>Ga0114993_10005385_pt1 | contig 12380 bp, 8 predicted proteins | sample ArcticOcean_MG_C_FD_87042 | JGI IMG/M metagenome (GOLD analysis project Ga0114993, IMG submission 87042) | Marine microbial communities from western Arctic Ocean - ArcticOcean_MG_CB2_150 | ecosystem: Environmental > Aquatic > Marine > Oceanic | place: Arctic Ocean: Canada Basin | collected...
CCAAATCCGCGGGGAACCCTAGAGCTTTACCAACTTCCCGCACCGCACTGCGCATGCGATAGGAAGTAACCACAGCGGTCATTCCCGCGCGATCACGACCGTATTTGTTATACAGGTATTGCAGTACTTCTTCACGACGTTCATGTTCGAAATCAACATCAATATCGGGTGCTTCAGCCCGTTCACGGCTAATAAAACGCTCGAACAACAACTGAGTTGTATCGGGGTCAACTGACGTTATGCCCAAGCAAAAACAGACAACCGAATTGGCAGCTGATCCTCGCCCCTGACACAAAATCTCTTGGCTACGAGCAAACCGAACCAGATCCCAAACCGTTAAAAAATAGGCTTCGTAATGCAATTCCCCAATCAGTTCCAGTTCGTGCTGCAGTAGGTTAATAACCTTGCGAGGAATCCCTTGCGGATATCGCTCGTGAGCCCCCTCCCATGCCAATTGTTTGAGATATGCGATCGGAGTGATATCTATTGGGGCGAGTTCTTCGGGGTACTCATATCGCAATTCGGATAGTGAGAATCCACAAAGGTCAGCGATTTCCCGTGTGCGTTGAAGTGCCTGAGGAAACTGTTGATATAATTTTGCGATGTCTTCAAGCGGGCGCATGTGGCGTTGGGCGTTGGCAAACTGATAGGGTCCAATATCGTACACCGTACACCCATGAGCGGTTGCAGTAAGAACGTCTTGCAGCCGCGCGTGAGAAGGATCGTGATAGTACACATCGCCAGACGCAACGAGCGGCACTCGAGTTTGTTGCGACAGTTCCTGAAGACGATCAAGCCGCTGCAGGTCTGCTGTCCCGCGGTGCAATTCCGCAAGCAAATAGCAACGCTCACCGAACATGTCCTCGTATCTTTGCAAGTCTGCAGCGTCGATCAATTGGGCAGCAGCATGCACTCGGTGGTGATCCGAGCTTGTCTCCGTCGACAACCGATTCCAATCAGGGATCACACCCAATAGGAATTCGTCACCATGAGAAACTAAGTCCTCAAAGGACAAACGGCAATTACCTTTGAATGCCTGGCGACGGCCCAGAGTTAGTAAACGACACAGCGCTGCATAGGCTAAACGGTTGCGAATCCAAACTACGCAAGGTGGTGCGTCATCAAAGGTTAATTCCGCAGCGACGATATATTGCAATTCAGCATCAACGGCCGCACCATGCCCGCGAACAATTCCAGCTAGGGTATTGCGATCTGTAATCGCTAAGGCTGTATATCCAAGTCTCACTGCACGCTGCACCAACTGATCAGCAGAAGAAGCCCCTTGCAGAAATGAAAAATTGGATTTGCAATGTAGTTCGGCGTAGTTCATCCGTAGCTCAATTCCTAACCAAAGTTTCCTTGCAGAAACCACTGTGAGGTTGGCAATTGCCTGAACACCCAAAATCGTTGACCGCTATCAATTTCAATTCGGAAATACTCTCGCCGCACAGCACGCGACCGCCACCACCCCGTTTCAATTCGCTCAGGACCCCAAGAGCGTACCACCTGTTGCCAACTGCCACTATGAAACAAACGGACGGGTGCGCCCGTTCTACTTTTGCTGTGACATTGGATTTCCAATGGGGAAGCCCAATACCACAACGGTCGTGAGTCGACCGATAATTGCTGTCCCAATGCCCAACCGGAACGTTGCCTGTTGTGCTGCGTCTTCTGAGCGGTTGCGGGCGGCGGATGTCCACTGCTGGCATCCAACGCTTTACGAACCGGGCGCAAAACATGACGGCACCATCGCTGCATATCCAGTTCAACCACCACTTGCATTTCAAAGCTAAGTTCTGGCTGGGCTTCAGCCCGCAACTGCGGCCGCGAGACCCGTTGTTTTCCAAGCCGACTCGTTAACCGATCAATCAATCTCGCTAAAACACGTGGCGGAATTTGATCCCGAGCTAACTCGCAATTTCCCGCAACAGGTTGTTCTGATTCTTTCTCCGTGAACAGCCCCAATTGAACCTGCTGCATCACTGCCGTTTGGCTAGCTTCAATTGAAATATGATACATCTCGTCGATGCGTCCAACCTTTTCCCACGCTAATTGAAATAATGAAACAAGATGTGCACATTCAATCGTAGGTCGATACAAGCCGATCTTAAATTGTTCGATGTGTGTGCTTGCAGTGACGACGGTCTCGGATGCACCATTCACGGTATCGCCATAAATCCTCTGACCGTACCGCGACACCTCGAACTTACAGTAGAGTTGTAATACTCCACGGCCTCGTTTCTTAAGACGCCCTAAAATAGGCTTGAGCAAATGTCTAAACAAATCCACAACCATTTGCGACCCGCCGATCGGGCCTAGCAACACTTGTTCGGAGAGATACCTCTGCTGTGAATGTATCATTTTCAGCGGCTCAATTGCCTGACCGAAAAGCTGTTGACATCTCTGAGTAACGACCGCCCCAAGTCGCTGCGCTATCGCTTCCTGCGGTAATGCAATTAATTGTCCGAGAGTAACTATCCCCAGTCGCGCTAATGCATCCAGCGCGGTCGCGGGAAGTCTAAGACTATTTACAGGGAGTTGTCCTAGTTCTTTCCGAACCGCCACTTGATTCTGTTGATTCTGTTGAACAGTCGATAAAACCACCGTTTGGTTGACTGTTGGATTCGCCAAATACAGACACGCGGCCCAACTTGCGCCAACCGTACTCGCCGCCGCTATACGTGCCACAATATCCAATCGTATTAAATCATTACGGATACGCGCCGCCAATTTTGTCACCGTTCCAAAATATTGACACACATCGGTAACATCCAACCAAATTGCTTCCGTTTTCCAAGCTGCCGCACGGGGGTCGGGTTGATGTGCATATTGAGTACCCACATGTTTTCCCGCAGTCCGTTTTTCTTGAGCAGCTAACTCACGCTTCCAATTTACCGACTCAGGAAAACCTACCAATGGCGAATAACGGTTTGCCCAGCGAGCAAGTTGGTACATCCCATCCTGAGTTTCCCAAACTTGCCGCTCGACAGACCGGGTATCCTTACCAGCCTCCATACTCATCCCATCCTTGCCAGTGGATTCAATTCCACCGGGTATCCATATGCAAATTATTTTTTCATTGGAATTCATTGCGAGTAATTTGTGATAATTGGTGGTCTGTTTGTGTGGTTTATCAAAACCCCGTCCCTTTTAGACCGTTGTTGATTTTCGATTTCCATAAATTCCAATTCACAACTTGCTCCCGTATTCCCGCCCACAGCACGTATCACCTCAACCCGAAACCGCCAATCGCCCTGTCCCGCTAAAGGAGTTGCACGTAACCGTAAATGTGCCCACGTCGGATCATGTAAGCACTTCTGGTCTCGAACCAAAACACCAAATACACCACTCTCTTCGACTGCCAATTGTAATCGCCGATAAGCTCGATTATCAATTTTGAGTAAATTCACCCATACCGCTCCTACCGCTCGACAACGTAACACTTGATCCAAGGCCCAGTCAAAATCTGCTTTACCCTGAGGACTCACCACCAACATGCGACTCAAGTGAATCCCCAACGCTGCGGCTGCCGGTGGAAAAAACTTACCCGTGTTGTCGAGTACCACAAGCACCCCTCCACGCTGTGCCACTTGCCAAGCAGACCATAGTCCCAGTAATCCCACTCCACCACCTTTGACTTCGCCCAACCACTCTACCAATTGCCCCGATCGCCATCCTCCAGATGGCAAAATCGAATCTAATTGCTCCCAACCCGTGGGCACACTTGCTTCCCCAGATTTCGCAACAGCCACTGGTTGGAAGTCACGCATCAAGTGCTGGAGTTGTTGTAATATCCTTTTTTGATCACTTTGCTCATCTTCTCCCTGCGGTTCAGATTGATCATGTTCTGCATGTCCAAGATGTTCGTCGTGCCCGTCATGTTGATGTTGTTGGGAAGCAGGCATTTATTAAATATTGTTCACTCCTTCTTTCATGGCCCTAATATGAACGTCAACCGGCACTGTTTTATTTGCCTCTGTATATTTATATAGTGTACATATGTTCACTACCTTGTCAAGTCATCGGCACATTTTTTTTCGCTCTACACAAAAAACGCAATAAACTAACTCGATTAATCACGACTACGTCATACTCGCCGCGGGAACTCCCCGATAGAATAGACAACTGACGCAACGTAAATACGCTATTTCAGCAACCGCCCGGTCACCAACTAACAAAATTCTTAAAATCATGGTACGTACACGATTCGCTCCCAGCCCGACAGGTTACCTTCACATAGGTGGAGTCCGCACGGCGCTATTCAATTGGCTTTACGCTCGTAAACACGGAGGTCAATTCATCCTCCGCATCGACGACACCGACCAAAATCGCAACGTCGATACAGCATTACAACCAATACTCGACGGCTTCCGCTGGCTAGGCATCGATTGGGACGAAGGCCCAGAGATCGGCGGCGACTGCGGCCCATATTTCCAATCACAACGGAGCGACCACTACCAAAGTGCTGTCGAAACACTACTGGAAAAGGGACTCGCATACCGGGACTATTCACGTACAGAAGAAGTCCAAGCGGAACGCGAAGCCGCTCAAAGCGCTGGCACCTCCTATCTATACAGCCGCAACTGGATGGCCGACACCGATGCCCAAGCCGCTGCCTACGAAGCCGAAGGGCGCGTTGCGGTGGTCCGTCTAAAGATGCCCCGCGAAGGCACCTGCGTAATCCCGGATCTAATCCGCGGCACTGTCGAATTCCAGTGGGCCAGTGAACAAGACATGGTCATTCAAAAAGCCGACGGCAGTTGCCTATATCACTTGGCCAGCGTCGTCGACGATGCAGCATTCGCGATCACCCATGTTATCCGCGCCGAAGAACACCTCTCCAACACGCCTCGGCAAATCTTCATCGCTCAAGGCCTCGGCTACGACCTACCGCAATACGCACATTTGCCTTACGTCGCAGAACCGGGTAGCAAAAACAAACTAAGCAAACGCAAAATAGCGAAATACCTTAAAAACCAGGACTTCCTAAAACTCTATGAACACGGCAGTCGCATCGCCACAACTTGCGGAAAAGAACTCTCCCCAGAAACCTTCAACCCCGTACTCGTGGACTTTTACCGTGACATCGGCTTCCTCCCTCACGCCATCGTCAACTATCTACTGCTACTAGGCTGGTCGCTCGACGGGGAGACTGAAGATTTCACACGCGAGGAAATGATCAGTGCGTTTTCACTAGAGAGGGTCGTCAAAAGTCCTGCTAGTTTTGATCCAACCAAACTAACGGCGTTCCAACAACGCGCCATGGACCAACTCGACCTTAAACAAAAAACAGCCATGTCCGTGCCCTATTTACAACAAGCTGGGCTAATCGACACGCCGCCAATCTGCGACACCGCACCCTATGTAAACTCAATCATTACCGCGAGCGAACAGCGGATGACCGTGGCCGGCGACATCCTCAATTACGACGATTTCTTCACTGACGACGATGCCATCGAATACGATGAAAAATCTTTTGGCAAACGTATTGCCAATTCCTACGGAGCGGTTGAAATCCTACGAGATTTTGCCAATACCCTCGCGGCTATTGAATCCTACAACGCCGAAAGCGTAGAAGCCGCGATACGGCAGTTTATCGCCGACGGTGAACTTAAGTTTGGCCAAGTCGTGCATCCGCTACGCGTCGCCATTACTGGCAAACCCGCCGGCTTCGGACTTTTTGATACGCTGGCAATTCTCGGGCAACAGCGATGCCTCAATCGCATTGAACGAGCTATCACTCTTGCAATATCTTCACACGACATCGACACGGCATAACAAAGTCTTTTTTGCCGTATTAAAACTAGTCGGCTTCACGTTACAATCACAAACAGTGAGTTGGCCACACAACAGATTCGGTAGCCACTCAACCCTCAAAAACAGCCACCAACACATACCCAACCATCATGAATCAGAATCAACACTGCAACGGCACCGACAAAGATTCGAGTGACGAACCTACCGCGGCTTCGCTTAATTTCATCGAGCAAATCGTCGCCGCGGACAACGAATCTGGTAAACATGACGGACGCGTGCAAACTCGATTTCCGCCCGAACCAAATGGCTATCTGCACATTGGGCACGCCAAGAGCATCTGTTTAAATTTTGGCATTGCCGCGGCAAATGGCGGGAAAACCAATTTACGATTTGACGACACCAACCCAGCCAAAGAAGAGACCGAGTACGTCGAATCCATCATGGAAGACGTACGCTGGCTAGGATTTCAGTGGGACGAGGTCTACTTCGCCTCAGATTACTTCCAACAACTGTATGATTTTGCCGAACAGCTTATCAAATCAGGCCACGCTTACGTTTGCAGCCTCGACGCTGAGGAAACTCGCAGTTACCGCGGAGGCTGGAACGAGTCCGGTAAAGACAGTCCCTATCGCACGCGGGATTCTGAGGAAAGTCTCGACCTTTTTCGCCGCATGAAAGCAGGCGAGTTTTCCGAGGGCGAGCACACCTTGCGAGCCAAAATCGACATGGCTTCAACTAACATGAACATGCGTGACCCCACGATCTACCGCATCCGCAAGATCGATCATCACCGCACAGGTAGCGACTGGTGCATCTACCCGATGTACGATTATGCTCATGGTATCAGCGACTCCATCGAACAAATCACACATTCCATTTGTACGCTCGAGTTTGAACACCACCGACCACTCTACAATTGGTTCTTGGATTCCTTGGACATTTTCCGTTCTCGTCAAATAGAATTCGCTCGGCTCAATATCACACACACAATGATGAGTAAACGGAAATTACTCGAACTTGTCCAAGACAATCATGTTTCAGGCTGGGACGACCCACGCATGCCCACCATTTCCGGACTGCGTCGACGAGGTTACACTCCCGAATCCATCCGAAATTTCTGTGCACGCATTGGCGTCACCAAACAAAACAGTCTCCACGACATGACGTGGCTCGAAGATTCTCTTCGAGCTGACCTCAACAAGCGGGCCCATCGCCGTGCTGGTGTATTGCGACCCCTTAAAGTCGTAATCGAAAACTATCCGCAAGATCAAGTTGAACAACTGGACGCCATCAACAACCCCGAAGACGAAAGTGCCGGTAAACGTAAAGTTCCGTTTTCTCGAGAGCTTTACATTGAGCAAACAGACTTTATGGAAGATCCACCGAAAAAATTCTTTCGGCTAGGACCTGGACGAGAAGTCCGACTGCGCTACGGCTATTTCATTACCTGTACGGACGTCATTAAAAATGATGCCGGCGAGGTCGTCGAATTACGTTGCACCTACGACCCCGAAACACTGGGAGGCAAAGCACCAGACGGCCGGAAGGTACGCGGGACCATCCACTGGGTCGCCGCGGCGACTGCAGTTACAGCCGAAGTACGACTCTATGATCATCTCTTCAAAACGACGGATCCGTTTGAAAACACCGCCAATGAAGCCAATGCGACACCCGCCGCTGATAGCTACCTAGATAACCTCAACGAAAGCTCTTTAGAAATCCTCGCCGATTGCAAACTTGAGCCATCTCTGGGCGATGCCGCCGTGGGTGAGCTTTACCAATTTGAGCGGCTTGGATATTTCTGTGTGGATAGTAAAGATTCGACCCCGGAAAACTTGGTGTTCAACCGCAGTGTCACGTTGCGAGACACGTGGGCTAAGATGCAACGAAACAAATAAGTCGACATTTCCCTCTGAATACCTGATGACCGAATCAAACCTTCACGCCCACACCACAAAAACTGTCCATGTCAGCGCTCCCACGCGTCTACACTTTGGACTACTCTCTTTCGGCAATCAAGAAGGTCGGAATTTCGGTGGTGTAGGTTTGATGCTCAAAGAACCACGCGTCGAAATCACAGCAACTCCAGCGGACAAATTTGCCACAGAGGGTCGTTTTTCTGAACGACTGCTTGATTTTGCCCAGCAGTGGCAGCTTTATACGCAGGTCGCTACATTGCCGGACTGCGTACTCACCGTTACCGCTGCCCCCGAGCAACACGTCGGCCTCGGGCTTGGTACTCAACTTGGACTTTCCACTGCTGAAATACTACAAGCCTTCCTAACTGGCGAGGGCTTTGGCGCTATGGAGCGTGCCTTCGTCGTCAACCGCGCATCTCGTAGCGCGGTCGGCACCTACGGATTTGAATTCGGCGGGTTGATCGTAGAGCGGGGGCGTCTTCCCAGTGAACGCATCTCCCCGCTAGAGTGCCGACTCGACTTTCCCGAAGCCTGGCGAATTATGTTAATACGCCCTGAAAACGAACAAGGATTAAGTGGTGAGCAAGAAACTCGCGTATTCGGCGACATTCCACCCGTATCACAGCGAACCACCGATCAACTTATAACCGAACTTGAATCCGGCTTACTGCCAGGCATCACTGCGAGTGATTTTATGATGACCGCCGATGCCATCGAAAACTATGGTCGGATAGCAGGAGGTTGTTTTTCTTCGATTCAAGGCGGACCTTACAATGGTCGCATGCTAAATCGTCGTGTGGAGTGGCTGAAGGACCTAGGAGCTCACGGAATTGGGCAAAGTAGCTGGGGGCCAACATTGTTTTGCATATTCGAAACGCAAGCCGACGCGGAACGATTCAAAGATTCTATGGGAACTGATGATTCGGGCCAAACGTTACGTGTCGAAATCGTCCGCGCCGACAATCAAGGCGCCGATATCTCCTAAGTTGACTTTCCTTCGCGGTCAATTTTTTTTTGACATTCTTACCGATCTGCGGTCCACACCGTACAATATCTTTGACGACTGAACTCTGTAAACACTTACCCATTTACGAAAGTAGATCTTTCAACATGGTCGAATTAGGCATCAACATCGATCACGTCGCAACTATTCGCCAAGCGAGAAAAACGTACGAACCCGATCCTGTATGGGCCGCTGCGTTCGCTGAACTCGGTGGCGCCGACTGCATCACCATCCACCTGCGTGAAGACCGCCGACACATCATCGACCGTGATGTCCGCATGCTTAGTGATTCAGTTAACATCAAACTCAACCTTGAAATGGCCACTGCCCCCGATATCGTTGACCTGGCATGTGAGACAACACCAGACCAAGTAACACTGGTTCCTGAAAAGCGAGAAGAAATTACGACCGAAGGCGGGCTCGATGCCATCACCCACTATGAAACAATCAAACCTGTTGTTTCCCGATTACAAGATGCTGGTATCAGTGTTGTTCTATTTCTTGATCCAGATCCCGCACAAATCGACGCAGCGGCCAAAATGAGAGTCCAAGCGGTTGAGCTGCACACAGGTCAATATGCGTTGCACAAAGGTGAGGACCAAATACGGTGCCTTGCGCAATTGGCAACTGCGGGGAAACTGATCGTCGAATCCGGCATGAATCTCCATGCTGGACACGGCTTGAACTATCAAAACGTGCTACCAGTCGCACAACTCGACAGCATGCTAGAACTCAACATCGGGCATTCCGTCGTCGCCCGCGCAGTGTTCGTTGGTCTACGCCAGGCAGTAAGCGAAATGAAAGACTTAATCAGTTAAAACAGCGCAACACTATCACATCACTAACGGCAACAAGGAAAAATATTTTGGAGATTGGCTATTGTACCAACGTGCATGCCGGAGTCGACCTTGAAGCAACTCAAGCGAACCTCTCCAAATATACTGCGCGCGTCAAGCAACTTGTATCTCCGGACGACCCCATGGGTATCGGGCTGTGGCTCGCTGCACCGGCCGCCCAGCAGTTACTTGATTCCCAGCAAACCGCAGTTTTCCGAGACTGGCTCGCCGATCAAGGACTCGTACCCTTTACGCTCAACGGATTTCCCTATGGAAATTTCCACAACGAAGTCGTCAAGCACGACGTCTACAAACCAACATGGCACGACCTCGATCGACTTCAATACACGAAAAATCTAGCGACAATCCTCGACGCAATTCTTCCAGACGGGAAAACTGGCAGTATCTCTACGTTGCCTATTGCTTGGGGAAAACAATCACTTACCACAAAACACTGGGATTCAGCGGTTCGGCAACTTCTTGAACTTGCCGATTTCCTGCATGAATTAGAACAAACAACCGGCCGGACCATCCACGTATGCATTGAACCGGAACCAGGCTGTGCACTCGACGTCGCCGCAGACATAATTGACTTGTTTCAAAACCGTCTACTGCCCCACGGCTCGGCAGACAAAATACTTCACCACATTCGGGTCTGCCACGACGTTTGTCACAGCGCCGTAATGTTCGAATCCCAAGCCGATGTACTGAGGCAGTATCAATCATTAGGAATTCAAGTCGGTAAAATCCAAGTATCATCTGCGGTCCAAGTTGATTTTGCACAACTTGCCGCTAGTGATCGCACTGCGGCGTTTGAGCAACTTGCCGGATTCAATGAACCACGGTATCTCCATCAAACCTGCATCCGTGAATCCAATCAAACAATACACTTCCACCAAGACTTATCGGCAGCTCTGGAAACTGTCACCGATGCCCAAACGCTCGAGAGCACCTGGAGTGTTCATTTCCATGTCCCAATTTTCTTAGAATCATTAGGACTACTCAGCACATCGCAACACGATATTCTGGAATGCATGGAAGTCTGCAAGTCGATGTCCAACTTGGAACATTTCGAAGTTGAAACGTATGCCTGGAATGTCTTGCCAGCACATCTGCAACGATCGGATTTAGCACAAGGCATCGCCGATGAACTCCTGTGGTTTCGCAATCTCGTTTCCACCGATCAATCCTAACTACCGCCATTCACCAAACAACAGATACCATCCATGGGCGATTACTCATTACCTTTAGCAAACCAAACGGCCGTCGTCACGGGCGCTTCTTCCGGAATCGGCAAGGCAATTGCCACTACGTTTGCTCAGCAGGGTGCTAACCTGATCATCCATGCCAATACGAATCAAGCAGGCCTAGAAGCAACCGCCGCTGAGATTCGCGAATTGGGACGCGACGTCACATTACTCTACGCCGACCTTACATCGGAGGAATCTCAAGCAACGCTTGTCGAGCAGGCATTCCAAGTCAACGAACAAATCAATATCTGGGTTAATAACGCCGGTCGCGACGTTCTTACCGGCGATGCCGCTGACTGGTCCTTCGAACAGAAACTCGCTGCCCTGTGGGAACTTGACGTTCAAGGAACAATTGGAATCTGCCGCGGATTAAGCAAGCCGATGATCCGCATCGGTAAACAGGCCAATGCCGTCATTTTAAATATGGGTTGGGATCAAGCTACTGTCGGTCAAAGTGGTGACAGCGGTCAACTGTTCGCCACAACCAAATCGGCAGTAATCGGTTTTTCACAAAGCCTTGCTCGAGAATTAGCTCCTCATGTTCGGGTCAACTGTTTAGCACCAGGTTGGATCCAAACAGCGTGGGGTAACTCCGCGTCTACCGATTGGGACAAACGGGCAAAGGCGGAATCGCTTATGGGTCGTTGGGGCACACCTCAGGACGTCGCAAACGTTGCCGCCCATCTCGCTGCACCCTCAGCAAGTTTCATTACAGGACAAACCATTTCCATTAACGGTGGTTTGAGTCATGAGCATATCGAACCAACTGCCCTAGACGAACAAAATGATGGCGAATAACGAATCACTGGCCGGAAAACGGATCCTGTTTGTAACGGGTCGACTGGCGCAACATGCGCTCGAAAACGAATTGAAAAAACTGGCGGTGGAAGCAGGCATCGAGTATGAAGTCGCTGTGCTTCCTATTACCGTTGCCGCCCTCATGACACCTGCATGGATCGCTAAGAAACTCGAAGTGCCTAGCGGCATAGATCTCGTCATCGTTCCGGGATATTGTCAAGGAGACTTGTCGCCACTCACAACCACCCTGTCCTGCCCTGTAGAAACGGGGCCGCGAGATCTGCGTAAACTTCGTCAGCATTTTGGACTCGGCTACCAACCGCCGCATAATTATGGCGAGTCGACTATCGAGATCATCGCTGAAATTAATCATGCCCCCCGTTTGACATTGTCGGAGATCATCACATCGGCGCAGCAACTTTCCAGTGACGGCGCGGATATTATCGATGTTGGTTGTGACCCTGGCAGCACTTGGCAAGGATTGGCCGACTGCGTTAAGGCACTGCGTGCAGAAGGCTTAAGGGTGTCTGTTGATAGCCTTAATTCAACTGAGATTACCGCTGCCGTTGATGCAGGCGCTGAATTGGTGCTGAGCGTCAATAGTAGTAACCGAGAGGCCGCTGTAGATTGGGATGCGACTGTTATTGCCATACCAGATGATCCAGCGACACTAGCGGGACTCGATGACACCATTGATTTCTTAGCCATAAACAACATTTCACTGCGGATCGATCCGATCCTAGAGCCAATCGGTTGCGGTTTTGCCAACAGCCTTTCGCGTTATATGGATGTGCGACAACGGTACCCAGACGCTGAA
>Ga0114993_10005387_pt1 | contig 12376 bp, 10 predicted proteins | sample ArcticOcean_MG_C_FD_87042 | JGI IMG/M metagenome (GOLD analysis project Ga0114993, IMG submission 87042) | Marine microbial communities from western Arctic Ocean - ArcticOcean_MG_CB2_150 | ecosystem: Environmental > Aquatic > Marine > Oceanic | place: Arctic Ocean: Canada Basin | collected...
TACTTTAATTATAGATTTGTGAATCTATTTGATTAATGTGGAATCTTACATACTGGAATAGGCTCCATTTTGTGCAAATTTGATTTTCTTGCTTTCTCGTATTTTTCACGATTTAAAGAACTTGTGTTATTCATTGCTTCCTCTAATTCACTATACTTTAATCCTAATTGACTTTCATCTGTTCTGGCATCGTCCCATAAACCATCTGTTGGTTCAGCATCTATTATTTCTTGTAATATTTTTAATTCTTTACCTAATTCCCAAATTTCAGTTTTATTACAATCAGCTATAGGCGATATATCAACACCACCATCTCCATATTTTGTATAAAATCCAACGCCAAAATCTTCAACTTTATTTCCCGTTCCAACAACAATGCCTTTATTAGTAGCAGCTACTTGATAAAGAGTTGCCATTCTAAGTCTTGCTCTTGAGTTTGCCATACCATGCTCATCATCAAATTTTGATAAGCTATCCTCAAAGGTTTTGAATAATTCATTTAAATTAATTAAATGTGCCTCAACATTTTTAAAATTTTTTATCAACCACTTTTGATGCTTAAGACTTAAATCATGTTGAAAATTTTTTTGTTTAATAGGCATTGATAAAACAATAGTTTTTAAACCAGTAATAGCACTTAAGGTACTACAAACAGAGGAGTCTATACCTCCAGAAATTCCAATTACTAATGATTGTGCTTTACTTGGCATATTATTAACATAATTTTTAATCCAATTACTTATAAAATGTATTTTTTCAGAAGGTTTCATAATTTAAAATTTAAACAAAAATTTATTTAATACAATTGTTTAAGATGCCGCTTGAATAATATTCTTTGAATATTGTGAGTTTTTCTTAATTTCATCTGAAATTAAAAATGCTAATTCTAAAGCTTGGCTTGCGTTAAGTCTTGGATCGCAATGCGTATGATATCTATGTGATAAATCTTTATCTGATATCTTTTGTGCTCCACCTGTACATTCGGTAACGTTTTGACCAGTCATTTCTATATGAAGGCCACCAGCAAAACTACCTTCTGATTGATGAACAGCAAAAACATTTTTTACTTCTCTAACTACATTATTGAAAGGTCTGGTCTTGAATCCTGTAGCTGATTTAATAGTATTTCCATGCATCGGATCACACGACCAAACGATATTCAAACCTTCTTTTTTAATAGCTTTAATTAATTTTGGTAGAAATTTTCCAACATTTTCATGACCAAATCTTGAAATTAATGCAATTTTTCCTTTTTCATTTTTAGGATTTATTATATTACAAATTTTTACAATTTCCTCTGGCTTAGATGTTGGGCCACATTTTATTCCAATTGGATTTTCAATGCCTCTACAAAATTCAACATGCCCCCCATCAAGCTGTCTTGTTCTATCTCCTATCCAAACAAAGTGAGCTGAGGTATCATGATATTCACCTGTAGTTGAATCAACCCTTGTCATGCATTGTTCAAAAGGTAATAGAAGTGCTTCGTGAGAAGTCCAAAAATTAACTGTTTTTAGTCTTCTGTTAAAATCAGAATTAATTCCACAAGCGTCTATAAAGGCTAATGCATCTGCAATTTTATCTTCAAGTTCTTTGAATTTTTTATCTTGCTGCGTTTTTTTTATAAATCCCAAGTTCCAAGTATGAACTTTTTTTAAATCTGCAAAACCTCCATGAGAAAATGCTCTTATAAGGTTTAATGTAGAGGCTGATTGTGAGTAAGCTTTAAATAATCTTTTGGGATCAGGTATTCTTGCTTTTTCACTAAATTCAATTCCATTAATATTATCTCCTAGATAAGTTGGTAATTCTTTTCCATCTTTAACTTCAATAGGTGAACTTCTCGGCTTTGAAAATTGACCTGCTATTCTTCCTAACTTAACAACTGGCAATGATGCTGAGTAAGTAAGAACCAACGACATCTGTAACATTACTTTAAAAGTATCTCTAATATTATCAGGATGAAACTCAGCAAAACTTTCTGCACAATCTCCACCTTGAAGTAAAAAAGCTTTTCCATCCACAACATCTGCTAACTGCTGTTTTAAATGTCTTGTTTCACCAGCAAATACTAGTGGAGGAAAACTTTTAAGTTTTCCAAGAACCATTTCTAATTCTTTTTTATCCGGGTATTCCGGTATATGTTTTACTGGATGATTTCTCCAACTATTTAATGTCCATTTTTTCATTTTCAACCTAAGATATATATATTCTATACAGAATAAAAAACCAAGTTCGAATATATGTAGATAATAAGAGTCTTTTTATTCAACAGTTACAGACTTAGCTAAATTCCTTGGTTTATCTATGTCACAATTTTTTAATGAAGCAATATGATAAGCTAACAATTGTAAAGGTAAGGTCATTAGAAATGGTGTTAGATTCGAATTTGCTGAAGGTATTTCTAGGGTAAAACGAACATTTTCATTAACTATATTTTTAATTTCATTAGTTATTAGTAAGACCTTAGCTCCTCTAGCAACCACTTCTTGCAAGTTTGAAATTGTTTTTTCAAAATATCTATCTTTAGGGGCTAAGATTACCACTGGAAGACCTTCTTCAATTAAAGCCAACGGACCATGTTTCATTTCTCCCGCAGGGTAACCCTCGGCATGAATATAGGATAATTCTTTAAGCTTTAAAGCTCCTTCTAGAGCTATTGGATAAGATGTTCCGCGACCTAAAAAAATAACACCATTAGAGTTAATAAAATCTTTAGCAATAACCTGAATTTTACTTTCACAGTTTAATGTTTTTTTAATCAACTCAGGAAGTTTCTTTAGTTGATTGATATTATCAGTATACAATGACTTTGAAATTTCATTTCTTGTATCTGAGATTTTCAAAGCCAATATGTACAATACTAACATTTGACCAATAAAAGCCTTAGTTGATGCAACTCCTATTTCTTGACCTGCATGAATAGGAAGCACAAAATCAGAATCTCTTGCAATAGAACTTTCTTCAACATTTACTATTGAGCATGTTTTAACATTATTTTTTTTACATAAATCAAGAGCAGCATATGTGTCCGCAGTTTCTCCTGACTGAGAAACAAAAATATATAGATTTTTTTTATTAAATTTTATTTTTCTATAACGAAACTCAGAAGCTACATCAGCTTCAATAGAAATATCTGTTAGTTCTTCAAACCAGTACTTAGCCGCAATACATGAATGATAAGCTGATCCACATGCTATTAATACAATTTTTTGCACTTCTTTTGGTTCAATTGGAAAATTATAAATATTAATATCATTATTTAATTGATTTATGTATTCCTTGATGCAAGTTTTGGTAGTAATCTCTTGTTCATCTATTTCTTTAGACATAAAATCTTTATAAACTCCTTTTTCAGCATTACTATGATTATTAGACATAGTTAGAATTTCTTTATTAATTTTTTTACTAGAAGAATTGTAAAAATCAATTTTATCATTAGATAAAATACATATATCTCCATCATCCAAATAAGTAATCTTGTTAGTCATTGATTTTAGTGCGTAAGAATCTGACCCAAGATAATTTTCTTTATGACCATAACCAACAGCTAAAGGACTTCCTCTTCTGGCCCCAACAACTACGTCATTAAAATTTTTTAATAGAATACCTAAAGCAAAACTTCCATTTAACTTTTCAAGAGTTTTGTTTATGGATACCACAATATCAAAATCTTTTAAAAAATCCGTAAGAAGAAGAGTTATAACTTCGGTGTCAGTTTGAGATTTAAATTTATATCCCTTTTGTTCTAAAATTTTTTTAAGTTCATTAGAATTTTCTATAATTCCATTGTGCACAACAGAAACTTCATCTGATGAATGTGGGTGAGCATTAATATCATTGGGAGCACCATGAGTGGCCCACCTGACGTGACCTATACCTAAATTTCCATTTGTAGGATTTTTGAATAAAATTTTTTCAAGGTTACCTACTCTGCCTGCACATTTTTTCTCATCAATATTTCCGTTAGATATAGTTGCTATTCCAGCTGAGTCATAACCTCTATACTCCAATTTTTTTAAAGATTGAATTATATTTGCGCTAACTGATTTGTTACTTGCAATTCCTATTATTCCACACATTTACTTTTTCTTGTAATTTTTTATTTCAATTTGTTTAGTTCTTGTGAATGATAAAGTCTTGTCTTTTACATCTATAGTTATTGCTGATCCAGCTCCAACAATTGCTTTCTTTCCGATTATAACAGGAGCTACCAAAGATGTGTTTGAGCCAATAAACGCTCCATCTTTTATAGTGGTTTTATTTTTATTTTTCCCATCATAATTGCAAGTTATAGTACCCGCTCCAATATTTACATTTTGTCCTATTAAGCTATCTCCAATATAAGACAAATGATTTATTTTAGATTTTTTACCTATTTTACTTTTTTTTACCTCTACAAAGTTACCAATCCTAGCCCCTTTATCTATAAAAGATCCAGGTCTAATTCTAGAAAAAGGACCCACAATAACATTATCCTTTAAAGTCGCTTTTTCTATGTGTGTAAATGGTAAAATTTCAACATTATTTCCAATTTTTGTGTTTTTTCCTATTACAACATATTGATTAATAACTACATTTTTTCCAAACTTTGTATCTGGAGATAAAAATACAGTTTCAGGTGCTTTTATTAGCACACCCATTTTCATTGCTTTATTTCTTAATTTATCTTGATTATTTTTTTCTAATAAAGCTATTTTTTTTTTGTTTATTGATGTCATTAAGATTTCTCTTTACATTATTATAAACATTGTAATAACTCACAAAATATTTCTTAATAATACTTAAAAATGACTCAGAAATTAACAATTTTATTTGATTTAGACGGTACTCTAGTTGATACAGCTCCTGATTTGGTGCTCGCGCACAATCATGTAATGAAAAAATTTGGTTTTGCCACTAAGCCAATAAGTGAAATTAAGGCACTTGTTGGTATGGGAGCAAGAAGCATGATGGGGAAAACTTTATGGAATCAAGCTAAGGAAGAACTAAAAAAAGTTAAAGAAAAAGATATCAAAGAAGAAATGGTTAAAGAATTTATAAATTTTTATGGAAATAATATTTTAGTAGAAAGTAAACTAATAGACGGAGCTAAAGACTTTTTAATATGGTGCAAAAATAATAAAATTGCTATGGCTGTTTGCACAAATAAACAAGAGCATTTAGCTATTGATCTTTTAAAAAAAATTGGAATTAATGACTTTTTTGAATATGTAGCTGGTTCAGATACTTTTGATTACTGTAAGCCAGATCCTCGACACTTAACATCAGTTATAGAAATATTAAATGGTGACATAAAAAAAACTATTATGATTGGAGATAGTGAGATAGATGCAATGTCGGCAGAAAATGCATTTTTACCTTTTATTGTATTAAAAGATGGATATACAAACGTAAAAACTTCTCAAATGAAGTATGATCATTTAATAAAAAATTTTAATGGTTTAAATGAAATAATAAAAAATTATTTATGATTGAATTAAAATTATTTTTTGCTCTTATTAGTTATTACTTTGTAATGTTTGCTACTCCAGGTCCAAATAATGCAATGCTTACAGCTTCAGGTATTAAATTTGGATTTAAAAAAACACTTCCACATTTGATTGGAATACCTTTTGGTCACACAGTACAAATAACTTTAGTTTGCTTTGGCTTAGGTACAATTTTTCAAAAATATCCAAATATTCAATTTTATTTGAAATGGATTTGTTTTTTTTACTTACTTTATTTGGGATGGAAAATTATTGGTTCTTTTTCTTCAAATGAAAAAGATTCTGGAAGACCTTTAAAATTATATGAAGCTTCTCTTTTTCAATTTATAAATCCTAAAGCGTGGGTTGTGGCTTTAACAGCAGCAACAGCTTTTTTTCCAAGTGATGAGAGTTTTTTTATAGCTACATCCTTTGTTGCTATCACAGCTCCATTTGTCTGTTTTCCTTCAATTTGCATGTGGGCACTTTTTGGTGCTTCAATTAAAAAAATAATTAAAAATAACAAAACAAAAAAAGTAGTGGAATATTTATTAGCTGTATTGTTGGTAATTACTGCTATTATAATAGTTATAGATTAAATGAAACTATGCATTTTACTAACAAAAGTTTTTTAAAAAAAAGAGAAGATTTAATAAAAAAGCTTAAAGAAAAAAAAATATTAAGATTTCCTGGAGCTTACAATCCTTTAACAGCTAAGCTTATAACTGAAATCAATTTTGATGGCATTTATATATCTGGTGCAGTTATGGCTAACGATTTAGGTATGCCTGATATTGGTTTAACTACCCTAAATGAAGTGAGTTATAGAGCAAAACAAATATCAAGAGTGACAGATTTACCTTCAATTGTTGATGCTGACACAGGTTTTGGTGATTGTGTTAAAACTATAAATACTTTTGAAAAATTTGGTCTTTCTGGATGTCATATTGAAGATCAAATAGAACAAAAAAGATGTGGTCACCTCGACAACAAAGAAGTTATTTCGTGTGATAAAATGGTTAATAAAATTAAAGATGCAGTAAAATCAAGAAAAGATAAAAACTTTTTAATCATCGCTAGAACTGATGCTAATGCAGTCGAAGGAATAAAAAAAACTATTGATAGAGTTAAGGCTTATGAAGATGCTGGAGCTGACATAATTTTTCCAGAGGCAATGCAAGATGAAAAAGAATTTGAAATAATTAGAAAAAATTCTAAATCATTTTTATTAGCAAATATGACCGAATTTGGTAAAACTAAAATTCTAACATCAATTGAATTAGAAAATTTAGGTTATAATATAGTGATTTATCCAGTTACTACACAAAGATTAGCGATGAAAAACGTTGAAGATGGGCTTAAAGCCATTATGCGCGATGGACATCAAAATAATATTATTGGTAAAATGCAAACTCGGAAAAGATTGTATGAATTAGTTGAGTATGAAAAATATAATACTCCTGATAAAAAAATTACTGACTTTAAAACAGATGAACATGAATAAATATGAGTGATGATATTAAAAAAGGTTTATTAGGTATAGTTGTTGATGAGACTACAATATCACAAGTAATGCCTGATATAAATTCTCTTACATATAGGGGTTATGCAGTACAAGATCTGTGTGAAAAATGCTGTTTTGAAGAAGTGGCTTATCTTATACTAAACAAGGAACTGCCTAGTAAATTGCAACTTAAAAAGTTTAAAAAAAATATCGAAGAAAATAGAAATATCTCAATAAATCTTAAAGAAATTATAAAACATATGCCAAAGAAAGCACATCCAATGGATGTAGCTAGAACAGTTGTTAGTGTTATGGGTCTAGAGGATAAAGAAACAAATAGTAATTCGACCTCTTCAAACATGAGAAAATCTATCAGAATATTTGCAAAAACTCCTACTGCAATTGCAGCCTTTTTTAGAGCAAGAAAAGGTAAAAAAATAATAACACCTAAAAAAGGATTGGGCTTTTCTGAGAATTTTTTTTATATGTGCTTTGGAAAAATCCCAAGTAAAGAAATTATTAAAGCTTTCGATATTTCTTTAATTCTTTATGCAGAACATAGTTTTAATGTATCAACGTTTACAGCAAGAACAATTACTAGCAGTTTATCAGATATTCATAGTGCAATTACCGGGGCAATAGGAAGTTTAAAAGGTCCTTTGCATGGAGGAGCTAATGAGGAAGTTATGCATATGATGAGTAAAATTAAAAATCCGGAAAATGCTTTAAAATGGATTAATAAAGCTCTTAATAATAAAGGTGTAGTAATGGGTTTTGGACATAGGGTTTATAAAAAAGGTGATTCTAGAGTCCCAACTATGGAAAAATATTTCAGAAAAGTTGCTAAAATTAAAAAAGATAAAAAATTTCAGAAAATATATGACACAGTTAAAAATGTAATGCTTGATAGGAAAGATATTCATCCAAATGTTGACTATCCTACAGGTCCCACGTATCACCTCATGGGTTTTGATACTGATTTTTTTACTCCAATATTTGTTATTTCTAGAATTACAGGTTGGTCTGCGCACATAATGGAACAGCATAATGCAAACAAATTAATTAGACCTCTTTCTAAGTACAGTGGAGAAAAGTACAGAAAAGTGATCCATATTAATCAAAGATAATTGAATTTATTATATATTTTCTTAAAGAATTTTGGTTAAAATAGCTTTTAAGAAAATGCTTCCGACCAATTTCCTTTAGTTGAGGCTTTTGAGTACTCGGTAGCTCTTCCTTCAAAGAAGTTCATATGCTCTACGGCATTTAGCATTGTATCCAACCACGTTAAAGGATTTTTATCTATTTTGTATATAGGCTCAAGTCCTAGCTGTATTAATCTTCTGTTTCCTATCCAGCGTATGTATTGTTTTACTTCTTCTGAAGTTAACCCCGTAATAGGACCCATTTCAAATGCTAAATTTATAAAAGCATCTTCATGAGAAATTATAGTTCTGCAGGCTTCGTAAATTTCTTTTTTTAATTGAGGTGTCCAAATTTTTGGATTTTCATCTATAAAAGTTCTAAATAACTTAATCATTGAATTACAATGCAAAGTTTCGTCTCTTACAGACCAAGTTACTATTTGTCCCATACCTTTCATTTTATTATGTCTTGGAAAATTTAATAAGATAGCAAAGCTTGCAAATAATTGAAGGCCTTCAGTAAAAGCAGAAAATACTGCTATAGTTTTAGCTATGTCATGATTAGAATTAACATTAAATCCCTGCATATAATCATATTTATCTTTCATTTCTTTATACTTCATGAAAGCTGAATACTCTGATTCTGGCATACCAATCGTATCTAGTAAGTGAGAATATGCAGCGATGTGCACTGTTTCCATAGATGCAAAAGCAGACATCATCATTAAAGTTTCAGTTGGTTTAAATACGTTCATATAGTGTCTTATATAACAATTACTAACCTCAACATCTGCTTGAGTAAAAAACCTAAATATTTGTGTGAGAAGATTTTTTTCGGGTACACTTAAATTTTTTTGCCAGTCACGCACATCATCTCCTAATGGCACTTCTTCTGGTAACCAATGTATACGTTGTTGAGTAAGCCACGCGTCATAACACCAAGGATATCTAAAAGGTTTGTAAACGGGGTTACCAATTAGCAATCCTGATTTAGTATCTAATATTTTCTTATCATTTTCTAATTTAGTTACTGACATGATAAACATTCTTCATAATCTTTGCTTTCTTTCGACTCATTTTTTGTCACATTTGTTGATAAATCGTTATTAACATTTTCTGCTCGTTGTATAGACTTAGATCTACAATAATAAAGACTCTTTAATCCTTTTTTCCAGGCTTGAAAATGTATTTGATGTAATTCCTTTTTATGAACGTCAGCTGGTAAAAATATATTTATAGATTGAGCTTGAGAAACGCATGGAGTTCTATCTGCACCAAGTTCAATAATCCATTTTTGATCAAGTTCAAAAGCCGTTTTAAAAACATCTTTTTCATTTTGTGTTAAAAAATTTAAATGCGAAACTGATCCTTGGTTGGTAGTAATAGTTGACCACACTTCATCATTATTTTTTCCATATTTTTCAAGAATATCTTTTAAATATCTATTTCTAACATTGTAAGAACCGGAAAGAGTTTTGTGAGTATAACTGTTAGCCGCAACAGGCTCTACTCCAGGAGAAGCTCCACCACATATTATTGAAATAGAAGCTGTAGGTGCAATTGCTGTTTTGTTAGAAAACCTTTCTTTAAAACCATACTCTTCTGCATCTGGGCATGGACCTCTTTCTTCTGATAATTTTTTAGATGATTGGTCAACCTCAGTTTGAATATGTTTAAAAATTTTATTATTCCAAACCTTGCTCATCACCGATTCTAAAGGAATAGAGTTTTTTTGTAAAAATGAATGAAATCCCATAACTCCTAAACCTACACTACGTTCTCTCATTGCTGCATATTTTGCGTCTTTAAATGAATCGGGAGCTCTAGTAATAAAATCTGTAAGAACATTATCCAAAAATCTCATCACATCATCAATAAAACTTGGATCATTTTTCCATTCATCAAATGTTTCTAAATTTAAGGATGATAAACAACAAACTGCTGTTCTATCATTTCCATCTTTATCTATGCCTGTAGGTAAAGTTATTTCACTACATAGGTTTGAGGTTTTGACATTTAGTCCAGCTAATTTATGATGCTGTGGAATTAATCTATTAACTGTATCAATAAAAATAATATAAGGCTCTCCAGTTTCTACTCTAGCAGTTAAAAGTCTTATCCATAAATTTCTTGCAGATACGGTAGACTGAACTATACCATCCTTAGGACTTTTTAACGCCCACTGCGAATTGGTTTCTACTGCTCTCATAAAAGCATCTGTAACTAGCACACCATGATGCAAGTTAAGAGCTTTTCTGTTAGGATCTCCGCCAGTAGGTCTTCTCATTTCAATAAACTCTTCAATTTCTGGATGATCAATTGGAAGATAACATGCGGCAGATCCTCTTCTCAATGAACCTTGGCTAATTGCCATAGTTAAAGAATCCATTACCTTTATGAACGGTATGATTCCTGAAGTTTTTCCAACACGACCAATTTTTTCACCTATAGATCTAAGGTTTCCCCAATAACTTCCAATACCACCACCCTTAGCAGCCAACCAAACATTCTCACTCCATAAATCTAAAATTCCACCCAAACTATCCCCTGCTTCGTTTAAAAAACATGAAATTGGTAATCCACGTTCGGTTCCTCCATTAGATAAAATTGGAGTAGCTGGCATGAACCACAGATTACTTATGTAATTATAAATTCTTTGAGCATGCAAATTATCATCAGCATAAGTGCTTGCTACTCTAGCAAATAAATCTTGATAGGATTCATTTTGTCCCAAATATCTGTCACTTAACGTTGCTCTACCAAAATCAGTTAATTTACTATCTTTTGATCTATCAATTTTAATTGTTATGCCTTTATCGTTTTGAAATAATTCAGTGTTTGAACTTAAAGAAAATAAATCAGGTTTTCTTCTTCCTTTTTCTTCACTGTATAAAGGCGAATTACCTTTGGGGTTAATTTTTTCGACAGCTTTCTCTAGTGCTAATGATAGGTTTTTGTTCATATTTTATTATGTTTGTTATGTTTTTATGTAAAAACAACTACATGTTGTGTACATAAAGACTAGATATACTAGATGTTTAAACAAATCAATAGAACATTATAAGAACATATATATAATTGCAAGAAGATAATTAAATGGTGGTAAAAACTATTAAATATTAGATAAACAGAAATGCCTACAAATCAAGAAATAAGAATAGATCCTTTAGGGTTTAGAGAATATGACGCTCGTTGGCTTTACCCTAAAGATATAAATAAAGCTGGAATCAGAAATATAGGTCTAGGCTTAGGAACTCAAATAATTTTAAAAACTAAAAAAAACCCCAGGGTTATAGTTGGTCACGACTACAGATCTTATAGTGAAGAAGTTAAAAAAAGTCTCATAGATGGTTTGCTAGAAACTGGATGTATTGTTGAGGATATAGGTTTGTCATTATCACCAACGGTTTACTTTGCCCAATTTAATTTAGAGGCTGATGCTGTGGCCATGGTTACTGCAAGTCACAATGAAAATGGTTGGACAGGAATAAAAATGGGCATAGAAAAAGGATTAACACATTCACCTAAAGAAATGAATGAATTAAAACAAATAGTATTTGAAAAAAAATTTATTAAAGGCAAAGGATTTTATAAAAAAATAAATGATTTTAAAAAAATTTATGTAAATAACTTAAAACAAAATAAAATAAAAAAAAAAATAAAAGCTGTTGTTGCATGTGGTAACGGAACTGCAGGAGTGTTTGCTCCAGAGGTTTTAAAAGGAATTGGTTGTGATGTAATAGAACTTGATTGTAATCTTGATTATAACTTTCCAAAATATAATCCAAACCCTGAAGATTTAAAAATGTTACGTGCAATAAGCAAAACTGTTAAAGAAAATAATGCAGATGTTGGTTTTGGTTTTGATGGAGATGGCGATAGAGTTGGTATAATTGATAATGTTGGTAGTGAAATTTATTCTGATAAAATTGGTTTACTTTTAGCTAGAAACTTGTCTTCTAAATATAAAAATAGCAAGTTTATAGTTGATGTTAAATCAACTGGACTTTATAAAAATGACAAAGTTCTATTGAAAAATAACTGTGAAACTATTTATTGGAAAACTGGTCATTCACATATAAAAAGGAAAGTGAACGAAACAAAAGCTTTAGCTGGATTTGAGAAAAGTGGACATTTTTTTCTTAATAAACCAATAGGTTATGGTTATGATGATGGAATAAAATCAGCAATTGAAATATGTAAAATGCTAGATGATCAAAATAAATCATTATCTGATCTTATGCATGAACTTCCCA
>Ga0114993_10005388_pt1 | contig 12373 bp, 8 predicted proteins | sample ArcticOcean_MG_C_FD_87042 | JGI IMG/M metagenome (GOLD analysis project Ga0114993, IMG submission 87042) | Marine microbial communities from western Arctic Ocean - ArcticOcean_MG_CB2_150 | ecosystem: Environmental > Aquatic > Marine > Oceanic | place: Arctic Ocean: Canada Basin | collected...
AATAATTGGAAACCATAACGGTATAACAATGGCAGGATCTCACGGACACTTTGAGTTAAATGTTTTTAAACCTTTGATTATCCATAATATATTACAATCAATTCATCTAATGGCTGATTCTTCAAAAAGCTTTGCTAAGTATTGCATTAAAGGTTTAAAGGCAGATAAAAAAAGGATTAAAGATCTTTTAGATAATTCGCTTATGCTTGTTACTGCGTTATCACCCAAAATAGGGTACGACAATGCAGCAAAAATTGCAAAAGTAGCATATAAAAATGGAACAACTCTAAAAGAAGAGGCAATCAAATCTGGACTGGTAACTGAAAAAGAATACAAAAAAATTGTAGACCCTAAAAAAATGATTGGTCCATACTAAATATTTTAATCTGATATTGTAGATTTCATAAATTCTTTAAATTTATTAAAATTAAAAAAACTTACAACGCCATCATCGAGCATATAGTAGTTGAATTCTTTTTCTATATAAGAGATTTCTTCATCTTTAAATTTTATATCGCCTGTTATTTCATCAAAACGCATATTAAAGTTCACTAGGTCTAAAGTTCCTGAGGTAAATAAGTTGTTAGATATTTTTTGTTTATCAAATATACTAAATTTTCTCCTAAAATATTTTTTACTATCCACATAAACATTACTTTCAAATTTGAAATTTGTATACTTTTTATCTGTTTTAATAATTCCTGCTACGTCTGCAGCTCCTAATCTTCCTAGATTTAATAATAGTTTATCAACTACAATATTTCCATTTGAAAATTTAATGTAAGACTCGAAAGAATTTATTAAACCATGCTGGGAATAGATTTTATTTGCATTTAAATTAATAGTACCATTTATTTTGTAATTTATTTTAAACAACTTGCTGAATTCTTCTTTTTTCATTTTACCAAGATAAGTATAAAGTCTTTTAAAATTAAAACCTTTTAGATCCAAATCTAAATCAAAGTCAAAAAAAGGTAAAAACTTTATATAACCCGCAAGGTTTCCATTTAAAAATTCATTTCTTAGGTCGGCATTTTTAAAAACTATTTGATCATTTTTATAAGCAAAAACAGACCTCATCCTATTTTTATCTTTTTTAAATAACAAATCTCCTTTCATGCTTTTTTCTTCTTCTTTTTGCTCAAATATATTTAGTTTTGCTAATATTTTTGATTGTATTAGTTTCAATACTAAGCTTTTGTCATTTGTTTCATTTTTTTCATAATTAATTTGAATTTCATCATCTAAAAAAATACCTTTTAAGACAACGTCGTTAAAACTTTTACCCTCTATGTTTGCATCTCTTATAGTTGTTATTATTTTTTGGTTATTGTCAAAAAATATAATTTTGCTTTTTTTAAGAACAAAAGGATTTACAAAATCTGTTTTATTAACTATTTTTTTATATCTTTTTAAATCATTAAAATAAAAATTAATTTCTGAATTTTTTATTTCAACTTTAGTAAACTTAAATTCGTCTTGCTTGGCCAGTCCATTAATATGGATTTTAATTGAAACATTTTTAGCATTTAATAGCTTTTTTTTATCAGAATCCAAAATAATTAAATTATTAAATTTTAACCGTGGTGAGGGAAAAAAAGTATATTTAATTTTTCCATCTACTACACACTGTATTTCAAGAGCAGAACAATATTTATTTATGGTTGATTTGCTGTAATTAAAAAAAAAAGGAATGCTTATATAAATAAAAATATTTAAAAAAATGAAAGCTGATAAATATGCTACATAACTTTTAATTTTGGGTGACCTTGTGTATAATTTTATTAATCTATCAACTTTATTCTTTGTGCGTTTTAAAAACTTTAAAAAATTGTAATAATTGTAATTTGTTACTATCCTATAATTTTTTTTTACAATCCTTCCTAAACTTCTTAAAAGATTAATTATAATAGAGTGGATAAATTGCTCTAAATTTCTTAAAAAACTGAGTATTAAGGAGTGGATAAGTTTCTCTAAATTTCTTAAAAAATTGAGCATAAAAGAGTGTATTTGTGTCCCTAAATTTCTTAAAGATTTGAGTATGAGGGTGTAAATATGTTTCCCTAACAAATTGATGTTTTTGGATAATGGCTGAAAGATATATCTTTTAAATTTTTGGTATTTCATTTATTTTGTTTTCTTAAACTATTTTTATTTAAAAAGATAAAATATAAATTTCATGGAAATTAGCAAACAAAATTATTTAGTTGATCTAAACAAAAAACAAAGTGAAGCTATTACTGCTCTAGAAGGACCATGCCTAATAGTCGCTGGGGCAGGCTCCGGCAAAACTAGGGTGTTAACATCTAGAGTGGTTCATATAATTAAGCAAAAAAAAGCTTGGCCCAATCAGATACTCTGCGTCACTTTTACTAATAAGGCTGCTAAAGAAATGCAAAATAGGATTATAGGATTGTTGAATGAAAAAATATCATCCTTACCCTGGTTGGGAACTTTCCATTCAGTTAGTGCGAAATTATTAAGACGTCATGCAGAGGCGGTGGGATTAAACTCACGCTTTACCATTATTGATCAAGACGACCAGTTAAGGTTAATTAAAAATATTTGCAAAGCGGATAATATAGATATTAAGAAAATATCTCCAAAATTTATTTTATACTTAATTAATAAATGGAAAAATGATGGATTGTTACCAGATCAAGTTACTCCTAAGAAAGGAGTCCCCTTGGAACAAGCTATTTTAAATGTTTATAAATTTTACCAAGAAAGATTAAAAATTTTAAACTCATGTGATTTTGGTGATCTCATATTACTTTGTGTTAATATGTTTGAAAAAAACCCTGACATACTTGAAATGTACTTAAACAACTTTAAGTATATATTGGTAGATGAATATCAAGATTCAAATTATATTCAAAGCAAATGGCTTAATTTACTTGCAAAAAAAAATAATAATATTTGCTGCGTAGGAGATGATGACCAATCAATTTATAGTTGGAGAGGAGCAGAAATAAGAAATTTTTTAGATTTTAGTAAAACATATAAAAATACAAAAGTTGTTAAACTTGAACAAAATTATAGGTCTACACAAAACATACTAGGAGCTGCTTCTGGGCTAATAGCTAAAAACACTGATCGACTGGGCAAAGAATTATGGACAAATGGTGAAAAAGGAGAATTAGTAAAGTTAACCTGCTACAAAAATGGAAAAGAGGAAGCTATAGGAGTTAGCAAGATTATTGAACAAAAACTTAAAAAAAAATATTCATTAAATAATGTATCAATATTAGTAAGGGCTATTTTCCAGACTAGAGAGTTCGAAGAAAGATTTTTAAAAATTGGAATGGGTTATAGAGTTATCGGTGGAACAAAATTTTATGAAAGAGCTGAAATTAAAGATAGTGTTGCTTTTTTAAGAGTGGTAAATCAAAAAAATGATGATTTAGCTTTAGAAAGAATTATTAATACACCAAAAAGATCTATAGGAGATACATCTGTAAAACAGTTATACGAATGGGGAAGAAAAAATAAAAAAACTTTAGAAGATTCAGCTATTGAACTTATACAATTAAATAAAATTAAACCAAAAACAAAACTAGGTTTGATGCAAATTTTAAATCTACTTAATAAATGGCGACAAGATTCAAAACATAAGAGTCATTATGAACTAATGGAAATTATTTTGGATGAGTCTGGATATTCTAAAATGTTAAAAGATAAAAAAGATCTTGAGAATGAAGGAAAACTAGAAAACCTCAAAGAACTAATTAAAGGCATGCATGATTTTGATAATTTGCAAAGTTTTTTGGAACATGTTGCATTAGCAACGTCATTAGATAATGATTGGAATGGTCAGAAGGTAAATTTAATGACTATACATGCGGCAAAGGGGTTAGAGTTTGATGCAGTATTTTTACCAGGTTGGGAAGAAGGTCTGTTTCCACACCAAAAAGCATTAGAAGAAAAAGGTGATGCGGCACTAGAGGAAGAAAGACGCCTTGCGTATGTGGGAATAACAAGAGCAAAAAAACAATCTTTTATTTCTTTTACAATGAACAGAATGTATAGAGGTGAATGGATAGATTCTTTAGCCTCAAGGTTTACCGAAGAACTTCCTGAAGAATGTATTCAAAAAGAAGAATTAAAAGAAGAAGATAACCAAGATTTCTTTTTTGATCAAGATATTGATTATACGGGAGGTGTAAGAAGTCCGGGATGGGCAAGATTACAAAGGAAAATAAAAAAAATAAAATGAATAACTTAAAAAACTTAAAAAAACTTTTTAAAACACATAAAATTGATGGCTATATAATTCCAAAAAATGATGAGTTTTTTGGTGAATACGTTTCAAAAGATAAGGATAATTTAAAATTTATATCACAGTTTTCAGGATCATATGGTTTTGCTTTAATACTTAGTAAAAACAATTACCTATTTACTGATGGTCGCTACACTTTACAAGCAAAAATGCAGAGTGGAAAATTATTTAATATATTTACTATCCCAAATAAGTTTCCAGCTGATATTTTAAAAAATAAAAAAATTTCTATAGGTTTTGACCCTAAATTACATACAGAACTTATGCTTACTCGTATTTTTAAGAACACTAAATGCAAATTGATACCAATAAGTAAAAATTTAATAGACCAGATTTGGAAAAGAAAAAACAACAATCGAACTGATAAATTTTATTTACTTAATGATAATGACACAGGTGAAAAGTCAAACACCAAAATAAAAAAAATATCAAAAATACTAAATAAAAATAAAATAGATTTTCAATTTATTTCTGCTCCGGAAAATATAGCCTGGTTGCTAAATTTAAGAGGTTCTGACTCTGAGTTTACTCCCATACCCAATAGTTATTTAATTATAAATAATAAAAATAATGCTTTTCTTTTTTGTAATTTAAATAAAATTGACAAAAAAATTAGAAAGGACTTGGGTAAAAATATAAAAGTGATTAATATAAAAAGTCTTAAAGATTTTATTTTAAAAATACAAAATAAAAAATTTCAAATAGACATTTTATCATGTTCGATATTTTTTAAAATACTTATAAAAAGATACAACAGTGTTGTATCAAAGCAAGATCCTATTTATTTGTTAAAATCTAAAAAAAATAAAATTGAAATAAAAAATACAATCAAAACACATATTTATGATGGTGCAGCTTTAACCAAATTTTTATTTTGGATTACTGATAATTTTAAAAATAAAAAAATTACCGAAATAGAAGCTCAAGAAAAACTATTAAGTTTTAGAAAAAAAAATAAGAGTTTTAAATCATTAAGCTTTCCAACTATATCCGGAACTGGACCGAATGGAGCTATCATTCACTATAAAGCAAGCATTAAAACAAATAGGACATTAAAAAAAGGGGATTTATATTTAGTTGACTCAGGTGGTCAGTATAGTTTTGGTACAACCGATGTGACAAGAACAATTTCTCTTGGTAATAAAGACAAAAGAATAAAAGATATTTTTACAAGAGTGTTAAAAGGTCATATAGCTGTAGCTACTTACAAAATTAAAAATAACACATGCGGATCTAAAATTGATTTAAAAGCCAGAAAGCCTCTTAGGCAAATAAATTTAGACTACGCACATGGCACTGGACATGGTGTTGGGTATTTTCTAAATGTACATGAGGGGCCGCAAGCAATATCAAGAGATAATACTGTTAAATTCCAAGAAGGAATGATTATTTCAAATGAACCTGGCTATTATGAAGATGGGAAGTTTGGAATTAGGATTGAAAATTTAATTACAGTTAAAAAAGTTAAAAATACTTTGAAGTTTGAAAATCTTACATTAGCACCTATAGATAAATCCCTAATTAAAAAAGATCTTTTAACCAGTGATGAGATTCAATGGTTAAATAAATATCACTCAAAAGTTTTTTCTAGCTTAAAACAATATATGAATATAGATGAATTAAAAAATCTTAAAGATTCTTGTTCAAATATTTAAAAGCTTATACCAATCCGTTTCGTTAATTACTTTAATTTTTAACTCTTTAGCTTTATCAATTTTCTTTTTTGTTGGTTTGGATTTTCCTACCACTAATATATCTAGTTTTTTTGAAATTGCTCCTAAAACTTTACCTCCATTATCTTCTGCTAACGCCTTAGCTTCGGATCTACTAATTTTTTCAAACCCTCCTGTAAACATTAAATTTCTATTACTAAATTTACCTTTTTTATTTAAATTTTGATGATTTTTAATATTTAAAACTTGTATTAAGGATTCGACAACTTCTACATTTTTTTTACTTATAAAAAATTTTTCTATAGATTTTATTTGAGTAGCGCCAATTCCATCTAAATTGCTTAAATTTTTTAAAATTTTATTTCTTTTTTTTTCATTAGAAAGATCCGAAAATTTATTTATTGATTTAAAAAAACCTGATAAGATTTTTGCATTTTCTTGTCCAATATGTCTTATGCCGATTGAATAAATAAATCTGTTTAAGGAAATGTTTGTAGCATCGTTGATAGATTTTTTTAAATTTTGTATGGAGAGGATTCCCCATCCTTCCAAGTTTTTAATTATTTCATAGTTTAATTTAAAAATATCAGAAGGTTTTTTTATTAATTTCAAATCCCAAAATTGATCTATAACTTTTTTTCCAAGACCCTCGATATTGAATGCTTCTTTTGAAACTATATGTTTTAATTTTTCTCTTGCCGTAAAACTACAAAGGTACCCTTTAACACATCTCCTTACGGCATCTTCTTTATTCGTTAAGGTATTAATTTCTTTGTGGGTTTTGGAGCCACAAAGGCATTTGTCAGGAAATATAAACCTAATACTTTCTTTGTCTCTTTTTAATTTATCAACAGAAACAACTTGAGGTATTACATCTCCAGCTCTTTGGATTGTAATTGTGTCTCCAATACGAATATCTTTTCTTTTTATTTCATCTTCATTGTGTAATGTTGCGTTTGAAACAACAACTCCTCCTACCGTAACAGGTTCTACTTTTGCAACTGGAGTTATAGCTCCAGTTCTTCCAACTTGAATAATTATGTCTGTTATTTTAGTTGTCGCTTTTTCTGATGAAAATTTATAAGCAATTGCCCATCTTGGTGAGCTTGAAGTATTACCCAATCTTGACTGGAGATCTAAATTATTAACCTTGTAAACTAAACCATCAATATCGTAATCCAACGAAGATCTAGATTCTTCCATATGCTTATGATGTTTTTCAATTTCATCTAGCCCTTTAACTATTTTATTGTTTGAATTTACAGAAAATCCCCATTCACTAATCTTGGCAATAAATTCTTGTTGAGTTTTAAATATCATGGGCTCAATAATTCCAAATCCATAAATAAAATACTTTAGGGGTATTTTTTCAGTTTGCTTAGAATTTTTTTGTCTTAGTGAACCACCAGCAGCATTTCTGGGATTAGCAAAATTATCTTTTATATTTTCAAAATCTTTTTTTCCTATATAAACTTCTCCTCTTAGTTCAATAATTTTAGGTATGTTTTTCCCTGAGATTTTTTTTGGTATTTCTTGAATGGTCATTAGGTTGTTAAGTATATCTTCACCAACAACTCCATCTCCTCTTGAAAGTCCAGCAACCAATACGCCATCTCTATAGGTTAATGATGCAGATATGCCATCTATTTTAGGTTCTGAAGAAAGTTCCATATTTAAATCTTTATAATTTAAAAAATTGCCAACTTTGCCCAAAAAATCTTTCATATTTTCTTTTTCAAAAGCATTAGAAAGAGAAAGCATTGGTTTTAAATGTCTTATTTTTTTAAATTTATTTGATGGTTCATAACCAACTTTTAGACTGGGTGAACTTTTATTTTTTAGATATATATATTTTTCCTCCAGAAGGAGTATTTCTTTTTTTACACCATCATAGTCTTTATCGGTGACAATTGGATTATCATGCTTAAAATATGCTTTATCAAATTTTTTTAAATCATTAATTTTTTTTAAGTATAATTTTTCAATCTCTTTTTTCTCCATAATCCTTTTATTCAAAAAGTGCTTTTATTTTTGATCTTATCAATCCCATTTCTTTTTTCTTTTTAACTTTTTTAGTTTTATATTTTTTATTAAAAACTTTATAACTTCTTTCGTACCACGTGCTAGATTTATAATTATAACCCAATATCGCTGCCGCTTCTGTGGCTTCTTCTGTTAAGCCTAGTCTATAATAAACTTCGACAAGTCTGTGAAGCGCTTCTTCAATAAAAATTGTTTTATCGTAATTTTCTACAACTCCCTTAAGTCTATTAAGAGCAGGAATCCATTTTTCTGTTTGCATGTAAAATCTTGCAATATACATTTCTTTTGCTGCAAGCTGATCTATGATTAAGTCTATTTTAAATCGAGAGTCAGTTGCATAATCTGTATATGGATAGTTCTCAATAATAAATTCAAATTTTTCTTTTGCTTTTAGCAAAGGGTTGATATCTTTTTTTTCATCTAAAATTTGCTCGTAGTAACAAATAGCAATTAGGTAGTGTGCATAAGGTAAGTTTTTATCTGTTGGATAATTTTTTATATGTCTCTCTAAAGCAAAAACACTACTAGCATAAGAATTTCTAGAATATTCACTATAGGCTCCCATTAAGCTTGATTTTACAGCCAACTTACTTTGAGGCATCAAACTTTCAACTTCTTTGAACTTTTTTGTAGCAAAAAAAGCATCTCCTGATTTAAGAGCTTCAGTTGCCTCTTCATAAGTAGCTGTAGCTATTTCCTCATCACTCGGATCTATAATAATTTTTTTTGCTTTATCTTTAGAGCAAGACACTAAGAAAAAACATAACAGCAATGAAAATAATATTTTTTTAAACATTTTGAGAAAAAACATTTTATCAAAATATTTAATTATTACAATTTTCTTATTATTTATATATTAGCAGCAATTGGCCTTAGGTATGTGCCATCTTTTTGTTCTTTTAGTTCTGCTGGGCCTTCGAATTCCCAATTAGATACATCAGAAAGAAATTTCCTCAATAAAATATTGGTTAACTGATGCCCTCCTTGTGAAGTCTTAATATGACCAAAAATTCTATGTCCTGAAAGCATTAAATCTCCTAAACAGTCTAATATTTTATGTTCAACAAATTCATGTCTATTTCTTAATCCATTTTCATTTAATATTTTATTTTCTTTGACTACTATTGCATTATCCAAAGAACCACCCTTGGCTAGGCCTTTACTAATTATTTTATCAATATCTTCATACAAACAGAATGTTCGTGAATTATAGATTGAAGTTAAATCTGTATTACTTAACTTAAACTCTTTTCTTCTAGTTCTAATTAACGGGTTCTCATAAATTATTTCAAAATCGATTATTAAATCATTAGACAAAGGCTCTATAGAAATAAATTTTTCTCCATCTTTTACTTCGACTCTTTTTAATACTTTTATAAACTTTCTTTCTTGATTTTGTTTTTGAAGTCCTGCTGATCTAATAGCTTCAACAAAATCAAATGCTGATCCATCCATAATTGGAACTTCGGAAGCATTAATCTCAACTATAGCATTGTCAACACCTTCTCCATAAAAAGCTGCCATTAAATGTTCTATAGTAGAAACTGAAACACCATTTGAATTTTGTATTTTTGTACAAAGCACCGGGGAATTAACATTCTTATAACTTGCTTCAATTATATTTTTTGATTTTTCAATGTCTGTTCTTTTAAATAAAATACCTGCATTTTCTTTAGCAGGTTTTATCGAAAGTTCTGCTTTTATGCCAGAATGCAAACCTACGCCTTCTAACTTTGCTTCACTTTTAATTGTATTTTGAAATTTTTTAAACATAGATAATTTTATACAAAAGGACTTGTACGCTTAAAAGACAACTTATGTTACTAAAAAATACTTATCTTTTCTAAGGGTAGTTTTTAAAAATTTTTTGAAAAAAATTGTATTTTTTAACATCTGAACTTGGTGGGATTGGTATAGCTTCCGTTTCCCATCCGTCTCTTATTATTTTGAGAGCACCAACGCAAGAGTCAAAACTTATATCTAAATTTTTAACATCTTCTTTCTTTCCACTGCCATAGATTTTTTTTACACTAGATCCAAAAAAACCAATACAATAATCTTCTAAGTTGACCAAATTAGAACCTCCTCCAGTAATAAATAGCTTTGTGGAAGACGATGAACTAATATTTATATTGTTTAAACCCTTTTTTATAATTTGGAATATTTCACCTAATCTAGCTTTTACAATACTTAGTATTAAAGATTTACTAATTTTTCTATAACTAGAGTTTTGAAAAAAACTACTTTTTAATGAATTGTCTGATAAGAAGAGTTCGCCGTTACTTTTAAATGAAAAATCAATCTTATTTTTTATTTCTTCAGATTCCTCCATATCTAAAGAACAAACCTTAGAAATATCCTTGGTAATATGATTTGTGCCAATAGGTAAAGTAAAAGAATTTACAATTGCAAGATTTTTAAATAAACTAACACTAATTTTTTCATGCCCAATATCTATTAATATAGATCCATGTTTGAGTTCGTTAAAACTTAATAAATTTACCGCCAATGCAAAATTACACGATATGTATCTTTCTATTTCAATATCACAATTAATAAATGTTTGTTTTATATTTTGTATGTTATTTTTAGGAACGGTTAAAAAGGTCATTTCATGACTTATATAATCTGCGTAAATATCAATTGGCTCTTCATCAAATTTTCTTCCGTCCACAACATAATTATGATTAAAAATATGAATTATTGAATGGTTTGGATCATTTAGTGATATTTGTTTTTTACCTTCTTTTAGTAAAAAATTAATATCTTCGCGTCGAATTTTAGCTCCATTAATTTTTATTTTTTTTGAAAGTTTTGTGCACAAAAATTCAGGTTGTTCAAAAATAACACTGATTTTTTTAAGTGAAGTGTTAGATTTTTTTTCAGCAGACGCGATGCATGCTCTTATAGCTTGGGATGCTTTTGCCGGATTAACCACTGAACCATTAAAAATTCCAGCTGATTTAACTATAGAAGCGCTTAAAATTTTCCCATCATCGCTATCGTTATTAGAATCAAAAATAATACATTTAAGGTTTTTACTTCCCAATTCAATTATTCCTTTAACATTATTAGCGTTCATTATTATTCTACTATTATCCTATCATTTATTCTTAAATCAATAACATTATATGTTTTAAAGTCGTCAAGTTTTAATAGTTCAATTGACTTTATAATTGCATGTTTGATTTTTTCATATGGTAATTTTATTAATGTATTATTTTCTAATTCCAAATCCCATCTACCTATTTTAAAATAATAATAACTTTTTATTTTTTTCACAGGAAATTTAACTTCTTTTAATAGCTTCGATATATTAAGAAAATTCTTTTCAGCGTCTAATCCAAAAACATGTGGATAATTTTTATTTAAATAAAATTTTTCTATTGGAATCAAATTTGCCTTAGTATCTATTAAAAATTTTTGATTATCTTTTAAAAAAAAAGCAATTGGCTCTGTTTCACTTATTTTTAATATTAATGTGCCAGGGTATTTTTTTTTTACTTCAATATTATCAAAAAAATAAATAGACTTTAAAGGTTCATATAAATCTCTTATTTTTATAAAAAAAATATTTTTTCCATAAATATTAGATAATCTTGACTCCACATCATTTTTATCAATTCTATTTGTATTTAAAATTAAAATATTTTGGATATTAAAATAAGATTTTTTTTTATTTGAATTAAATTCAATTTCACTTGGAGTATAAGTTGTTAAAAATATAAATATTGTTAATAATAGAGCAATGTTATAATAATTTTTCATCTATTATAACTAGCATCTTTAATCATCCAATCTACTAGATTTTCAAAATTTATGCCTTTGTATTTGGCTATTTCAGGTACAAGAGATAGTTTTGTCATCCCTGGTTGCGTATTTATTTCTAATAAATAAAATTTGTTATTATGAAACCTGAAATCAGATCTGGTGACGCCTCTGCACCTTAATGATTTGTGTGCTTTTTTTGCTATTCTGAGTACTTGTGTATATTTTTTTTTTGATAAAGTGGCTGGCATAATATGTTTTGTTTTAGCATCATTGGAGTATTTAGCTTTATAGTCATAAAACTTTCTTTTTGGCACTAACTCAATGGCACCTAAGGGCGTATTTCCCATTACTGCTACCTGAATTTCTCTACCCGGTATGTACTGTTCTACTAAAATTCTGCTATAAACTTTTGATAATTTCTTAAATTTGCTTTCAAGTATTTTTATATTTTTACAAATGAAAACTCCTATGCTTGATCCCTCGTTAATTGGTTTAATTACTGCAGGAAATTTCATCTTATTTTTTGGTTGTCTTACTATACTATTTATATTTTCATTTTTTTTTATAATAAAAGATTTAGGAACTAAAAATTTATTCTTTTTAAAAA
>Ga0114993_10005412_pt1 | contig 12329 bp, 14 predicted proteins | sample ArcticOcean_MG_C_FD_87042 | JGI IMG/M metagenome (GOLD analysis project Ga0114993, IMG submission 87042) | Marine microbial communities from western Arctic Ocean - ArcticOcean_MG_CB2_150 | ecosystem: Environmental > Aquatic > Marine > Oceanic | place: Arctic Ocean: Canada Basin | collected...
AACCATTTGCTAATAAAGTTTTTTTAGCTAAATCATGAATTTCATCTAAAGTTAATGAAGTAGTTGTCATATTTTATTTATGTTTCTTACTTAAATCCTTTTTAAGATCTTCATGGTCTCCAACCGCAATATGGTGTTTGCTTTTAACTATATATTTGTCTAACAACGGAACTAAAAGTAGAGGCACCAACCCCCCCAAAACAATTCCTATTGCTGCGGATCTAAGATCTGGATCTAGTGTTGCTGCAATATAATCTGCTATTACATGTGCAAGTACTACTCCAAAAATTCCAGCCACATAACCATTTGAAACAATTTTTAATGTTCTATTGATGCTCCATCCAGAATAAAAACCAATAAGTGGTATTATTGTATGGACTAAACCAAAAACAAAACCTCTAAGCCAACCTTTGTTCTGCAACCATATTATTTCATCTATTAAGTGTTCCATTATTTAAGCACATCTCCTGCATAAAGTTGATATTTCAACTTCAAAATTAGAAAAATCATATTTTTCTTTAGTCTTTAAATTACTAAATAATCTAGAAAAAATACCTGGATTAATTTCCTCAGTTTTTTCACATTTTTTACAAATAGCTAATGCTGGATTATGTTTTTCTTTTACGTCGCTATGACAAAGGAAATAGTTTTTGCTTTGATTAGACTTATGAACAACACCGATTTTTTGTAAGTTTTTTAAAGAACGGTAAACTGTCATGGGTTTAATATTTTTGATCTTTTGCAATTCTTTTAAAACATCATATGCAGACAAACCCTTAATATTTTTTTTTAAGACCCCTAATACTTGCTGATCATTTTTAAGCTTACATTTAGTGATTTGCATTTGTTATGTTATAACATAACGTTATTAAATGTCAAATAGTTAAAATACAACTTGACGAGAGTTTAAAATATTATAATTAAGGAAGTTTGGAACTATCAAATTTTTAAATAAATGAACTTTTTACTGGATTAAATTATTTCCTAAGCTTATATAGAAATAACTTTATGGAACTAACGTTAATCTACACAATCATTGGTTTTGCCTTAGCGGGCTGGTCTGTAATTGGTAACGATTCTATTCAAACACTAGGAACATTTATAGCTTCAAAACAAAAATGGTTTAAGTGGTACACATTAGCCACAGCAGCTTCGTTTGCGATGATTGTTACTATAACTTATGGTTGGTGGGCGCATGATGGAGATATTTCGTACGGTCGATTAACAAGAATTCCATATCAAGAAATTCAATGGTACCACGCTGTTGCCCCTGGAATATTATTATTACTTACAAGAATAGGGATTCCAGTTTCAACAACTTTCTTAGTCTTATCTGCGTTTGCTTCAACTATTGTTTTAGAGAAAATGCTTATGAAAAGTATTGTAGGTTATGGCATTGCGGCTGGCGCAGCTTATATATGTTGGATCGTTATTTCTAAATTTATAAATGAGAAATTTGATGAAGTAACTGGAGAAAAAAGTATTGCATTTTGGCGTAACTCTGTTTGGGTTAGTTCTGCCTATCTATGGGCAGCGTGGCTTTCTCATGATGTAGCAAATATTGCAGTTTATTTGCCAAGACAACTCGATATCACTTTATTAGCAATTGTGCTTACTTATTTTACAATTCTACTTTTTTATATTTTTTATATTCAGGGAGGACCAATACAGAAAGTTGTTTTAGATAAAACGGGAACAAGATATGCACGATCAGCAACTATTATTAATACAATTTATGCAGTGGTTCTTTATTACTTTAAAGAATTAAATGATCTTCCCATGTCAACAACATGGGTTTTTGTTGGATTGTTGTGTGGAAGAGAACTTGCCATTTCCACAATGAACAAAGAATATAAATTTAAATACGTGTTTCCACTTATCGGTAAAGACTTTGTTAAAATGATTTTTGGTTTAAGTGTTTCCGTGGGTATTGTCTTGGCTATTCACTATATTATTATTCCTGGTGGTTACGGTTTATAATTTTAACCAAATTGACCACCTGTTCTAAATCTATAAATATACTTAGGCAGGATATTTTGAATTGGTGTTCCTATAATTCCTAGATCCTTTAAAGTTAAGTAATCTCCCGAAACTATATTGTTATTCTTTAATAATTCTACCTGATCAGGTGTTAAAAGTGGATTCGGCATCATTTGTAAAAAATAGGATTGAAATTTTGCTAAGCCAAAGGGAATAGATATTAATAATCTTTTCTTTTTTATTGTAGCTAATAAAATTTCCATTAGCTCTTTAAAAGAATAATTTTCTGGTCCTCCCAGTTCATAAATTTTTGATTCAGTATTATTGATACTCAAAGCTTGAACGATAGCCTCAGCAACATCACCAACATAGATAGGAGAAAACTTTGTTTTGCCTCCACCAATTAAAGGAAGGATTGGAGAAATCTGTGCAAGAGAAGCAAAGGTGTTAAAAAATTTATCCTCTGGCCCAAAAATCACTGAAGGTCTCAAAATAATAGATTTTTTAAAATTATCTTTTATATTTTTTTCACCATTTAGTTTAGATTGCTTATATTTTGATTCATACTTTTCTTCTACACCAAGAGCGCTTACATGAATTAAATTTTTTACTTCACACTCATTACATAGTCTACTTAGCAAATATGGAAATTTTTCATGGATTTGACTAAATTTTTGCTTTTTCGTCTCATACAAAATACCCACAAGATTAATAGCAATATCACAATTATTTAATATATTTTTTACCTCATCTTCATTGAAAATATTAGTTTTAAAAAGTTCAATTTGTCCAGCATTACCCTGAGATTTTAGATAACCTTTAAGGTATGGACTTCGGGTAGCAACCTTAATACGGTAATCTAATTCAGTCAGTTTACGCATTAAATGCCTGCCTAAAAATCCTCCAGCTCCAAAAATTGCTATTTGCTGATTATTTTGCATTTTGATGACATTAACATTATATATGGATTTAAGTATGACTAAAATTTATAAGTTTCAAGATGATATTTCGCTAGATGCATTAAAAGAATTAGAAAAATATTCAAGCCTAGCAATAGATACCGAAGGAACTGGATTAGACATAACCAAAAGAGACAAGCTTAGTTTAATTCAAATAAGTACTGGAAATAATGATGCATTTATTTGTCAACCAAACCGTACAAATTATAAAGCTCCCAATATAGTTAAAATTTTAGAAAATAATAAAATTACAAAAATTGGCCACTATTTAAGGTATGATGTATCTGGCTTAGAGTATTTTCTTAAATGTAATGTTAAAAATATATTTGATACGAAAATTGCAAGTAGGCTATGCAGAACTTATACTCAAAATCATGGTTTAAAGGATCTAGTGTTAGAATTTTGTGGTAAAAAATTAGACAAGCGATTGGGATCAAGTGACTGGAATAAAGACTTAGAAAAACTATCGGATGGACAGCTTCAATATTGTAGTAATGATGTAATCTATTTGCATGCAATTAAAGATAACCTTAATAAAATGTTAGTGAGAGAAAACAGGCTAAAACTTTATAAAAATTGTATTCAATTTTTAAAAACAAGAATTAAATTAGATCAACAGGGGTTTACAGAAGATATTTTTTCACATTAAAATGAATAAAGACTTACAAATTGGTATATCAACAATCCAGACTGAAATAAAAGCGTTAAAAAAATTATCTTCAACATTTAATAATTCTTCACAATTTTCAAAAGCTGTAAATTTAATTTCCAAAATTAAGGGAAAATGTTTAGTTGTTGGAGTTGGCAAAAGTTATATTATTGGTCTTAAAATTTCCTCAACACTTAGTAGTTTAGGAACTCCTAGTGTAGCATTTTCTGCAAACGATCTACAGCATGGTGGATTGGGAGCTATTCAAAAAAATAATGATATTTTGTTAGTGCTAAGTGTTTCAGGAGAATCTTCAGAGTTAAATAGTATATTAAAGTATGCTAATAGAAATGATATTCCTGTTATAGGAGTAAGCTGTAAACCATCATCAATGTTAATTCGATTTTCTACCATTAAAATATTACTGCCTAAAGTTGTGGAAGCTGGAAATAGCTTAGCACCAACTTCTTCAAGTATAAATTTTCTTGCATGGGGAGACTCATTGGCTATTGCCTGCATGAAAAGAAAAAAATGGACAAATAAAAAATTTATAATTACACATCCATCTGGAACATTGGCTTCAGCTTTAATCCAGGTAAACGAAATAATGGCAAAAGGAAAAGAAATTCCAATGGTTAATTCTAATGAAACTATAAAATCTGCTATCACTGAAATGACTAAAAAAAAACTTGGAATGGTGTGTGTTAAGTCTTCTAAAACGATCTCTTGTATAGTCGATGGAGATTTAAGAAGGCACGCTAACAACTTATTTAAAAAGAAAATTATGGAAATTGCAACTAAAAATCCAAATTGGATATCTGATAAGGCTACCGCACTCTCTGCAATTAATAAAATGACTTCATTAAAAATTTCATCTTTATTAGTTGCTAAAAATAAAGATATAAAGAAAAAAAATAGAAAAATTATTGGAGTTTTAACTATGCTACAATGTCTTAGTAAAGGTATAAAATGAAATTAAATGCAAAAACTTTGCAAATATCACTTATTTTAATTGGAGTTTTTTTAATTATTTCTATATATTTTTTAAAACCTGCAATAGATAGATTGCATTTATTAAAAGATAATCCTCTAGTAAAAAAAGAAAAGAAAAAAATTATTAAAAAATCAGCCATGCAAAACTTTTTCGAAAATGTTCAATATAATGGCACCTATGCTGTTGTGAATCCTTTTACAATAAACGCAGAAAAAGCAGTTATTTCAAATGATAATCCGGATACTGTTTATATGACCAAAGTGCATGTCATTATATTTATGAATAATGGTGGAAATGTTAATATATGGAGTGAAACTGGAATCTATGAAAAAAATAAAAGTAATATTTTTTTTACAACAAATGTGAAGGTTACTAATAGAAAAACTATAATTTTATCACAAAATTTAGATTTATTATCTGATGAAAACTATGTGTCTATATATAATGATGTTAATTTAACCAATAAAAACGATTCTTTAAAAGCAGATGTAATAAACTATGATTTTAAAACCAAGTTATATGATATTTCTATGTTTGGAGAAGATTTAGTAAAAGTAAAATTAATAAAATAATAAAATGAGTAACATAAAAAATTTTAGAATCATAAAATTCAAGTCTAAACCAGTGCTATTAGCTAAAAATGTTTCAAAATCTTTCGACGAGAGAGTTGTTTTAAAAAAAATAGATATTCATTTAAACCAAGGTGAAATGTTAGGGCTACTTGGAAGTAATGGTGCTGGCAAAAGTACATTTATGAATATTGTATTAGGTTTGTTAAAATGTGAAGTTGGAGACATTTTTTTAGGCAATACAAAATTAACAAATTTAGCAATTCACCAAAGAGCTAGATTAGGCATCGCTTACTTACCTCAACAAACTTCAATCTTTAGAGGACTTACCGTTTATGAAAATCTACTGGGTATAGCTCAAATTATAAAAAAAAGAAGTTCTGATCAAAAATCAATTGTTGAAAAATTAATGGCAGAATTTTCTATAACGCACTTAAGAGACGTAAAAGCAACCGCTTTATCTGGCGGTGAAAGAAGAAGAACAGAAATTGCTAGATGCCTTATTAGCAATCCAAAAGTTTTATTATTAGACGAACCTTTTGCTGGAGTAGATTTACTTTCAATACAAGATATAAAAGAACTTCTTGTAAAACTACAAGCACGTGGTTGTGCTGTCTTAGTTACGGATCACAACGCTTCTCAACTTCTTAGTGTTGTTGATCGTGCTTATGTAATTGCTAATGGAAGGATAGTGGCCAACGGCACGCCTAGACAAATTGTAAATACTACAGATGCAAAAAAATTATATTTTGGCGAAAATTTTTCGTATTAACTTTCAATGAACAAAAAAATTTCAGTATTAGCAAGAGGAAAAATAAAAAAATTTAATGAAACGATAAAAATACCTGGTGACAAATCTTTGTCTTTAAGAGCATTAATTTTAGCAGCACAGTGTATTGGGTTATCTAAAATAAAAAACTTGCTAGAGTCTGATGATGTTTTGAATTGTGTAAGATCATTAAGAAAATTAGGAGTAAAAATAGAAAAGACTGACAGTAATTATAAAGTTTATGGAAATGGTTTAAATTCTCTAAAAACAAAAAAAAAAATAAATAAAATATTTGTTGGAAATAGTGGTACTACAGCTCGATTATTATCTGGGGTATTTGCCACACACCCAGGTAAGTTTTATTTGTACGGGGACACATCGATGAATCGTAGAGATATGTCCAGAGTCTCTGTTCATTTAGAAAAATTTGGATCTTTTTTCTATTTTAAAAATAAATCTACTCTTCCTCTCACAATTGAAGGAACTGAAATGCCTTTAGCACAAACTCATATAGAAAGACTTGGTTCTGCTCAAGTTAAATCAGCAATATTACTAGCAGCTCTTAATACTCCAGGTACAACAAAAATAATAGAGGAAAGAGTAAGTAGAGATCATACAGAAATTTTTTTAAAAAAAATTAATGCAGATATAAAAATTAAAAAAATAAAAAAAGGAAATTTAATTACTTTAAAGGGTCAAAAAAATCTCTATGGTTTTAATTATGATATAAGTTCTGATCCTTCTTCTAGTGCATTCCTTATAGCTTTAACATTATTAAACTCTCATTCTAAATTAATAATTAAAAATATAAATTGCAACCCAACACGTACTGGTTTTATTAAAATTTTAAAAAAAAAAATGAATGCAAATATTAAATTGAAAAATTTAAATAAAAAATCAAGTGGGGAGTTAGTTGGCGATATAGTTGTTAAAAGTTCTATTTTAAAACCAATTAATTGTCCTAAAAAAATAGTTCCCTCACTTATAGATGAATTCCCAATTTTATTTATTATTGCCGCAGTAACAAAAGGAGTTTCAGTATTTAGAGGCATTGGTGAATTAAGAAATAAAGAATCGGATCGTATTAAAAATATCGAGGAAGTGCTAAATAAGATAGGAATAAAAACTAAATCAACTTTTAGTAGTTTAAAAATATTTGGAAATCCTAATATAAAAGTTAATAAAATAATTAATATTTATCCTGGTGGTGATCATCGTATTGCCATGTCTTGGGCAATTTTTGCTATTTTATTTGGTAACGTTTTTAAAATTCATAATTTTGAAACTGTAAATACATCTTTTCCAGGTTTTACATCACTAATTAAAAGTTTAGGGGGGAAACTTGAAATTAAAAAATAATATAAGACTATTAATAACTTGCGACTCTGGTGCTGCTGCGGGCAAAACTACGGCATCTAAATATTTAAGCAAAAAATATGGTTTAAATCTTCTTACAAGTGGACTGCTATATAGATTTGTTGCGGCACGGCTACTTGCTAGAAAAAAAACTATTAATGATAACTCTTTTTTAAAAAAAATAACTAAAAATATACGTTCAAAATACCTAAATAGCGCAAACTTGTACTCACTCAATGTAACATCATATACTTCTGAAATAGCAAAAGTTAAAAAAGTTAGAAAATTATTAAAAAATTACCAAAAAAAATTTTCAAAAAAAAAACTAGCTATTATCGAGGGAAGAGACATAGGAATATTGTTTCCAAAAGCTGATATAAAGTTTTTTTTCAAATGTTCTCTAAATACAGCTGCTTATCGTAGATTTAAGGAGTTTAGAAAAAAAAATAAAAATATAACCCTTAAGGAAGTAAAAAAAGCTATAAGATTAAGGAATTTAACAGATACTAAAAGAAAAAATAGTCCTTTACGCGTACCAAAAGGTGCGGTAATCATTTCAACTTCGAAATTAAATAAAAAACAAATGTTTATGAAAATTTCGAACATAGTTGATAAAAAACTATTACAAAAATATGGAAGAAAATATAAACAAAAATAAAAGTCTTAAAAAAGAATTTGAAAGTCTGCTTGCCGAAGACCTTAGTAATAGACATTTTAAAGAAGGTGAAATTTTAACAGGCGTAGTAGAAGAAATTGGGAAAAAATTTGTGTATTTAGATTTGGGCCTTAAATCTTCATCAGCAATTCCAATAGATGAATTTAAACTAAGTAATGAACTTTCTGAAATGAAAGTTGGTTCTAAAATTAAAATTTTACTAGAACGACTAGAACATCCAAAAACTGGAGTGCTTATAACTTCTCGTGAAAAAGCTCGTAAAGCTGTATCCTGGCAAAAAATGGAGAAAGCATTTGCAGATTCTGAAAAAATTAAAGCAAAAATAGTTAGTAGAATAAAAGGTGGATATGCTGTTGATTGTCAAAGCTGCTTGTGTTTTTTGCCAAATTCACAATTAAGTCTTAAACCTCTTAATAATGATGAGGTTAAAGCACTAATGAGAGAAGAACAAACTTTTGAAATTGTAAAAATGGATAAGCGTAGAGGCAATATAGTTGTAAGTAGAAGACAACATTTGCAAAGATCGGTTGATGCGTCTCGTGATGAAGAAATTGCTAAATTAAAAGTTGGCATGATAATAGAAGATGCTATTGTTAAAGCGCTAACTCCTTGGGGAGCTTTCATAATGGTTAATAATATGGAAACCCTATGTCATATTAATGAAATTTCTCACTCACGAATTTCTGCACCAAGTGATTTATTGAAAGTTTCACAAAAATTAAGAGTTAAAATAATTAAAATTGATCCAGATTCTAAAAAAGTTAGCACCTCTATTAAAGCCCTGACAGAAAATCCATTTGATACTGCAATTAAAGAATATAAAATTGGTGGTGAAGAGAATTATGAAGGAATAGTAACTTCTGTTCAAGACTACGGCGCATTTGTTAAATTGGATAAAACTGGAATAGAGGGACTTGTACATCAATCTGAGATTGATCATTTAAAAAAAAATGTTCACCCAGGAAAGATATTAAGTGTTTCACAACGTATTAAAGTAAGAATAATTGATATTGAAAAAGATAAAAATCGACTTTCATTATCATATAAAAGAACTCTTGCAAATCCATGGGATACCTTTGCTGAAAAGTATAAAATTGCGAGTACGGTTAATGCGATTATCCGCAACGTTACAGATTATGCTCTATTTCTAGACATAGAAGATAGCAATATCTCAGGAATGCTTCATTACCGTGATCTAGACTACTCAGAAAAAGAAAGTGAATTAACAAAGTATAAAAAAAAGGACGTTTTAAAAGTTAAAATTTTAGAGATAAATAAAGAACAACAAAAAGTGCGTTTGTCAAAAAAAGCTTTAGATCCAGACCCATTTGAATATTGGGCAGATAAGTCTGTAGGATCAGTTGTAACTGCAACTGTAGAATCTGTGTCCAAATTAGGAATTACAGTTTATGCTAAAAATAAAAATTTCCCTATTTTTATAAAAAAAAACCAATTAGCAAAAGAATTTGAAAATCAAAGAACATCAAGATTTGTACCAAATCAAAAAGTCGATTGTGAAATAATTGACTTTAAAAGTGATAAAAGGCAAGTTGCTTTGTCGATTAAAACATTAGAAGAAAAAACTGCTAAAGAAGTCTTGAAAAAATATGGTTCTACCGACTCAGGTGGGGTGCTTGGTGATATTTTTAATTTTTCTAGCTTAAAAGCAAAAAAAAAGCCTAAAAGCAAAAAATAATTGTATAATAAGACATGGTTAAATCTGAGCTAGTAAAAAAACTGGCACATAGGTATCCTTATGTTTTGCATCAAGATCTAGATAAAATTGTTGAGGTTATCTTTTTCGAAATATCAACAGCCCTTACAAGAGGAGATAGTATTGAAATCAGAGGTTTTGGTACTTATAAAATTGTAAATAGAAAAGCTAGAATGGGAAGAAACCCTAAAAGCGCAAAGATTATTCAAATACCTGCAAAAAAAGCTATTAAATGGAAAATGAGTAAAATACTATTTAATAGATTAAACAATAATTTTACTGAAAACAGTATATCTGATAAATATTAAATAAGTGAATAAAACTATTCTTTCCCTAGATACAACAAATTTAGAAGAAGCATTAGATATAACTAAAAAAATTAAAAATAAAATTTTTACAGTCAAACTTGGATTAGAGTTCTTTAATGCTCATGGAAAAAAAGGAATCCAAAAATTTAATGAAATTGGAATAAATAATCTAATGTTAGATTTAAAACTAAAAGATATTCCAAATACAGTTTATAAATCAATTAAAGCATTAGAAGGTATTAAGTTTGGTTATCTAACTGTCCATGGCCAAGGCGGAAAGTCAATGATCGCTAGTGCTAAAAAAGCTTTAAAAGAAATTAGCTCAAAACCAAAAATTATGATGGTAACTATTTTAACTGCTTTAAGTGACGTTGATTTAAAAGATATGGGAATCAATAATACTGTCGATGAACAAGTTGAAATCTTAGCAAAAATAGCAAAAGAAATGGATGTAGGAGTCGTATGTTCAGGTCATGAAGCCAAAAATGTTAGAAAAATTATAGGACCAAATAATTTAATTTTTACTCCTGGCATACGTATGCCAAATGATAACGCAGATGATCAACTGCGAGTCTGCACTCCAAACGAAAGTTTACTTAATGGTGCTGATAAAATAATTATGGGAAGAGGTCTCATTAATGGTGATATTGTAAAAAATTTAGATAAAGTATCAGATTCTATTAAAACATAGACATATGCCAATAGAATTAAAAATCTGTGGTATAAATTCTGAAAACACCATTAAAACTATTTTAGAAAATGGTGGATGTCAATATTTAGGATTTGTTTTTTACTCCCCCTCTCCAAGAAATTTATCTATTGAACAATCAAAAAAACTTACATCAATTGTCCCGCCACATATTAAAAAGGTAGCTGTTTTAGTAAATCCTGAAAAAATTTTTATTGAGAAGATCAAAGATCAATTTGATTATTTCCAAATATATGACTCTTCTCCTTCGCAAATAAAAACATTTAAGTTATTATCTAATAAAAAAATTATTCAAGCTATAAAAATTAAAAAGAAAGAGGATATTAATTTATATAAGCAATACATGGGAATTGCTGATAAATTTTTATTTGATTCCTCTGGGATGGAAAAAAGTTTTTCATTTGATTGGAATTATTTAAAAAACATTCAAATAAAAGACTGGTTTTTAGCAGGAGGCATTAACATTAATAATGTAGAATTTGCACAAAGTATTGCAAAAAAAATTGATATATCTTCTGGTTTAGAAGATAATCCAGGAAAAAAATCACCTAAAAAAATTTTAGATTTTTTAACAAAAATAAAAAATTATGATTAAAATAACAAAAAATAAACCATTAATTGACCAACATGACAAAAGGGGATTTTGGGGGGGTAAATTTGGAGGAAATTTTATTCCTGAAACTTTAAAAAAACCAGTAGACGATCTAGAAATTTTATTTAAAAAGTTAAGAAATGATAAAAATTTTATTAAAGAAAGAGATTACTATTTTAAAAATTGGGTTGGTGCACCTACTCCATTTATTAAATTAAAAAATTTAACAAGAAAGTTGGGGGGAGCTCAGGTATGGGCAAAAGTTGTCTCTGATGCCAATGGTGGTGCTCATAAAATTTATAATGCAACCGTTCACTGTCTAATCGCTAAGAGAGCGGGTAAAAAATACGTAGTTGGAGATACTGGAGCTGGATATGCTGGAAAAATGCTAAGCATGGCAGCAAAAAAGTTTGGTTTAAAATGCAGAATATTTATGGGAGCAAAAGATATTAAAAGACAAAAACCTAATTGTGATGCTATGAAAAAAAATGGTGCAGAGATAATTCCTGTTTATACTGGGAGTCAAACACTTATTGACGCCGTAAGTGAATGTATGAGATATTGGGTTTCAAACTGCGATACTACACATATGTGTGTTGGATCTACTGTTGGTCCTAATATATTTGTTAAAATCTGTGGATGGAGTACATCACAAATCTCAAGAGAACTTATAATACAGATTAAAAAAGAGTTTGGTGAAATTCCTAAAAAATTAAAACTACTTAATTGCGTAGGCGGAGGAAGCTCAAGTTTTGGGTTTTGGAATGAATTTATGCATTATGATAAAAAGCAAGTGGAGTTTATTGGTATAGAAGCAGGTGGACCTGAAAATTCAAAAAAACATGCTGCACCCTTAACTGAAAACTCTAAAATTGGAGTTCTGCATGGAGCAATGCAGTACGTAGTTCAAGATTCCGAAGGACAAATTAAAGAAACTGAATCAATTTCAGCTGGACTTGATTATAGTGGTGTAAGTCCTTTACACTGTTTTTTAAAAGATACAAAAAGAGCAAGATATACTTCTGCAACAGATGAGGAGGCCTTAAGCGCTTAT
>Ga0114993_10005415_pt1 | contig 12324 bp, 8 predicted proteins | sample ArcticOcean_MG_C_FD_87042 | JGI IMG/M metagenome (GOLD analysis project Ga0114993, IMG submission 87042) | Marine microbial communities from western Arctic Ocean - ArcticOcean_MG_CB2_150 | ecosystem: Environmental > Aquatic > Marine > Oceanic | place: Arctic Ocean: Canada Basin | collected...
ACCGGGCCAACAGGATCTGGTAAAAGAACCACACTCTATTCTTGTCTTCATACACTGAACGAAACAGACCGTAAAATTATTACGATCGAGGATCCGGTTGAATATCAATTAAGAGGAATCAACCAGGTGCAAGTATCAGATCAGGTAGGGTTAAGTTTTGCTTCAGCGTTACGCGCGATGCTTCGTCATGCGCCCGACATAATAATGATTGGTGAAATCCGTGACCTTGAAACCGCAGAGATTGCCATAAACGCTTCGCTTACCGGGCACATGGTATATTCTACCCTCCATACAGCTGACGCCCCAAGTGCCATTACGCGACTGATGGATATAGGAATCAGACCATTTCTCGTATCGGCTTCGTTGCGTGGAGTTTTAGCCCAACGTTTAATACGTCTTAATTGTGAAAATTGTAATGATAATTACTTTCCCTCTGGATTAGAATTACATTCAATTGGAATAAAAAAAGAAGCTGTTTCATCAGGTAATTTTAAAAAAGGATCGGGTTGCAGCCATTGCCATGGTAGCGGGTATTTTGGGCGTAGCGGTATTTTTGAGATTTTCGAGGTGGACGAATATATTAAGCACTTGATATATGAGCAGGTGACACTTGTGGATCTACGGTATAAAGCACTGGCTTGTGATATGCACACGATGCGCGATGATGGGAAACGGAAGATTGCGGCTGGTGTAACGACGATAGAAGAAGTGCTGTCAGCTACGGCAGTCAGCGATCCTAGATTTCTGTATTAATTCCCTTTTGAACAACTTCATGAGCTGAATAAGAATGGGAACTATTTCCAAGCTTGCGCTTTTTCGATAGAGAGCTTATATAATGGAAATAATTATTAAGCGGGTAGTTTTAAATTATTCAAAGAGGAATTGAAGTCATGGATAATGGTTATGAAATGAATGAACTTTTGGAATTGATGGTGGATCAAAGTGCATCAGATCTTCATCTACAAGTAGGGCAGGCGCCCACATTACGTTTGTCAGGATCGATGACACCCGTAGACGGACCCCCGCTTAATCCCGAAGACACCGAATCATTGATGATGTCTATAGCCAACGAGCATCATCAGGAGAAAGCAAAAACTGCTGGTGGGGCCGACTTTGGATTTGCCTACATGGATAAAGCACGATTCCGCGTGAGTGTATTAAAAGCCAAGGGAAATTATGGAATTGTACTCCGTCAAATTCCTAATGATATGTTTGGCCTGCGCGCGATAGGATTGCCTGATATGGTTAAAGAATTATTAACCCGCCCACGTGGATTAATTCTTGTTACGGGTCCTACAGGATCGGGTAAATCAACCACTCTCGCCTCGATGATCAACTGGGTGAATGAAAATCGCGATGGTCATATTATTACTATTGAGGACCCCATAGAGTACTATCATGAGCATAAAAAATGCATTGTTACGCAGCGCGAGGTTGGAACAGATGTAAATTCATTTGCCGATGCCATCCGTGGAGCTTTACGCCAGGATCCGGATATTATTCTCGTTGGTGAGATGAGAGATTTAGAAACGATTGAAGCTGCGGTCACCGCGGCTGAGACCGGACACCTTGTTTTCGGTACCTTACATACCACGGGTGCGGCGCGTACCGTTGATAGGATCGTTGATGCTTTTCCTTCGCACACCAAGGATCAGATACGCTCGCAATTGGCATCTTCAATTGTCGCTGTAATCTCTCAAGTGTTATGTAAAAAGCTAGGGGGAGGGCGTATTGCCGGTTTTGAAATTATGGTAGCGACTACGTCAATAGGTTCTCTCATCCGTGAAAACAAAACTTATCGTATCACCTCTGACATTCAGACAGGTTCTCAATTGGGAATGATTACGATGGATGCTCATCTGATGAGTTTAGTCAATACGGACAAAATTGATCCTAATGAAGCGATCGAAAAAGCCCAAGCGCCAGATGAAATGCGGAAAAGACTTCTGGAAACAGGGGCTGAGGTCACGACCTATTAGTTGATTATACCCTAAGCGTATCGGATTAGTTTAACGAGGGAGTTAATTCTTCCCTCTCATCATTATAGAAATGATGTTCAGGATGCATAATTAATAACAGTATGCCTTCACCGAACATAGAGACGTGGCAATAAACCTGGTATTCGTGTTTAAATTATCCTCATGATTTCTCCGGTAGCTATTAATTATTAAACCATTAACCCGATTATCTATATAAGATGATCGAAGCCAGTGATGCTAGAGCCGACTTGAAGATTGAGTCGCCACTTGCTGCTGCCATTACTGAGCTGGAGACAAGCTTAAGCGAAAGCGCAGCCCATCAAGATTTGAACGAGAGCGTAGATGAGGAACCCATTGTTCGTTATGTAAATCTCGTTATCTTTCAGGCTATTAAAGAGAAGGCATCAGATATTCACTTTGAACCCTTTGAAGATGAATTCCGTATTCGCTATCGAATAGACGGTGTCCTCTATGATCTCTTATCGCCACCTGCGTATCTCATATTACCTATCATTTCGCGCGTGAAGATTCTCGCTGGAATGAACATTACGGAAAGAAGGATTCCACAGGATGGGCATTTTAAATTTACTGTCACTGAAGGGGCCGTCGATTTTCGTGCATCGACCCTGCCCGTACAATTTGGCGAGAGTCTGGTCTTGCGCGTCCTCGATAAATCAAACGTAAATTTAAATTTGGATGAACTTGGAATCCCGGGTGCTCTCTTGAGAAAAGTCAGGAAAACTATCGAGCGGCCTAACGGGATATTCATCATTACCGGGCCCACTGGATGCGGGAAGACAACTACATTGTATAGCGCATTGAGAGAAATTAATCACAGTAAATATAAAATTCTGACCGCAGAAGATCCGGTTGAGTATCAGCTGGATGGTCTCATACAAGTAACGATAAATCCAGATGTGGGACTTACGTTTGCTCAAGCCTTGAGGTCATTCTTGCGTCAGGATCCCGATAAAATAATGGTTGGCGAAATTCGGGATTTAGAGACAGCGCGTATAGCGGTTCAAGCCGCCTTTACAGGACATCTTGTTTTCAGCACCCTGCATACGATTGACAGTGTAGGAGCGATTACACGATTCGTAGATTTAGGGATAGAACCCTACCTGGTAGCAGCTTCACTTGAGTGTGTAATGGCGCAGCGTTTAATACGCTGTATCTGTCCCGCTTGTCGTAGTGCCTATTCCCCTGGCATTAAAAATATCGCACTGCTCTCACTGTCACCGAATGCGGCTACCGATCAGGTGTTTTCTTGTGGTACCGGCTGCGCCCATTGCTATGGGACAGGTTATAGCGGGCGCACTGGAATCTTTGAATTACTCGTTACGAGTGATATGATGAGGGAGCTAATCGTTAAAAATAAATCGACCCAAGAACTGAGAAGACAAGCTGTGAGCGAAGGTTTAACTATGCTTCGTGAAGTGGGAATCCGCGCGATACTGGATGGTGTTACGACAGTCGAGGAGGTGTTAGCCGCTACATAATAAAAGCTGTAGTCAGCTCAAGTATATGTCCCAAGTAATCCAGTGTCTTCACAAGATGACCCCGCGTTACATTAGCGGACACTTTTACAAGGTCTAGGAACTAAAAGTGATTTACATAAATAGATCATAAGGAGCAGGGCTCCTATTATGAAGAAAGAGGAACTACGGGTGACATTCTTTCATACGGTAAATAACGAAAACCTAAGCACGTTTACCCGGCAACTGGCTACTCTTCTTCAAGCTAAGGTACCATTGTCACGTAGTCTTGGATTACTCTTCAAACAGGAAAAAAGTGTAGTTTTACGCCACATAATCAGCGGACTTTTGAATAGTGTTCGCTCGGGCGATACATTTTCTGAGGGTTTGGCCCGATACCCGAAAGTATTTGATCCATTTTATCTTAATATCGTTAAAGCCGGTGAAACAAGTGGAGCACTCGATACTGTTTTATTACGTCTAGCCTATTTTCTGGAAAAAAAGTGGAAATTAAAACAAGCACTGATCGCAGCTATGATTTACCCACTGATCGTATTAATTGCCGCGTTACTTATCGTGGTATTGCTTTTCATTTTTGTTGTTCCTCGATTTCAGGATATCTATCAGGAGTTACTAGCAGGTGGTTCTCTACCCTTACCGACTCAAATAGTTATCGATGGATGTGAGTTTTTACATGACCAGGGCTGGAGCGTTGTTACTTTAATTGCGATCGTTGTTATCTTTATGAAATATAGTTTTTCAATCGATTCAGTCTCTCGCTTACTTGATGGGATCAGCCTCCGGATGCCGTACTTAGGGGAGCTTGTGAGGAAAGTTTCAGTTGCTCGATTTACAAGGACATTGAGTACGTTGCTTTCCAGTGGGGTCTCTCTCCCAGAATCCTTTTCTCTTACCCGTGAAGTTATGAGTAATCGAGTAATGAGGGATTCACTTGAACGCGCCTATGTTGGCCTCCTTGATGGCGAGAGTATGGCTACTGCTCTTGAGAAGGTTAAATTATTCCCCCCTGTTGTTTCCGGAATGATCAATGTTGGCGAGGAGATTGGCGATCTCCCCACGATGCTTAATCGAATTGCTAACAGTTACGATGAAGAGGTGGACACTATAGTGGCTGGCTTTACGACAATCATAGAACCCTGCATGATTATCCTGTTAGCAATTGTCATTGGATTTATCGTTATTGCCTTATTCTTACCGATTATCGATATCATCCAGCACCTTACAGGAGGATAGATAATTCTTAATTTCCGATAGATGAATGCTGGTCCCCATGCGTCAACAAAAGCGGAATTGATGAAGTGTGCGAGGGAATTAGTCGTCACTATATAGTATCAAGTTACGGTGCTCAAGCAGCACGTTCCGTCTTATCGCTAACAGCTTATCCTATACTTCAATACTGTCTTGAATATAGATTGGCGTATAGATCGTTTGTTTTTAAAAGAATATCATGACTTCCACTGGCAATCAGCCGACCGCAATCAAAAACCAATATGCGATCTGCCATTTGGATCGTGCTAAATCGATGGGCAATAATAATGACCGTCTTCCCTTGTACGAGTAGTTCGAGTGCTTCCTGAATTTTATTTTCGCTTTCAGAATCAAGTGAAGATGTAGCTTCATCAAGGATGAGTATAGGGGCGTTTTTAAGAAAAGCTCTCGCGAGAGCTACACGTTGCTTCTGACCTCCTGAGAGGCGTGTTCCCCGGCTCCCGACGATGGTTTCATAGCCCTGTTCAAATGATTCAATAAAGAGGTGAGCGTAAGCTTTTCTCGCCGCCTCATGCACTTCTTCATTTTTCGCATCGGGGCGGCTGAGAAGGATATTATTAAATACGGTATCGTTAAATAACACAGGGTCTTGCGGGACTAGGGCGATGTTCCTGCGCAGACTGTCTAATTTTATATCACGTAAGTTTTTCCCGTCCAAGGTAATGGATCCATTTTTGACATCGTAGAGGCGTAGGACAAGGTTAGCGAAGGTCGATTTACCGGCGCCACTGGGGCCCACTAATGCGTGGACTTTTCCTGGTTCCAGTTGACAACTGACAGCTTGCAATACCGGTTCTTGGCCATAGCTGAAATGGACTTCTTCAAATGCAATGTGTCCGGTAACGACTTCGATCATTTGAGCTCCAGGTCGATCAGTCACAGTGTCTGGAGTATTGATGATTTCTTCAATCCGCTTCAATGAAGCGAGCCCTTTTTTGATTTCGTTGTTAATAACCCCGAAATTTTTAATCGGATCATAAGATAAATAGAGAGCGAAAATGAGAGCGATTACCTCTTCCAGTGGAATCCGTAATTTAGCGGCATAAATAATAGCGATGGCGACACCGAGTGAACTTACAAATTCAATGGAAGGGGATAAAGATTTAGCATATTTGATTACTTTGAGCTGCATTTTAAATAAAGCTCGGATAGTTATTAAAAAAGATTGAATCTGTACTTTCTCTAGTGAAAATGCACGCACTTCACGCACGGCGCTTAAGTTTTCACTCACGATATCGGTTACCGACCCCATCTCTTCCTGCATGGCCAACGCTTTCATGTAGAGTTTACGTCCAATAAAACGAATAGGGAAAACAACGATGGGAACAATCATGATACTGAAAAATATAAATATCAGCTGACTGTTTTGCATGGATAGATAAATAAGTGAACCCAATGCACCTAGAAATGTAACCGGCTGTTTTATGAGGTCGTTTGAAACGGCCACGACAGCGGTTTGAACCTGGTTCGTATCGTTCATAGTCCGACTGAGGAGGTCGCCGGGTTTATGAATATCAAAAAAATCCAGCGACAGGGATTGAAGCTTAGTGAATACTTTCAAACGAATAGCTTCTAATACACTAACGCCACAGTACCCGATGAGATAAGCATTGAAAAATCCGCTGATATTACGAATGAGGAAAACAGCAGGGAGATAAGCAACTGCGAAAAAGAGCATCTTATCAGTGGGGGGACTATCGCCAAAGATAAGAGGGAAAACTTTATGACTCATAAATGGCAGACCGAAACCACTGGAGATTCCATAAATAAGACCGCATAAAAGCGCGCCTATGAAATGCCACTTAACCGGTTTGAGCAATTTGAAGTAGGGAAATAGCTTTTTAACGGTCATGACGATAGCTAAAGAGTGTAAAAAGATTTCAGATTCGCTTTATTGTCAATAATTTATGAATATTGAAGGGTATGTGAATACCAGAATCCGTCAAATAGACATAGTTTATTTACCGAAAAAGTAGATGAAGAATTTTTATGCTAATTTATGTGCGCCTATTTCTGAAGTAACATCCACATATTATCACTTAGGGGAAAGTGATCCACGAAATTAAATCGCCCAATACGATACCCACAATCTTTTACCAGGCGATTAAGCGTAAGCGGCGTAAAGTAATTTACGTGGTCTGGATAGCGGAATCCACACCAGTGATTTCTCCTCACTTTGCGGTTCCAGGAGGAATAATTGGGAACTTTGATAATTACACCCGCCTCCTTCTTTAATACCGGATATAATTCCTTAAGGAGTGTATCCGGGCTGGATTCATGTTCCAGGAATGCACTCAATAATACACCCGAGAAAAAGTCCTGAGAGAAGGTTTTAACGCCGTCGATGGCATTGGCATGCACGATTTTTCCACCGCGCCCCTCAACCCTTTTACTCGAGGATTCGGCCAAATCCTTTGAGATTTCAATTCCATAGGGGTGATAGGATTGAGGTAAGTTTTCAAGAACATGGCCGGTGCCGCAACCGATGTCCAAAACATTGCCCGGCTGAATATAACGTCTTACCCATTTACCTAACTTATCTCTTTTTAATACGCGTCTTCTAAATTGCTTTATCATATCACTTATTCGCCTATTCAAAGGACGCGATTTTATTCGCCTTTGAGATTCTTCGAGGGAAGTTTTTTCCCAGGCAAATTGGCTTTCCAGCTGTTGATAAGCTGGCACATTTTCCAGGTATGTAAACCCACACTTGGGACAGGTCTTGATAATCCAAGGGTCCTGCGAATAAATTCCAGGTGGACAATCACGATTATCATTCCCGCATAACGAGCACGAACGCAAAATGAGTTGCTCTTCTTCTTGAATAGATTCTGGCATTTATCGTAGGCGGTTGCCGATTATATTAAGAGAGATATTCAGGGGAATTTTAATCCACGTATTTATTTACGAGAGAGATCACCGATTCCGGTTCGATCTCACTGAGCGCCAGACCACCGGTCGGTGGACAAGCTGGCGGTTGCAGGATGTGAACTGGAGCTTGATAAGTTGGACCTGTTCGCAAAGGATTGGTCGGTCCAAAGAGAGCGACAACCGGTTTACCGAGGGCATTTGCGAGATGCATACCTCCGGTATCATTACATAGGATGAGTCGACATTCTCGAATTCTGTTACAAAAGTCCAAAAGATTCGTTTTACCTGCTATATCAGTGACCCGCTCTGGCGGTAAGGCTTCGGCAACTTGCTGCGTTATTTTCCGGTCCTTCGCGGTTCCAAAGAGAATGAGTTTTATCTTTGGTTTATCGGCAAGTAACCGGTCTGCTAATTTACACCAGTGCTTCACTGGCCAGCGTTTTTGGGGTTCATTTTCTGATCCACAGATTAAACCGATATATTGACCTTGTCGATGCGGGTCACCAATCGGCAATAATGGGGAATAGTCTAACTGTTCACGCAGTCCAAAATGTTGAAAATACATTTCTAAAACGCGAGTCTGATGGAGCTTGTCTTCATTAAGATGAACGGGAGTTTTCCATGCATGCGTCAGGAGAGGGCGCCATTTACCCGGTCGAATGATGCCGAAGCGCTGTGGGCATCCTGTGAGATAGGCTTCAATATCTCCTCTCAGTGAATTCGTAAAAAGGATGTAGGTATCGGGATACTTTATTCGCTGCGATGTAAAATAAAAAAAATAGGAGGTGCTTTTAGGTGGCAGTGCGATCAGGTTATCCGCTAATTCAATTTTTTCCAGCAGGGGAATAAAGTCAGCTTTTGTAAGGAGAGTAATTTCCGCATCCGGACGGCCTCTTTTTAAAGCGCGTATCAAAGGCAGCGTCATCAACATGTCTCCCAGCCAGTTTGGTAAGCGTATCCAGAAGCGGGTTTTACGCGGGATTGATTTCCAGTCGTGATAATTGATACTTTCAGGAAGCCAGTTTTTTTTCTGTTCCAGGTGAAATCGTTTACTCGGCATGTCCTGGTTTTTCCAGCGATCGTGAATCCATAGCCAGTCAGCGCAGGTATCGTCAGATTGATTCAGATATTTTTCCAACTTAGCATTTGCTTCCAAGGTTGCGCACACGGGCTCCGCTTTACAGTCTAAAGGTTCGGCAATAAAATCTGCACGCCAGAATGCTTTTCGACGTGCATAAAAGACGATCATCGGAACCTGCATTTTCTTGGCTATTAATCCGGGAAGGGTGGTGGCGGACGCGATACGTTGAAAAACGGTGATCAAAGCCCCACTGGGTCCTGCATTCTGGTCGAAAAGCACAGTCACCCAACCGCCGTCTCGTACTAAGCTCAATGCCTGGTTGAAACCTTCTTTTCGGGAAAATAATTTTAATCCGTATCGTTCACGCGTTTTTTTTATCCAGTCGTCCAATGTCTTATTGCCTAAGGGGCGAAATATCGCGCTCCGGGGAGGGAGCCCGGGAAAGGATAAAGAGAGCATTGGGAGGCTTTCGGTCAGAGTGAAGTGAGGAACAAATACGACCCCACTCGGCATTGAAGATTTAATTTGATTTAAAATCTTTGTTGATGGTTCAGGAATGGTCAGAATTGTGCGCGCGCGTTTTTCGTTGAACCAAGGTAAAGCAAGGGCAAATGTCCCCATTTCAATTAATCGCCTGCAACTCTCACGAGCAATTTTTCGATGCCAGGCGAGGGGTCTTTCCGGATAGGCGTGGTGAAGATTTCCAAGCATAGTTTTTCGCCGTCGTCTTGCGAAAATGTACAATAAATTACCAAGAATCGCACACGCTACACGTACGAAACTTTCCGGAAGGATGGCCAGGACCCAGCCCGCGCTTTTTAAAATTAACAGGAACACAATAATTAACTCGAAAAAGAAAATTGAGTTAAAATGAGTTTATCCTAGATTCCACAGTCGAATAAATTATTCAACTGTGGAATTATATGCATATAAATAATCACCGCTTATTAGCACGAAAACGCTTCTTATGCCAGACATTCTAGTCATAAAGCCTTCAGCATTGGGCGATATCGTCCATGGGCTACAAGTAATACAAAGTCTCCGCGATCAAATTGACGGTTGCCGTATAAGTTGGGTGGTTCGTGAATGCTATGCCCCCTTGTTGAATAGATGTGGAGCTGTAGATGAGATTATAATTTACCACCGTTATGGAGGTTTGCTCAAGTTTCTCTCCCTTCTCCGAGAAATACGCGAACACAAGTATGATACGGTTATCGATCTTCAGGGGCTTGCGCGCTCCGGATTGATGACTGTTGCCTCTCGATCCAAGCAGAAAATCGGCCGTACGGATGCGCGTGAATTTTCCAGGTGGACTTACGGGAAGAAAGCGCCCTTACCAGAAGGTGGTAACCATTCCCATGCGATAGAAATACTCTTACAATTTCTTCCTCTTTTGCATTGTGAACCTCGCTTGAGCAGGGGGTTAAAATTTAATAAAAATCAACCGTCATCTCTTTCCCATGAGATACTGGATGAAAATACACTACTCTTTTTCCCGGAAAGCCAGCGGACAGAAAAAGAGTGGAGCGGGTTTCCCTCACTTACACATAAATTATTAAAAGAAAGAAATGATTTAAGCATAATATGGTGCGGAGCATCGAGGCGCGAGTCTCCGACTCCAACGCCAACTGAAAGGTTTTTTAATCTAACTGGGGAAACAGAAATCGAAGAGTTGGCTTACTTGATCAGCCATGCACGGCTGATTGTCGCCAATGATAGTGGACCAATTCACCTGGCAGCAGCATTGGGTGTCCCCGTCGTCGCTCTTTTCGGCCCCACTCAGCCAGAGCGGTTTGGGCCTTATCCGCTCGACGATCCTCAACACCATGTTTTACGCGCTCCGAATGGTGACTTGGGTCGGTTAGCGTGTGAAACGGTTTTTCAAGGTGTAATGGGTGCTCTGAATCAATCGCGATAGCTTCTATAGTTTCCTTGACCTTGTGCTGATTACGATTTCGACTGCTCCCTAAGAAGACCTTACGCAATAGAATTATGATCGATACCAAATTTTTACGTGAGAACCTGGATCTGGTATGCGAAGGTATTCGCAAGAAAAAGTTTGATTGCAATTTAGATAACTTTCTTTCTTTCGATGAAAAGCGACGAGCGATTATAGGAGCGGCAGAAAAAGCCCGCGCTGGTCAAAAGGCCGCCAATAGTGAAATGGCCAAGCTTAAAAAAGGTTCACCTGATTTTTTAAATAAAGTTAAGGAACTTAAAACTATTTCTGTTCACGTAAAAGAGCTTCAAGCTGAACAGCAGGCTATCGAGTCCGCATGGCAGTCGCTGGTCATGACAATTCCTAATTTACCGCATGAATCTGTTCCGCACGGTGAAAACGAAGATGATAATGAAGTTGTAAAAACATGGGGCGATCAAAACGCTTCTTCATCTCACGCTAAACCGCATTACGATATTCCCTGGTTTGAAGAGTATGTCGATTTATCCCGGGGTTCAAAGGTTACGGGCGCCGGATTTCCTTTCTTTGTCGGAGATTTGGCTCAACTTACACGGGCATTAATAAGCTTTTTTCTCGAAGAGGCAGGTAAAGCTGGCTATATCGAGCTCATTCCGCCGCTGCTTGTAAATGCTGAAAGTGCGATGGCTACGGGTCAATTACCGGATAAAGAGGGACTCATGTATAAGACGATTACCGACGAACTTTTTCTCATTCCGACTTCAGAAGTTCCTTTAACTAACTTTTACCGCGATGAAATTATCAGTATTGATCGCTTGCCCCTATATCACTGTGCCGCGACTCCCTGTTTTCGCCGCGAGGCGGGTAGTCACGGTAAAGAAGTTCGCGGTCTGAACCGTGTGCACCAGTTTGACAAAGTCGAGCTGGTTAAATGGACGCATCCGGAAACCAGTTTTGATGAGTTGGAGAAACTACGTAATGACGCAGAGCAACTTCTCGTAAAACTGAACCTGCCCTATCGCGTATTGTCCATGTGCACAGGAGAACTGGGTTTTCCACACGCTAAGCAATATGATCTCGAGGTCTGGGCTGCGGGGCAGAAACGCTGGCTTGAAGTATCAAGTTGTAGTAATTTTACAGACTTTCAAGCGCGCCGTGCAGGAATTAGATTTCGTGATTTAAATGGGGAGACACAATTTGTCCATACGCTCAATGGATCCGGGCTCGCTATTCCGCGTGTCCTCGCCGCAATACTCGAAAATAATTTGTGCGAGGATGGCGGGGTTAGGGTACCGGAAATTCTAGAGCCCTGGATGAAAAAGAAAATTATCGGCCCTGGTTAAGCAGCAGGTGTTTTCAGCAATCAGGTTAATGGGCTCTTTGCTCAAGTCCATAGTGTTTACTTCGAAAACGGAGTACTCATAGTCAGTTTGATTTCCATAACCGTATAGTCTCTGGTTTTTCCCAAACCGGATATTTTAATATGATTTGATCGATCATTATGATTATAAAAATATCCGGTGTAATCACCTTGTGGTATCTCAATCGATGTGATTTCTGTGGGACCGAGCGACTTTTTATGCGCTTTCCCATTTCCTTTTAAGATAACCGTAGCACTAATACCAATATGATTCCTTAAAATGACTTTTACATAACCTTCACGGACCGATTTTTCTCTGGCATTTTTCAGGGTGTTATCTTCTTTCGGAG
>Ga0114993_10005416_pt1 | contig 12322 bp, 7 predicted proteins | sample ArcticOcean_MG_C_FD_87042 | JGI IMG/M metagenome (GOLD analysis project Ga0114993, IMG submission 87042) | Marine microbial communities from western Arctic Ocean - ArcticOcean_MG_CB2_150 | ecosystem: Environmental > Aquatic > Marine > Oceanic | place: Arctic Ocean: Canada Basin | collected...
CGGCGCGCGGCGATCATGGGATTCATGCGGTGTTGCTCGGGCCGGACAAGAAATCGCTCTACCTGATCACCGGCAACAACACCACGCCGATAAAGGCCGATGCTTCGCGGGTGCCGCAGCATTGGGGCGAGGATCATTTGCTGCCGCGCATGCCGGATGGGCGCGGGCACAATCGCGATCGGCTGGCGCCGGGCGGGATTATTTACAAGGTGTCGCCGGATGGAAAAAAGTGGGAGATTATTTCGTCAGGCTATCGCAACATTTTCGACGGCGGCTTCAATCGCGATGGCGAGCTGTTCACTTACGACGCGGATATGGAGTACGACTTCAATACCTCGTGGTATCGACCCACGCGCATTTGCCACGTGACCAGCGGCTCCATGTGGGGCTGGCGCAACGGCACCGGCAAGCGGCCTGAGTTTTATCCGGACACGCTGCCGCCGGTGATCAACATCGGCCCCGGCTCGCCCACCGGCACGGTGTTCGGCTACGGCGCGAAGTTTCCCGCCAAGTATCAAAACGCCTTTTTCATTCTCGATTGGAGCTGGGGGAAAATCCACGCGGTGCATATGAAGGAGCACGGTTCCAGTTATACCGCCACGAAGGAAACCTTCATCACCGGCAGTCCGTTGCCGGTGACCGATGTGATCATTCATCCGAAAGATGGCGCGATGTATTTCACCATCGGCGGACGCAAGGTGCAGTCGGGCTTGTATCGCGTGACTTATACTGGCAAAGAATCCACCAAACTTTCCGGCCAGCCCACCATGCACTACGGCCGTGCCCTGCGCCAAAAGCTGGGGAACTACCACGGAGTGCAGCACAAGGACGCAGTCAACCATTCTTGGCCGCACTTGGACCGCAGCGACCGCTTCATCCGCTGGGCCGCGCTGACGGCGGTGCAGCATCAACCTTTGGCACAATGGAAAGACCGTGCGCTGAATGAAAAGAATTTCAACAAACGCGTGGCGGCGTTGCTGGGTCTTTGTAAAGTGGCGGCGGCGGATTCGGCCAATGGCAAGGTCGCGCCGGTGGACAAGCAATTGGCGGCGGCGGTTTACAAATCATTGGCGGAAGTGAAATGGAGCAAGCTGAATCACGCGGGCAAACTGACGTTGGTGCGGACATATCAAATCGCGCTGGTGCGCTTTGGGAAACCCAATGCGGTTGCGGTGAAAAAAATTATCGTGCAACTGAATCCGCATTTTCCCGCACCCACTTTTGAGGAGAATTGGCTACTTTGCGAAACGCTTGTTTTCCTGCAAGCGCCTGGCACGGCGGCCAAGGGGATCAAGCTTTTACAGTCGGCGGACACGCAGGAGGAGCAGATTGAGTACGCGCGCTCGCTGCGAATGTTGAAGACGGGCTGGACGACGGAGCTGCGCACGGCGTATTTCAACTGGTTTTTGAAGGCGGCCAGTTATCGCGGCGGGCGGAGTTTCAGCATTTTCATCGGGTTCATTCGGCGCGATGCCGTGGCGAGCTTGAGCGACCAGGAGAAAATTGACCTCAAGGATTTGCTGGCGAAAAAGCCGGTGGTGAAGTCGCCTTTCGAAATCATGGCGGAAGCGATGATCGGTCGGAAGTACGTGAAGCAATGGAAGCTCGAGGAGTTGAGCAAGGCGGCCAAGACGAAGCTGAAGAATCGCGACTTCGCGCGCGGCCGGAAGATGTTTGCGGCGGGCGGTTGCTTTGCCTGTCATCGCTTCGCCAACGCGGGCGGCATGACGGGGCCGGATCTCACCAGCGCGGGCGGGCGATATTCCGCGCATGATCTGCTTGAGCAAATCATCAACCCGAGCAAGGAAATCAACGAACAGTTTGTGCCGGTAGTGGTGAAAATGAAAGACGGCTCCACGGTCACCGGCGTGGTGGTGAACATGAACGGCGACCGCGTGAGCGTGAACACGGACATGTTCGACCCCAACAAACAGGTCAATGTGAACCGGCCCGACGTCGTGAGCATCGAGCCTTCCCAGGTTTCGCCCATGCCCCCGGGCTTGTTAAACTTGATGCGCGAGGACGAGGTGATGGATTTGCTCGCGTACATTCTCAGCGGCGGCGATCGCAATCATTCAGCCTTTAAAAAATGACCATGAAAAAACTGTTCCTATTTAGCATTTGCAGCTTTCTTGCCATTGGCCTCTCGGGCTGTGGCAAACCCAACGCCAAAAACAAGGGGAAGGATGATGGGAGCTCGGGGCTGTCCGCGGAGGGTGCCCACATTCAAATTGTCTCCATTCAGGATGGCGGGGGGGCAAAGGATCAAGGGTTTAAATCGGCGGCGGATGCACTGCAGTCGCACCCGGACTTGCGTGGAATTTTTGCCATCAATGACCCCTCGGCTCTGGGAGCGCACGCGGCGTTGCAGCAAAAGGAGAAGGCCGGGCAGATTGCCATTGTTGGATTTGACGGCCAACTGATTGGCAAGCAGGCGATCAAGGATGGAATCATCTTTGCGGATCCCATCCAGTTTCCGGACCAGATGGGAATCCGGACGGTGCAGAATATCCGGAACTATTTTCTCGGGAAACCGTTCGATAAGGTGGAATTGATTCCGACCAAGCTATACACGAAAGCGGACGCGGACAAGGATCCGGAGCTGGGTGACGACCCGCCGACACAGTCGCAGCCGTCCGATGTCAAGGGCGATGCCGGCACGATCGGCGTATCGGTCCTGACGTTGACCAATCCGTTCTTTCAGGTGATTGCGGACAACATCAAGGCCGAGGCCGCCAAGCATGATTACAGGGTCGAGGTGGTGAGCGGTGATGAGGACGTGAACAAGCAATCGGGACAGGTGGACGCGTTCATCGCCAAGAAGGTCAAGGCCATCGTCCTGAACCCCTGCGATCGCACGGCAATCGGGCCGGCGATCGTGAAGGCAAACAAGGCGGGCATCCCGGTTTTCACCTGCGACCTGCAGTGCGTGCATGAGGGGGCAAAGGTCGCCGGCCACGTGGGCACGGACAATTATCAGGGTGGCAAGCTGGCTGGTCAGGCGATGATCGACGCGCTGGGTGAGCAGGGCGGCAAGGTGCTGATCCTGCATTACCCGCAGGCCAATTCATGCGTGCTGCGCGTGAAGGGCTTCACCGAGGTCATCGAGGCTCACAACAAAAAGCGTGCAGGCAATTAGGTGATGGCGGTGGATTCGCCAGCCTCTGCCGTGCCGCCGTTGCTGCGGATGGTGGGCGTGGGGAAATCCTTTCCCGGCGTTCGCGCGCTGGATGGCATTGACTTGGATTTGCATTCCGGCGAGGTGCTGGCTTTGCTGGGAGAGAACGGCGCAGGCAAAAGCACATTGATCAAGATCCTTGGGGGGGCGCATCGGCCGGATTCGGGATCGATTGAAATCGGCGGCAGCCCCGTCCACATCAGCCATCCGCGCCATGCGCAGGCCGCCGGCGTGGCGATCATTTATCAGGAGTTCAACCTCGTGCCCGCTATGACCGCGCGGGAGAATATTTTCCTTGGCCGCGAACGGGGGCGCATGGGGTTGCTGTCGGCAGCGGAGGAACGGCGGCAGGCGAAGACGTTGTTTGAGCGGATTGGTGTGGAGGTGGACCCGGAGGCGCTGTGCCGCAACCTGACGGTAGCCCAGCAACAGGTGGTGGAGATTGCCAAGGCGCTGGCGCAAGAGGCGCGGATCATCGTGATGGACGAGCCGACAGCCTCGTTGACGCCGCGCGAGGTGGACAAGCTGCTGGCGATCGTCCGCGACCTGCGCGCGCAAGGCATCGGCATCATTTACATCAGCCACCGGCTGGACGAGGTGTTTGCCCTCGCCGACCGCGCGATGGTGTTGCGCGATGGCGGGCATGTCGATACCCGGCCAGTCTCTGACCTGACGCGGGACGCGGTGATTCAATTGATGGTGGGTCGCAGCCTCGATCAGGAATATCCCAAGCGCAAGGCAGACATCGGCGAAGTGCGACTGCACGCCAGTGGCCTCCGGCGCGGTGCCGCCGTGCGCGGGGTGGATCTGGAGATGCGACGGGGTGAGGTGCTGGGCTTGACAGGCCTCGTGGGCGCTGGCCGTACGGAGACTGCCCGCCTGTTGTTCGGGGCCGACAAGCGGGAGGCGGGCGTCATCGAGCTGGACGGGAAGTCCCTCCGGATCAAGACCCCGCGAGATGCCATCGCCGCGGGCATCTGCATGCTCACCGAGGATCGCAAGGCCGAGGGGCTGATTCTGAGCCAAAGCGTGCAGGATAACTTTGGGTTGCCCAATCTTCGCGCGTTTGGCCAGTGGGGCTTCATCCATCGGGGGCGCGAAGCTGGCGCGCTGATGGAGCACGTGGAGAGTCTGCGGATCAAGCTGGCTGACGCCCGGCAAAACGCCAACACACTTTCCGGCGGCAACCAGCAAAAGGTCGTGCTGGCCAAGTGGCTGGAGCGCAACGCCGAGGTGCTCATCTTCGACGAGCCCACGCGTGGCATTGACGTGGGCGCGAAATACGAGATTTATCAGCTCATGAATCGGCTTGCCGCTCGGGGCAAGGCGATCCTGATGATCAGTTCCGAGCTTCCCGAGGTGTTGGGCATGAGCGACCGCATCCTGGTGATGCACGAGGGCCGCGTGACCGGCGAAATCACCGAGGTGGCAAATGCCACGCAGGAGGACATCATGCAAATGGCCGTAGGCGGGTTGGAGGAGGCGGCATGAAATCGTTCCTGCGTTCCCGTTTTTTTAATGAGTACGGGATGGTCTTTGTGCTACTCGGCCTCATCGCCTATTTTGCAGCGGGCACATGGGAAGTGCAGCATCCCGAGAACTCCAGCGCCGCCGAAAACCTCGCGGGAAAAATCCTTAATAACGGCGGCACGAACCAGAATATTCTCATCGTCACCACCACCAACCGGATGGTGGCTGCATTTTCGAAAACCCTCCACGCCAAGCTGACTGCGGGCGGCGCGACCGTAATTGAGACTGTGAGCGGAGAGCCCTCCGACCTCGGTCGCGCGCTGCAAAAATTAGGCAAGGCCGGCACGCGCTTGGACGTGCTGGCCACCCATCATCGCGTGGCTGAGTGGGACATGCTGGCCCCCAAGACATTCCAGACCGCCTGGGCGAAGGACTATCCCTCGCTGAAAAGCGCGCGCGTCACCGAGCCGGACACCTTCATGTGGTTCAGCTTCCTCACATGGGACAACCTCATGGATCTGCTCAACCAAAATGCCGACATCGCCATCATGGCCATCGGCATAACGCTGGTTATCATCACCGCCGGAATCGACCTCTCCGTGGGCAAACTCCTCGCCCTGTCCACCGTCACCACCGCGTGGCTCATCGTCAACAAGACCACCGGACCTAATGCCTCCCTTTGGGCACTGCTGGTGTGTGGCACCGCCGGCGTGGCGGCTTGCGCGGCCTTGGGCACATTTTCCGGCGTGATGGTCGCCGTGTTCAGCATTCCGCCATTTGTCATCACCCTCAGCATCATGTTCATCGCGCGCGGTCTCGCGTACCTGATGACTGACGCCGCCGCGGCCATCCCCGTCAAACACACCAGCGCCACATGGCTGGGACTCGAGCGGTCTTTCCTCGGCATCCCCAATGCTGCGTTGCTCATGCTGCTGCTGTTCATCATCGCCCACGTGGTGATGACCCATACGCGCATCGGCCGCCACATCTATGCGGTGGGCGGAAATCCTGAGGCCGCCCGCCTGTCCGGCGTGTCCGTGAAATGGGTGCTCGTGCTCGTGTACGGAATCTGCGGCGCACTGGCTGGGCTGGCCGGGCTCGTGCAAGGCTCACGCCTCTCCAGCGGCGGAGCACAATTTGGCGAAGGATACGAACTGAGCGTCATCGCCGCCGTAGTGGTGGGCGGCACAAGTCTCGCGGGCGGCGAGGGACGCATCATGGGCACCCTCATCGGCACACTTATCATCGGCGTTATCCGCAAAGGCATGAACATGAACGAAGTGGAACCCTTCAAGCAGTACATCGTCTTCGGCGCCCTCATCCTCGCCGCCGTTCTGTTGGACCAGTTGAAACGCCGCTGGAGACAGGCGAATTAAACCAGCTCACCGCGCAGCACAGTCACTGCCTGTCCGCGCAACAACACGCGGTCGCCAGCCAATTTCACTTTTACCACACCACCACGCGGCGAGGCTTGGAAGGCCGTCATCTCCAACTTGCCCAGCCGCTCTGCCCAATACGGCGCCAGTGCGCAATGCCCGGAGCCGGTGACGGGATCTTCATTGATGCCTGTGGCCGGCGCGAAGAAGCGCGATAAAAAATCGAACTCCGCCAAGTCCGAATTCGCCGTGGCGATGATTCCCCGCACCGGCAACCCGCTCAGCCCCGCGAAGTCCGGTCTCAAGTCCCGCAACTCCTCCGCGTCCGTCAACTCCACCAGCAAATCAAAACGGCTCCGCCCCACAAACCGAGGCACGCTCCCCAACAAATCTGCCAACCCCGCCGGAGCCTCGATGGGCTCGGCGGGCGTGACGGGAAAATCCAGTTCAATCCAATCGCCCTCGCGTTTTGCCGTCAGCACGCCACTGCGTGTGTGAAAATTTGCCGTGGCCTCTTCCGCCAACCGCTCCGTTTCCCAGAGCACATGCGCGCTGGCGAGCGTGGCGTGTCCGCACAAGTCCACCTCGGTCACAGGCGTGAACCACCGCAGCCCAAAGCCATCGTCGCGTGGCACCACAAACGCCGTCTCCGAAAGATTCATCTCCGCCGCCACCGACTGCATCCAGTCCGCCGCCGTTTCATTTTCCAAAAAGCAAACCGCCGCCGGATTGCCCGTGAACGGCCCGGAGGCAAAGGCGTCGACTTGGAAAATGGGGGTGGACATTCAGTTGTCCTCTTGACTGTCTTCCTTTGGCCGTGGGTCGGGCTCGGGCTTGAGGCGGACGAAGGTGTCGCGGCTGCCCTGTATTTGCTCGATGCGCTTGGCAATAGCGTTCACCTCTCCAGCGCTGGACAGGATGGTGATGTCGATGGAGAAGCTGCGGGATTGGCCGGGCTTGAGCTTGCTCACCCGGCCGGCGGCGCGTTCCCAACTTCGGTTATGCGGATAACTGGTGCCGGGCTCGAGGCCGGTCACGTAGCCGTCGGTTTTCGCGACGGTGTTTTTCCACTGCGTGAGATACGGCAGGTCCTTCACCGTCCAAGTCATTGAGGCGCCGCGATCGGCCTTGGCGTTCTGCAGCATCACAGTGGTGCGGCCGTCCGCGCCGGCGATGGGTTCGAGCAGGAAAACTTCCTCCACAAAACCGACTTTGGGTGCCGCGTAAACGCTCCACCGGCTGGCGGCCTTGGCGGCATGGTCGTTGAAGGGCGTCACGGTTTTTAATGGTGCCATCACTTTCGCACCAGGGCCGAGCAGCGGCGTTCCGAAGTTGGCGTGATAAATGAGCATGAATTCCTGATCCTCCGAGCCGCGATTGGTGAGTGTATCGTTGAGGGTAAAAGTGTTGGAGCCGGGCACGGTGGAAATCTCCGTCCACAACTCGAGCTTCGGTCCGAAGAACACCCTCTCATCCACGCGCCCGCGCACGCGGATGGTGTGCGGCGGCTGGCGGTCCACCGTCACGATCACTTCGCTGGCGGGAATGTTCGCAATCTTGCCGTGCAGCGTGAGATCCATCTCGCCGGTGGCACCGGTGTTGGTGATGAATTTGTCCTTGCCCGGATGCCCCGCAAACTCCAAGCCGCACCGCGCCATCCATTCATTAAAACCCTCGATCCAGCCGAGGCCACCGCGGCTTTCGAGGTTGATGAACTTCGGATGCACCACCTCCTTGATGGGCGAATCCCAGCCCAGCCGCACATCGACCAGCCGCACATCGAGGATGCCCATGCCGCGCGTGGGGATGACCCGCAACCGCAGCCGGCCGTTGTCCACCTCGATGAGATCGACGCCCTCCTGCTTGCCGCCTTGCAATGTGCGCTTGCGGATGTGCCATTTGACGGCACCCTGATAGTCAGGCAAATCGCTGGCGACCATTTGCCATTGGCCAACCCGGTAACCACGGTTGGCACTGGTGAGCACTTTTTTAAACGGAGCCGCCGAGGCCAGAGACACGAGGAAAGCGGTGATAACAAAGAGAGTGGGTTGCATTCGCCAATGACGCCGTGGCGGGAGAGTTTCGGCAATCGAAAAATTCTGCCAGTGGCACGTTCTCAGTTTTCATTAATCAGTGATCAGTTTTGTCGCAGTCAGCTACTGATTACTGATCACTCATAACGAAGCGCCTCCACGGGATCGAGCCGCGCGGCGCGGATGGCGGGATAGACACCGGCCCCGAGGCCAAGCAGCGTGGTAAACACCAGCAGTACGGGGAACAGCCAGTCTGGCGGAAGGAAGGCATCCGAGCTGCCGAGGATGTAAGGCCACTGGCCGCGCGCCCACACGCTGCCGAATTGGCACATCACCCAGCCGACGATCGTCCCGATGATGCCGCCCCAGAAACCGATGGCCGCCGCTTCGGCCGCAAACATCGTCCCGATGTGCCGCCGTGTGGCACCGAGCGCCTGCAACACGCCGATCTCGCGCTTGCGCTCCACCACCGACATTAGCAGCGTGTTCACGATCGAGAACGCCGCGACCACAAACGCGATGCCGCCAAACACGATGAAGATTTTCTGGAACATGCCGAAGATGCGGTGCATCACGCCCAAGTGATCCTCCAGCGCGCGCGGCTTGAGCCCGATTTTTTCCACTTCCGCCTTGATGCGCGGGATGTCCGCCTGCTCTTCCACCTCCAACAGCGCGGCCAGACCAAAAGCCTTATCCGTGTACAACTCTGGATTGCGTAGCAGCACGCGGCCCATCTCCTCGGCCAGACCGTCAGGCACGTATACAATGTTGGACAACAGGCTTTTTCGGATCACGCCGACCACCGTCACTTCATAGGTCTCCTTGCCGCTGCCATCGCGCGGCTTGAGATCCAGCACTTGGAGCAACTGGTACAACGCGCGGACTTTTTCCCCGATGCCCTTAAAAATCCCAAGCCCCTTCCCTAGGGGCCGCCGCAGGGTTGTCATGGACTCATGGATTTGCCCCATCGCGGGCGCGTCGACACTCGAGCGCCCTATGATTCCAAGCATCGGATGCTCCGTGACGTGCAGCCGAACGCGTTTGCCGATTAAATCCTCCGGCTGCTGCAAGCCGAGCGACGTCAGGTACGCCTCCGATACGATGCACTCGCTGGCGTTGTCTTCGCCGGCGCGGAAATTCCGGCCACCCACCAGCTCCACCGGCCCGGCCTGGATCCACGGCGACACGATGGTGTTGAACTCGCGCCCATCCCCCACCACTTCCAGCGATCGCGCGAGAATGAACACAAACGGTCGCACCGCGCGCACGCCTTCGATCTCCCGCAGTTGCCGCACTTGATTGGATGGAATGAACTGGATTTGAAATGAACCAATGAAATTATCCTCGTTGCCCTTTTTAATCTCTCGCGGTGGCTGGCCCAGGCCACCGAGGAAACCATCCGCCAGCTTGCCCGGCTGCAGTCCCTTGGTCTGCCACGCCTCCACTACGTTGGGGTTAGCAATGCCGCGCACGTTGTGCTCGATGAACGACGAGAGCCCATTGCCCAGCGAGACAATCAAAACCACCGCCAGCGCGCCGATTACCACGCCGGCCATCGTCAGCCCCGTGCGCAGCTTACGTCGGCTGAGATTGCGCATAACCTCGCTGCAAAGATCGCGCGTCGTCAAACCGCCACCTCCTCAAATTTCCCGTCCACCATGCGCAACCGCTGTTTCGCCAGCGCCGCCACCGCCGGGTTGTGTGTCACCACCATCATGGTTATGCCCTGCTCCGCATTTAATGCGCCGAGAATGTCCGTGATGGCATGACCCGTCTTCGTGTCCAGATTGCCCGTCGGCTCGTCCGCCAGCACCAGCTTGGGCCGGTTGGCCAATGCCCGAGCGATGGCCACCCGCTGGCGTTCCCCACCCGAGAGCTGCCGGGGCAAGTGGCTGCCCCGCGCGCCCAAGCCAACCAGTTCAATGAGTTCATGGGCTCGTTCCTCGCGCCCCCCCCGCACCACGCCCGCAAGCTTTAAAGGCGCCTCGACATTCTCCAACGCCGTCAAGTGCCCCAGCAGAAAGAAGTCCTGAAAAATGAAACCCACCGAGGAACACCGGTACCCCGCCAGCTCGTCCGGCGACATCCCCGCCAACTCCTCCCCATACACTGTGATGCTCCCGCTCGTCGGCGTGTCCAGCCCGCCTAGCAACGTCAGCAGCGTTGACTTTCCCGATCCACTCGGCCCCACCACCGCCGCTAATTCACCATCTGCCAGCGACAGATCCACGCCATCCAATGCTCGCACCTCCTCGTCGCCGACGTGGAAGATTCGCGTGAGATTTGTTGCCTCGATTGCAGCCATGATGCCGTTGGTGGGCGAGACGTTACGAGGGTCAGTCGATGAACACAAATGCTTTCACATTAAAAAGCACATGGCAGAAATCCGTCCAAGCCTGCTCGCCGGGCATCGCCTCGTCGTGCGCCTTGGCTTGTGATTGCAGAAACGCCTCCGCCACCCGTTTCTCTTCAGCGCTCGGCAAACGGCCGAAGGCGGTTTCGTAAGCCATGCGAATGCGATCAGGTTCGTTCATGTTGAGAATACGCTTGGCCCAGAGTTTAGATTGTTCCACCACGAAGGGGTCGTTCATTAGGATGAGTGCTTGGGCGGGGACATTGGACGAGGTGCGGCGGCCAAAAGTGGAAAGCGGAAAGGGCTGGTCGAAAGCTAGCATCATCGGCGAAAGAAAATTGCGGCGCACTTCCTGATAAATCGTGCGGCGGCCCGCGCCATCTACCGGCCCGGATCGCGGCCTGCCCCGGCCTTCCATAAATGGAGTGAGGTGCACGGCCACGGGTGGGCCGTACATTTTTTTGTCCAATCGGCCGGACACTGCCAGAATCGCATCACGAATCGCCTCGCCTTCCAGCCGCCGCACGCGCATTCGGTGCAACAGCGTATTGGCGGGGTCGTTGGCCTCGGTGGCGGCGTTGGCGGGTTTGCTGCTCATCCGGTATGTTCGCGAAAGCATAATTTCGCGGATGAGTTTTTTAGTGGACCACCCGTTTTCGACCAGTCGTTGCGCAAGCCAATCGAGCAGCTCCGGATGCGTCGGCGCTTCGCCGAGTACGCCAAAGTTATCCGTGCTCGGCACAATGCCGCGCCCGAGTAGATGATGCCAAATGCGGTTGGCATAAACGCGGGAGGTCAGCGGATTGGCAGTGTCGGCGATTTGGTTAGCCAACGTGATGCGGCCCGAACCAGTGGGCATCGGCGGGTGCTCGCCCACTAGCGCAGTCAGAAATCGTCGAGGCACTTCTGGCCCAAGGTTTCCGTGCCCGCCGCGGATGAATACTTTTTCATTCCTCGCCGTCCCCTCGAGCATCACCGGCACCGTAGCCGGAGGTGGTACGGTATTGACGAGTTTCAGATATTTTTTCAACACCGCCGTTGCTTCTAAGCCATGCGCCTTGATGAGTTCTCCTGTTCGTGGCAACGGCCCAGCGGGGGGCTTGCCGTGGGCGGAAACCCAAAGCTCCCGCATTGCTGCGTAGCCGTCGGGCTTTAATCTCTTGCCGCTGTGGTTTGGGCTGGAGAGGTCGGCAATTTCCAAATAACAGTGATGCCCTTTCCACATCGCCACATTGAATGTCACCCAGTGTGGTTGCTCATTGTTGAGCGTACGAGTGTTGCCGGCATAAATCGGACCTTGGATGATTTTGAAATTATCAATCACCACATTCACGCGCACATCTCGGCCGAGCGCAAGCAGGTGAATGTGATTTTCCGTAATCTCAAAAGTCTGCGAACGAAGCGTGCCTTGAAATTTGCGTCCCATCAGCCCGCTGTGCAGCCAACCCGCCGGAACACCACGTAGCCCGCCAGCTTCCACAGTGAATTCGCCCGTCTTTGTCAGTGCGTTCGCCCAAGCCGCGCCATCGGCAAACCAATCTTTACCGTGGCTACTACGAATATTAGAAATTAGATGATACCCCTTCGGAGCGGCAACGGCTTTGAGAGCGCCGCCGGGCTTGAGTTGGGCAGCAAATGTTTTTTTCAATGCCACTTTCATTTCCGCCAACGCCTTCTGTGTGTCGTCAAACTTGGAGGAACCTTCCACCGAGCCGTGCGAGAAGCTGCCGCTCTCAATCATCCCATACAGCGCATAAAAGTCGCGTGTGCTGATGGCGTCAAACTTGTGGTCGTGGCAGCGCGCGCAGGCAATGGTCATCCCTTGGAAAGCTTTGCCGATGACGTCAATTTGGTTGTCGATGATTTCGGCTTGGTACGCGCGGATGTCCACCGGCGAATGGCAGTGCTGGCC
>Ga0114993_10005420_pt1 | contig 12315 bp, 11 predicted proteins | sample ArcticOcean_MG_C_FD_87042 | JGI IMG/M metagenome (GOLD analysis project Ga0114993, IMG submission 87042) | Marine microbial communities from western Arctic Ocean - ArcticOcean_MG_CB2_150 | ecosystem: Environmental > Aquatic > Marine > Oceanic | place: Arctic Ocean: Canada Basin | collected...
AATGAGTGCAGATGTTACTGACTCAAAATTGCATTCTAGAACTGAAACCTCAGAAGATACAACAGGAGGAGGTACTACTGGTTCTAATACAAGAACTGCTAATGCTGAAGTAGAAAACTTTACAACTATTTACACTGAGATTCCTCTAGGAGCAGGAGCAATGTACGTTAAAGCAGGATTATCACAAATAGATATTAATACACTAGAAAATAAAATAGCCCTCGGTGGTTCTTACAAGAATGACACTGTAGACGGGGTTACTTTAGGAGTAGGTGTTAAAGGTGAGTGGGCTGGTTTTTACACTAAGTTAGCCCTGGAAAGAACAGATTTTGATGACTATGTAGCACCTTCTGGAACTACAAACACAATCACAGCTGATCTAGATGTTAATCAAGTTAAGTTCTCAATAGGAAAAGCATTTTAACTATAAAACTTTATTACAAAAATTTAAAGCCCAACTTAAACAAGTTGGGCTTTTTTTTTACTTTTAATATTAGTGAAATAAATTATATATTTAATAATAAATTATATATTTAATAAATAGCATGTACTTAGAACAATTAATTATTTCATTTCAAATCATTCTAATTGATATTGTTATGGCCGCAGATAATGCGATCATTATAGGATTGATAGCAGCAAATTTTGCAAAAGATAATAGAAGAAAAATTATAGCTTGGGGCGTTGGAGCAGCATTCTTTTTTAGAATTATATTTGCTTTTGGAGCAAGCTATATGTTTGAATTTGCGTGGATCAAGATCTTAGGAGGAGTTTTACTTCTTTGGGTCATAAATAATTTAAGACAAGATTTTTTTGGTAAAAATAAAATTAGATCTCCACATCTGAAATCAGATGAGATTCAATCTTTTCATCAAGGTGTTTACAAGGTTTTAATTGCTGATTTAACATTAAGTTTTGACAATGTTTTAGGTGTCGTTGCTGCCGCAAGAGACAATTATCATTTAATGATAATTGGTTTACTTTTGTCTGTATTTCTTATTGCAACACTTGCGAGTTACTTTGCAGATTATATTAAAAAACATCAATGGCTTGGATATATCGGGTTATTCGTTATTTTAGTTATTGCTATCCAATTAATCATAGGTGGTTTAGTAAATATGGAAGTGCTTGCTATAAATGAAAAATACAAGTTCTGATTTAGCATATAATAGATTTTTGTATTTTCAAAAATGATTAACAAAAACTATCCAATACATATTTCAAAAAAAAAAATTTTTTTATTATCTATTCCTATTTTTTTTTCAAATCTAGCGATTCCTTTAGTAGGCATAATTGACACGGGTTTAATGGGCAATTTAGGACAGAGCAAATTTTTGGCAGCAACAAGTATTGCCACTTCAGTTATGACTATGATGATCTGGAGTTTTGCTTTTTTAAGGATGGGAACAGTAGGAATTGTTGCTCAATTATTTGCCAAAAGTGATTATAGAGAAATTGCAAAAACATTATTAAGAAATTTTTTGATAGCTATTGTAATAGCTATACTTATCATTTTATTTAAACCTATTATAGTAGGTTTAACTGCAGATTTCTTTTCTACGTCAATTGAAACTCAAGAGTTAATAAAAACCTATATATCTGTAAGGGTGCTTTCTGTACCCGCAGAATTTATTATCTATATTTTAGTTGGATTCTATTTAGGTATTCAAAAAACTAACATATCAAGTTTATTAGTAATTATTTTGTCTGCTTTGAATATAGTTTTTAGTTCTTTCTTTGTGTTATTCTTAAATTTAAATGTATTTGGTGTTGCTCTAGGAACTTTAATAGCAAGTTATATAACAGCAATTATATTTTCTTTATTTACATACAATTTTATACTTAAGAAATTTCAAATAATTCCAACATTTCAGAGATTAATAGTTCCTTCTAAACTTTTAAAATTATTCGCTATTAATTTTGATATTTTTATAAGGACAGTAGTCCTTACATTTTCATTTCTTTGGATTACTTATCTCGGATCAAAGTTAGGCGAAGACTATTTAGCCGTTAATGCAATTTTGATGCAATTTATAATTTTAGCAGCTTTTTTTCTTGATGCTTATGCTTTTTCTACAGAAGGAGTCGTAGGGTTTACTATTGGCAGGAAAAATAAAAAATCTTTCTTATTAGCTGTTAAGAATTCAATACAGTTAAGTTTTTTTACAGCTTTGATTATTTCTATATTTTACTTAATTTTTTTTAAACAAATTATTAATATTATTACTGACATAGATATTCTTAGATTTATTTCTTATAAGCATGCTATTTGGATTATTATTATTCCACCAATCGCTTCATTTTGCTATCAGTTAGATGGAATATTCATTGGAGCTTCACAAACTAAAGAAATGAGAAATGGAATGCTTGCTGCAGTTGCTTCTTTTATAGTTATATCTATATATTTAACAGAATATTTTGGCAATCATGGCTTATGGTTTTCATTCCTCTTATTTACTCTATTTAGATCACTTGCTTTAAATTATTTTTTTAATAAGATTTTAAATAAATTCTAAGATTCTTCTTGATTTTTATCAAAGCAACTAGTCAAATAACAAAATTAATACATTTCATAGGAGGGAAAATGAAAATATTGAAAAAGATTGGTATAATAATAACATCTTTGCTTATTAGTGCAGGAGCTACTCAAGCAGAGACATGGAATATGGCTTTAGCTTATGGAGCTAGCAATTTTCATTCAGCAAATGCTACTGAATTTGCAAACGCTGTTACTAAAAAGTCAGGTGGAAAACTTACGATTAAAACTCACCCAGGAGGATCATTGTTCAAAGGTGGAGCTATCTTAAGAGCTGTACAAACTGGACAAACACAAATTGGTGAAAGATTTATGTCTGCTCACGGAAGCTTTGATCCATTGTTAGAAGTGGATTCAATTCCTTTCGTTGCACAAACTTATTCTGATGCACAGAAACTTTATAAGGCTTCAAAACCAGAATTGGTAAAAGGGCTTGATGAAAAAGGATTAGTTTTTCTTTACGCAGTTCCTTGGCCAGCGCAAGGGTTATATAGTAAAAAAGCTATTAACTCTGTAAGCGATCTTAAAGGTCTTAAGTTTAGAGCTTACAACTCTGCAACAATTAGGATTGCAGAATTAACTGGTATGAAACCGACTAAGTTAGAAGCAGTTGCAATCAGCCAAGCATTTTCGACTGGAATGGTTGAAAGCATGATTACTTCACCAACAACTGGTAAAAACAGTAAAATTTGGGAAAATGGTGTTAAATATTTTTACGATATTGCAGCGTGGTTTCCAAAAAATATGGTTGTAGTAAACAAAGATGCTTGGAACAAACTTGATAGTGCTACTCAAAAGTTGGTCATGAAACAAGCAGCTGTAGCTGAAAGAAAAGGATGGAAATTATCTAAACAAGGTAATGTTGCAGATAAAAAAGCATTAGCTGCTGCTGGCATGGTAGTTGGTAAAGTAAATTCAGCTTTACAAAGTCATTTTGAAAAAACTGGCGCTACTATGGCTAAAGAGTGGGCAGATAGAGCGGGTTCAAGAGGACAAGCTGTTTTATCAGCATATAAATAAATTTTATTTATTTAAAAAGGCCGTATAATAGATACGGCCTTTTATGCTTTGTAAGATAGATAAATTTTTAAACTCTCTTTATAGATACTCAGGATACATTGCTTCTTTTTTCTTAATTCTTATATTAGTTTTTATAGTCACAGGAATAGCGTCTAGAATTTTTGGATTTTATATTCGTGGTTTAACAGAATATTCAGGCTATAGTTTAGCAATAGCTTCTTTTTTAGCTCTTGCCTATACATTTAATGAGAATGGTCATATCAGGATAACTTTGTTTTTGGAAAAAGCTAAAGGAGGGTTATTAAGATTTTTAACTATTTGGTCCTTAGCCGTTTCCACATTTTTTTCAGGTTTTTTGGCTTTTTATTTTATTAAAATGTGGTTTGTGTCTATTCAGCTCGCAGAAAGAAGCCAAGGCGCAGATGAAATTTTACTTTGGATACCTCAAACTGGAGTTGCTATAGGTGCCATAATATTTTTTGTCTGTATTCTGCATAATTTTTTAAAATTATTTATTAAAAAACAAAATGATTGAAGTTTATTTAACAATATTTTTTATCAGTGTCTTGCTGATATTCCTTGGAACAGGTGTTTGGGTTGGAATCAGTATGATTGGAGTTTCAACTATAGGAATGTTGATGTTTACATCGAGGCCTGTTGGAGATGCAATGGCCACAACAATGTGGAGCATGGGCTCATCTTGGTCGTTAACAGCTCTACCTCTTTTTGTTTGGATGGGTGAAATTTTATTTAGAACAAAATTATCCGAGAATTTATTTAAAGGTTTATCACCTTGGCTTGCAAGATTACCTGGAGGTTTAATTCATATTAATGTGTTGGGCTGTGCTATTTTTGCAGCAATTTCTGGTTCCTCAGCAGCTACTGTTGCAACTGTTGGAAAAATGTCCATACCAGAACTAAGGAAAAGAAATTATCCTGAGAGTCTTCTCTTGGGAACTTTAGCAGGATCTGGAACCTTAGGTCTTTTAATTCCACCGTCCATTATTTTAATTATTTATGGTGTTACTGTTGAAGAATCTATTGCAAAACTTTTTATTGCAGGAGTTATTCCAGGAATTGTATTGGCTCTTTTATTTATGGTTTATGTTATTAGTTGGTCCATTAAGAATAAAGAAATTATGCCAATAATAAGCGAAGATTTTTCTTTTTTAGAAAAAGTAAAACAATCTGGACAATTATTGCCTGTTGTTCTTTTAATATTTTCAGTAATTGGATCTATTTATGCTGGCATTGCAACAGCTACCGAAGCAGCTTCTCTTGGAGTTTTAGGTGCGCTGGTATTATCTTATTTTCAAAAAAGTTTAACAAAAGAATCTTTTAAAAAATCATTATTAGGAGCAACAAAAACATCTTGTATGATTGCTTTTATACTAGCAGGATCTTCTTTTTTAACCTTGGCAATGGCATTTACTGGTCTTCCAAACAATTTGGCAGTTTTTATTAACACGCTTCAGTTATCTCCACACATGTTGCTTCTAGTCTTAACCATTTTTTATATAATTCTTGGGATGTTTTTAGACGGGATATCTGCTGTAGTTTTAACCATGGCAATTATTGAACCTATGATACGTCAAGCAGGATTTGATATGATTTGGTTTGGTATTTATTTAGTTATAGTTGTTGAAATGGCTCAGATTACTCCGCCGGTTGGATTTAATTTATTTGTTCTTCAAGGAATGGCAGAAAAAGACATGGGATTTATTGCAAGAAGCGCTTTTCCACTTTTTCTTTTAATGATTTTGGCTGTAATTATAATTGTGGCTTTTCCGCAGTTAGCTCTTTGGTTGCCTGAACAAATGATTCAGACTCTTAATTAAATAAATTTTTTTAATTGATCTAATGTTTTTAAAGTCACACCAGTTTCTAAAAGACCATTTTTAATTTTTTTTGCAGTACTTACTGCGCTTTTTCCATCGCCATGAACACATATTGAATCAATTTCACATGGAATTTGTTTTCCAGAGAAACAATTTATCGCTTGGTTTTTTACCATTTTAACAACATGATTCTTTGCAACTTCAGGATCTATAATTAATGCATTTGGTTTTGATCTAGAAACTAAATTGCCATTGTCTTCATAATTTCTATCAGCAAATATTTCGGCCGCTACTTTCATATTGAGTTTTTTTCCTGCCTTTTCCATCTCAGACCCTGTTGGAACTAAAAAAATTAAATCTTTGTTTGCTTGCATAATTGATTTAGCAATAACATTAGCTAATTCAAAATTTTCACATGCCATATTGTTTAAGGCACCATGTGGCTTAACATGAGTTACTTTCATAGAATTTTTTCCTGCAATTTCAGCTAAAATATTAATTTGATCAATAATTAACTTGGTAATATCTTTTGGAGGCAAATCCAGTCTCTTTCGCCCAAAGTTTTCTGGATCATTAAAGGAAGGATGAGCTCCAATACTTACACCATTTTTTTTAGAAATTTCTACCGTTTTTTTCATAGCAGGTTCATCACCGGCATGATAGCCACAAGCAACATTTGCTGAGTTAACTATACCTAATAATAAAGGGTCATTTTCTGTAGAGCAAAACTTTGAAGTTTCTCCAAGATCGCAATTAATATTAATTTCCATATTTTAAACCATTATATAATATCTATTATAACAACTTATGTTAAAAAAAATAAGCAATATCGGAGACTGCGGAATCACATGTGATTTTGGTGATGGGGTTGATAAAAAAACCAATAAAGAAGTAATTAAGCTTTTTAATTTTATACAGGAATCTGTAAAAAATAAAAAAATCAAAGGGATTTTAAACTACACACCCTCCTATAATAAATTGATTATCAATTTTGATTTAGGAGAGGTAAAATCTGGAGAAGTAATAGAATTTATTAAAAGCAACGATTACTCTAAAACAGTTTTTTCTGAGAAAAGCAAACTTGTAGAAATTCCAATATGTTACGATGAGGAATTTGCTTTAGATATAAAGAGATTAGAAGAAAAAACTAAATTAAATTTTAATGAAATAGTAAAAGAACACCTGAATACAGATTTTTTTGTTTATATGATTGGGTTTGTTCCTGGCCAACCTTTTCTTGGAGATTTAAAAAAAAATTTATACCATGATCGATTAGACACACCTCGAGTGAAAATTAACAAAGGGTCAGTCGGCATAGTAGAGAAATTTTGTACTATCTATACTTTTGAAAGTCCTGGCGGCTGGAATATTATTGGAAAAACTCCATTAGATTTATTTAACATCAAAAAAAGAGAAGCAAGCATGCTTTCGCCTGGAGATTTAGTAAAATTTAAATCTGTAAAAAAAAAGGATTTGTTAACTTTTAAAAATGAGTAACCATTTTAAAATATTAAGACCTGGTATTAATTCCACTTTTCAAGATCTGGGTAGATTTGGTTTACAGCATCTTGGGATAGCACCAAGCGGATGTATGGATAGGTCACTATTTTCTCTTTCAAATAAATTAGTTGGAAATAAAGTTTCAGAAGGTGCTTTAGAATTTGCCTACCAAGGACCATTACTTGAGCTCGTAGGAGAATCTGCTTTTGTAGCTGTATCAGGAAAAGTTAATTTTAATATCATTAATAAGAATAATAAAATAAAGCAGGGTGCACCCAATGAAAGTTTTATTTTGTCTAACGGTGATAAAATCGATATTCTTTCAACAATAAATTCTGTTTATGGTTACCTTTCAATTTTTGGAGGTTTTAAGTTAGACGAAACAAAAGGAAGTGTTTCTACTCTTGTAAGAGCAAAAATTGGCCCAAACAATGGTGACAAATTAAAGATTGATGAAAAAATATTTTTTAATACATCTAGCGCAGATTTAAAAACAAAGAAGTTTGAATTTGATTTTGATAGTGACAACACAATTAGAGTGATGCAAGGGTTGCAATTTGATTATTTTTCAAAGAAAAGCCAAGAAGATTTTTTTTCAAAAGAATATAAAGTGACTAAACTAACTGATCGAATGGGAATGAGACTAGATGGCGAAAAGCTTGAAAATGTAATAAGCAAAAATATAAAATCAGAAGGTATTACAAAAGGATCAGTGCAGACACCGGGAGACGGTCAACCTATAATTCTTTTATCTGATCATCCAACGATTGGAGGATATCCAAAGATAGCCAATGTCATTACAGCTGACTACGATAAATTAGTTCAAAAAATACCTGGATCAAAATTAAAATTCAAACTGGTTGATCTAGGTGTGGCAGAAAGCGCATTTCAAGATTATATTAAAAAACTTAACTTTTTTTAAATGCAATTTATATATAAAATACCAGGTTATATACTTATATTGTTTGGTGGCTTTTGCTTAAGCTGGGGAGGTTTTATTGTAAGATTATTTGAAACTTCAAATGCTTGGGAAATTTTATTATTAAGATCTATTTTCTTTTTTCTAGGAGTTTCTGTCTTTTTATTTCTAATTTACAAAAAAGATACTGTTAAAACTATAAAAAATGCAGGGCTTCTTGGGTTACTAGGTGGCTTTGTAATGTCTTTTAGTTATGTTGCTTTTGTATTTGCCATGATGAATACAACTGTAGCTAACGTTCTTTTTATAATAAGCACACAGACAATTTTTTTAGCAATATTTGGTTTTTTTTATCTTAAAGAAAAAGTTTCATTAATAGGTTTTCTTTCAATCGTTTTAGCTATGTCTGGTGTCGGTGTAATGATTGGAGATGCAATATCTACAGGCGCTTTGTTTGGTAATCTTGTAGCTTTGATTCTACCAATTAGTTTTTCAACACTAATAATGATAGTAAGAAAAAATCCCAATTTAGATATGGTTCCGGTTATTTGGTATGCTTCTATTTTTTCAGTCATTTACGGAGCGATAATGTCCCAGTCATTTCATTTTTCGAATAATGATATTTTAATGGGATTTTTTTTAGGAGTTCCTCAACTAGCTTTTGGTTTTATTTGTATAACTATTGGTTCAAGAACAACACGATCAGTGACTATTGGCTTATTGATGTTGACAGAAACAACATTTGGCCCTCTTTGGGTATGGATTTTTCTAAATGAAATTCCACCTTTGAGCGTGTTTATTGGAGGTATGGTTATTATTTTTGCAATAATCGTTAAAAGTTTTGATAAAAACAAGTCATTAGCAGTTTAATTAAATTTGACTTTCTACTTCATTTAAAGGAAAATCTTATTGCAACGGGAGAGACTAATTTATTTAGCGCCGAAGGAGCAACTACCCTAGAAACTCTCAGGCAAAAGGACCGTTGCCGTAATAACTCTGGAAAGCAGGCATTAGCCTCACCGAAGGATTAAAGCTCTCAGGTACATGGACAGATAGGGGTTGGTTAAGAGTTATTATGGAAGTACAAAAAACAGCTTTATATAAAATTCACAAAAACCTTGGAGCTAAATTTGCTCCTTTCGCTGGTTATGAAATGCCAATTCAATATTCCGACGGAATAGTTAAAGAGCATATTTCAACAAGAACATATGCTGGATTTTTTGATGTATCACATATGGGTCAGTTTTATATAGAAGGAGGATTGTCGCTTGACGAAGCGTTAGAAAAAATAATTCCAGCAGATTTAAAAAATTTAAATATTAATCAGTCAAAATATTCTTTTTTATTAAATTTAAAAGGCGGAATAATAGATGATCTTATTATTACTAGAAGGAAAAATGGATTTTATATTGTATTAAATGCAGCATGCAAAGATAATGATATAAAACATATCTCAAAGAATTTAAGCGAAGATCATAAATTTTATCTATGCTCTAAAACTTCGCTTATAGCTGTACAAGGTCCAAAATCTTCAGAAATTTTAGAAAAAAAAATAAGAGGAATTAGTAGTCTTAAATTTATGTATGGTAATTTTTTTGAATTTGAAGGTGAAAAATTGTACGCAACACGTTCTGGATATACTGGAGAAGATGGTTTTGAAATATCAGTACCAAACAATAAAGTGGAAAATTTTATTAAATATTTAATTGAGAATAAAGTTAAACCAGTTGGTTTGGGAGCAAGAGATACATTGAGATTAGAAGCTGGCTTATGTCTTTACGGACATGACCTTAACGAAAAAATAAATCCGATTGAAGCTAATTTAAAATGGGCAATTGCAAAAACAAGAAGAGAAACAGGAGGCTTCAATGGATGGGAGAAAATAAAAGAAAATCTTGAACAAGGCACTTCGAGAATTAGAGTTGGAATATTACCAGAAGGAAAAATAATAGCGAGAGAAGGAACAAAAATTTTCTCTACTAATGATGAAGAGATTGGAACAATAACTAGCGGTACTTTTGGTCCAAGTGTAAATGCTCCGGTTGCGATGGGTTATATAGACCCAAAATTTTCTGAAATTGGAGCGAATATTAAACTAGAAGTTAGAGGCAAAAAACATAACGCACAAGTCTCTAAACTTCCTTTTTATAAAAAAAGCTATGTAAAATAAGAAAGGTAAATTATGAGTGAAAAAAAGTTCTCAAAAAAACATGAATGGGTGGAATTAAACGGTGATATTGCAACAGTTGGTATTACTAAGCATGCTACAGAAATGTTAGGAGATATAGTTTTTGTGGAAATCCCAGAAAGCGGAAAGTCAGTAGATAAAGATAGCCAAGCAGCCGTTGTTGAGTCAACTAAAGCTGCAAGTGATGTCTGTTCACCAATTTCTGGAGATATTACAGAAGGAAACAAATCAATTGTTGATGACCCTTCAAGCGTTAACTCTGATCCAGAAAAAGGAGGCTGGTTCTTTAAGATTAAAATAAAAGATAAATCAGAATTTGATTCTTTAATGAACAAATCAGATTATGAAAAATTTGCAAAGGAAAATCAAAATTAGATGTTAAAGAATGCTCAGAAAGATTTTATACAAAGGCATATAGGACCTTCCAAAGAAGAACAGAAAGCTATGCTTAAAGAATTGGGATATAATAGTTTAGACGATCTGATTGCCAAAACAGTCCCAAAAAAAATTCTTTCAAAGGAAAGCCTAAGCATTGGTGACCCAAATTCAGAATACAAAGCACTTAGAAAATTAAGAGAAATTTCTCAAAAGAATAAAATTTATTCAAATTTTATGGGAATGGGATATTATGGAAATTATACCCCATATGTAATACTAAGAAATATTTTAGAAAACCCAGGTTGGTATACTTCTTATACCCCGTATCAACCCGAAGTAGCGCAAGGAAGACTTGAGATGCTATTAAATTTTCAGCAGATGGTGATTGATTTCACAGGCATGGATATTGCGAATGCATCTCTTTTAGATGAAGGTACAGCTGCAGCCGAAGCTATGGGTTTAAGTTATAGAATTTGTAAAAGTGACACAAAAAAAGTCTTTGTCTCGAAAAATTGTCACCCTCAAACTATTAATGTGATTAAAACAAGAGCTGAGCCATTGGGTTTAAAAATAATAGTAGGAGATGAAGACAAAGATATTAATGAGAATATTGTTTGTGGGATTATACAATATCCAGGAACTTTAGGAGATATAAAGGATCCTAGCGAAGCTATTAGCAAAATACACAAACAGAATGGGAAAGCAGTATTAGTTTGTGATTTATTAGCTCTTGCTAAAATTAAAACACCTGCCGAACTAGGAGCAGATATAGCGGTGGGAAGTGCTCAACGTTTTGGAATTCCAATGGGTTACGGAGGCCCTCACGCCGCGTTCTTTGCTACTAAAGACGAATACAAACGATCAATGCCAGGAAGAATAGTTGGTGTTTCAGTAGATAGACATGGTAACAAAGCTTACAGATTGGCTCTACAAACAAGAGAGCAACATATAAGAAGAGATAAAGCTACAAGCAATATTTGTACCGCTCAGGCTTTGCTTGCAATAGTTTCAGCTGCCTATGCCGTATATCACGGTCCAAAAGGAATTAAAAAAATAGCAGACACTGTTTCACAACTGACTAAAAATTTTGCGGATAAATTAAAACAATCTGGTTATGAGCTTTATTCAAATTATTTTTTTGACACTGTTACTGTAAAAACATTAGATAAAACAGATAAAATTTATAAAAATGCATTACGTCAACAAGTAAATATCAGAAAAGTAAATTCTGAAATGCTGGCAGTTTCTTTTGATGAAAGAAAAAATCTTTATAGAGCTAATCAGTTATTAAAAATTTTTAATTGCTCAGAAACGATTAAAGAAACGACTAAGGAAACGACGAATAAAAGCTTATCTAACCTGCCAAAAACTTTATTAAGAACCTCAACATATTTAGATCATCCAGTTTTTAATAGTTATCATTCCGAGACAGAAATGCTTAGATATTTAAAAAAATTAGAAGATTCTGATATTGCGCTAAATAGATCAATGATAGCTTTAGGTTCATGCACAATGAAATTAAATTCAGTTTCCGAGATGATACCTGTAACATGGAAAGAATTTTCACATCCACATCCATATTCCCCCATCGAACAAATGGATGGCTACAGAGAATTATTCACTGATTTAAAAAATTGGTTAAGAACAATAACGGGTTTTTCTGGCGTTTCTTTGCAGCCAAATGCTGGAGCCCAAGGAGAATTTGCGGGCTTAATGGTTATTAGAAAGTTTCATGAAAAAAATGGTCAAAAAAAGAGAAATGTTTGTTTAATACCGAGTTCTGCGCATGGAACTAATCCAGCTAGCGCACAAATGGCCGGCATGAAAATTGTTGTTATTAATTGTGACTCATATGGAAATGTAGATTATGAAGATTTAAAGAAAAAGGCCGAAGAATACTCAGATACTTTGTCTGCACTAATGGTAACTTATCCGT
>Ga0114993_10005432_pt1 | contig 12301 bp, 9 predicted proteins | sample ArcticOcean_MG_C_FD_87042 | JGI IMG/M metagenome (GOLD analysis project Ga0114993, IMG submission 87042) | Marine microbial communities from western Arctic Ocean - ArcticOcean_MG_CB2_150 | ecosystem: Environmental > Aquatic > Marine > Oceanic | place: Arctic Ocean: Canada Basin | collected...
CACTGGTACTGGATAACAAGGTAATCCACCTGTCAGTATTCAAAAATGATGACCTGTCCAGGTCTGAAAATCCTCATCGTGACCGAGGGTCAAGAGTACGCCGCGCAAGTCATCGTCGAAGTCACAGAAGTGGGGGACTATGAGTATCTATTGAAATCGATTCAAGGAGGGATATGTTAGAAAATAAAATAAATAATTTACTGGTGAAGCTTTCCAAGAAACAGCTTGAGAAAGTCCTTTCCGATCTTCCCACGGTTCCATTTGATTTGGCAGAAGACGAGAGAACGAGGAGGGTGCCCAAACCTAATTCCAAAACCCGCATAGTTATCTATATCAGGTATCACTGGCTTGACAGTGAAATCAATGGGACCTTGAAAAGCCTCAAGCTTCCATTTTTGAAGGAGCAAACGGCAATAGACGATTTGACAAAAAATGAAATCAAGAGGCGATGGAGAATTTTGCTTGAACGGGAAATATTCAGACCAAGATTTGATGAAATCGAAAGGGAACTTCAAGCCCAACACTCCACTCCAGTGGGATATAGCCCACGGGAAGAGTATTTATGCGGTGCCAAGCAATGGCAACAACATTTAGAGAGAACCGATAGAGAAGAACAAATACAAATGGAGGAACGAAGAAACTTTTGGAATAAAAAATGGGCGGAGATGGGCCTTAAATAAGGTTAGCCAGGTTATTTATAGATCCAAGTTTCATTAAAGAAATTTAATTTTAAATCCGTCATATTTCATTGACACCATTGCTTAACAAATTGTATTTTTATTAATAGTATTCCTTTATAAAAGGGTTCTGACTTAATGAAAGCAAATTCAACTATAGTTTTTTTGGTTTTCCTTGCGATGACACTGTTCATCACTGAGGTTGCTTTCGCCTATTCCCGGACCAGTGGTTTCCCCGGTAACTACGGTTACACCCAGCCAAGACAGGTTGTTCACACCGTTCAAGAAAACGAAAGCCTCTGGGCTATTGCCAAACAGTTTGATGTAGATTTTACAAGGCTCGCAGAGATCAACGGCCTTGATAATCCCGACCTGATTTTTCCCGGAAACAAGCTAGTCATTAAAATTCAGGTCGATGGTTCCATCCTTGTGATGGAGAATCAAGAACCAGCGATGGGCTCATTGCCTTTCAATTACACTCCTCAGCAAGTTATTGCCCATGTGACTCTTCCGGATAAGGGAGATTTGTTCGCTCCAGAGAATCCATCGGTTTCTTATGAAGTTAAAGAAGCGGTATTACAATCCCCACGCGATACCTTAAAAGAACCCTTGATCTTCAAGAGCTTCGAAAACTTCGTCAGGTGGCTTTCCGCGAGCCTCGGTTACTCGAGCGATATGACCCAGGCAAGAGGACCGGCAAGCTTTGATCCTCCTACCGGCCAAACCTTTCTTCACTCCGGCAGTATGTCAGTCAATGGATTGCTCCCAGGCGGAGAGGAGATAGCACCTTTCCTCGATAATTTCTCTTCCTACATTACAGACACAACCAGCCCTCCACCCAAATCTCTGTAGTTCACCCAAGCAGTCAAAGATATAGAGCAGGGACCGTTCCGCTCTATTACGTTGAACCCTAATTGGGGAATTACGAGATGAATACTATAACTAACCCAAGTTTAGATAGAAATGACCTGGTGAACTTGATTTCTAAAAGCCAGGAGTATATTGAAATCCTTAAAAGCATTATTTCCATTGATGATTTGCAGAATATCTCCTCTGGAAACTTGATTCCTGATTCTGAATCACGGTTTTCACCGGAAGGGTTAATTAAGCTGGAGGAAAAGATTTCTCAAACGAAAATGAATTTTGAGAATGACTCGAGCATCCTTCTTGAACTTCCCGGCAAACCGCCTGTTGAATACAATTGCAGGCAAATGGGCTTCAGGAACCAGGAAACGAAAACCTGGAAAATGCTGATAGATATCCTTTCTTCTGCACCTCACACTTTTAACTTCGGGATCGCGTATACCTACCCCGATGGCAGTAAAAGGAACAGGCAGAAGTGCAAGGACTACGACGCAAAGTGGAAGCTTTTCGATGAACTCAATAAGAAATTATTGATGTTTTTTAAAAGTGAGTTCGGTTGGAACTTTCCCGAAAGCTTCAAGCTGTATAAAAATGCTGTCACGGGGGAGAACGGAGAGAGGAGTTTTAAATTCATTGCGGAACCAGCTTCGTCGCAGGATAAAGTAGTTCCCCTGGATAATATTGAAAAACGCTTCCTATCCCTTGACGAGAGTGCCCTGGTAAAGGAGATCGGGGTGCTCAATAATGACTTTTCGGTGGATTCGTGGGTACATACTGACCCTCCTGAATTTCTTATAGCCGCCTTGAATGTTGGAAGGAACAAGTTTGGCTGGCATGATGCGAGAGTGAAGGAAATCATACAGTACTAAACGATCCATACAGTTTTGACCTTGAATGCAGTCCCTGGGCAGTCCTGTCCGGGGGCTGTTTTGTTTCTAAGGGTTAGCTGTTCGAGGGAAACCATTTCTCGAACAAGATTAACCCCCTTCCCTATATAGTATTAGCACCCGTTCAGCCTCCTTGCCTCAAACTTTCCATAAATAAAAATTAAAACAAGGTTTCATCGAGATCTCGAACTATGAGGTCAAGGCAGGTCATTTTGCCTTCCATATTCTTAAAGAAAGGAGACCCGCGGTGTTTAATTGTGAAATTTCATCCTTCAAGGCAACACCAGTGAATGAACACACAATTGCTTTTCGATTGGAAGGAGAATTCGGGAAGCACCTTAACAAGGAGTTAAGAGCAGAGATCATGACTGCATTAAAGAATTATAAGCAGAATGTAATCATCGATCTTACCAAAGTCGATAACATTGATACGTCCGCCGCGGCACTTCTTGTTGAATGTATCCGGGTCAGTGAAGTCACGAATACATCATTCAAGGTGGTCGGTATAAATAATAAGGTTAAGTCCATATTCGAGATGTTGAAGCTTTCCACCATATTCAACAATATCGAGCTGTCCCAAATTCCAAGGACAAATGAACACATATTGTATCGCACAAGAAATGTTTGATTCAGTTCCTTTAAATTAAATAATTCCGACCAGTCTGAAAGGAAATTCAATGAACAGCTTTTTAACACGGAGAGACACCATCGCCGTCATGGTCATGCAGGCCATCATCATCAAGCGCGAGGTACTGAGGCTCACACCACAGCAGGCGGCCCTGTCAGCGTTGGAACATGCCGATGCATTGCTTGAAACCATGGGAAGACAAAGGAAAACCAGGAAACCTTCATCCAACCCACTGAGGATCAACGGGAACCTTATAAAATTATGAAAACTTATTTCAGGAACTTCTTCGTCGCCGTTTTTGTCTCAATGCAGTTTTCAATAGGCTTTACGCTACTCGAAGCTTCTCAAAGCGTTTCTGAAGTTAATTCCAGCGAACACTTTACCATCAAGAAAATCACAATAGCCCGACCCTATGAGAAACAAGTCACACTTGAACTCAACCATGATATTTCTTATCCCGCTTTAATAGGCTGGTTCAAGAGAGACAAACCAAAAATTATACCCCGCTTGGAATTGAATTGGGATATCAGCTACACAAAGCGTAATCAGATCACCTTAAAGGGAGATTTCCGAGAAGGACAAAGGTATTCCCTTATATTCAAGCCAGGATTTGCAATAGATGGGAAGAAGTATAAACCTACGAAATCCAGTTTTGTCATTGAGCCGTTATCTGAAATAGGATTTTTTAATACAAATAATGTCATTGAGAGAAATAGTAAGCAACTGCTCCACTTGAACCTGAAAAATGTTGATAGGTTCACAGTCCACTCCATGCACATTCCCCCGATTTATCTTCCTTTTGCCCTTGATCCGAGCACTGAATGGGGAGAAACCTTGGAGGAATTAAATTCTTATCATGCCGATAGGGGATTTGAAAAATTTCCTGAGGAATTCAGGGAATTATGGGGGCAGTTGGCAAAGGACAAACAGATATTCAATTTTCAGAAGAGCTACAAGGAAAAGCCATTTTCCATTCCTCTGACTTACAGACGAGATAGTGACAAGGGATCGATCCAGCTTGTAAAGGTTAAAAGTGAAAACCCGGAACTCAAAGCAGAATCGCCCTACAAACTGGTAAGGATTACTGACATTGGAATCACCTACAAGCGTTCAAGCAAAAATCTTCTGGTCTGGTTGACCTCCATTCAAAAAGGAGTTCCCCTTGGTAGTCAAAAGGTCTATGCATTGGATGACCAATCCCAGATATTTTATCTTGGTAAGACTAACTCCGATGGAGTCATTATCGTCGAACCCGGAATTCTTAAGGCTATGAAAGTTGAGAGGCACGGCAGGTACACGGTGAATAAAAGACATTTAGACGTAAGCCGAATATTAGCTTTAGTTGCCTTGTCTCATGACGACACATCCTTTATAGAGATTAAAAAAGGAGATGAGTTCTATCCTGGGGATGTCCAGAGAGAAAAACATGACGGCAAACCACAGGGATTGATAAAGGCTAGCATCTTCACAGAGCGAGGAATTTATAAGCCCGGTGATATGGTCTTTTTTAAAGGAACGTTAAGGAAATACTCCAATGGCAATATTAGTCCTTACCTAAATGAAACGCCAGTCAGGATTGAAAACCCCAAAGGAGAGACGGTTTTACAATCCACATATATACCCACTGAATTTGGGACCCTGTCAGGTAATTTAAGGCTAGATGCTCATTTCCCCTTGGGAACCTACACGATATTCATGGAGTCTGAGGGTGATTATGTAACTACCCGGACATTTCAGTTGCAAGAGTTCCGGGCCCCCAAACATAAAACCCGTATTACATTTGATACCGAAACACGAAAGGACAAGGAGTTTGCAAACATTGAGGGAGAGACCAGGTATTTAAAAATAAAAATTGCAGGCCAGTACTATGTTGGTGGGCCGCTGAAGAATGCACAGGTCAGATGGAAAATATTTCATGGAAAGACCCGCTTTAAAGTCAATGGATACGATAACTTTAGGTTTGGAAGTAACGAAGCGGAAGAAGAGCTTATAGAAAGCAGCGAAACAATACTCGATAAAAATGGAAATGCTGAGTTTAGTTTCCCTATTGATTCACTGGTAACGTCAGGTAAAAGAAGCCTGGTTGTCGTAGCTAGTGTTATTGATTTTGACGGTCGAGTTGCTACCAGTAAAAGTGTTTACCAGGGTAAACCGGATTATCTTGTGGGTATGAGCAAGCACTCACATACTGTTAAAGCTGGTATGGATTTGCCTGTCAGGTTTGTGGTTCTTAACAATGAAGGAACCCAAATGCAAGAAGGAAAAGTCAAGGTTGAGGTCCTGAGAAAAGGCTGGAACTATATCCGCAAGCGAAACGATAGAGGAGAAACTTATTGGAGCTATCAGAAGTTATGGAAAAAAGTGTTTTCAGTTGAACACGAAATCCGCGATTCTGAGAACCCATTTGTTTTCTCTAATTCCAATGGCGGAGATTACTTGTTTACAGCTTCTTTTTCATCGAATGGAAAAACCTTCACTTCCGGAACTATTTTGCAGGTGGAAGATGGTTACAACTCCTACGACCGCAGAAACAGGTTGAACCCTTATGAGAGAATCTCTCTGATTTCAGATAAAGTTTCATACGCCCCGGGAACCACTGCAGGAGTTAAATTTCGTCCTGCTCAGAAGTCACCGGCCTACCTGGTTACTATCGAAAGAGAAGGAGTGCTGGATTACTCCCTTCTTAAGACAGAAGAGGATCAACCCAGCCTGGAAGTCCCATTAAACGATAGCCATGCTCCCAATATTCATGTGTCCATTTTAGGTGCCTTGCCCAGAAAGGCATTTCCACATTACCCTTCATCAATTGATGAGGGTGCTCCCAATTTTCAGTATGGCGCAATCAAGCTCCAGGTGCTGAAAGAATCTGACAATCTAGAAATTACAGTAAATAACGGAGTTGATTCTATTACTCAGAAACCTTCATCCACAGGAACCTTGCAAGTATCGGTTAAAGATAAAAATGGTATTGGAAAAGCAGTCGAACTGGCTATTGGAATTATCGATGAAAAAATCCTGGCCCTGACCCGTTACAAAAGCCCTGATCTTTCTTCGTTGTCCATGATTGACATTCCTCTTGGTGTGGGTACGGCTGATCTTCGTTCCTGGCTTTCAAAGCAGACTCCGCTAAAGATGATCTGGAACAAGCCACTTACAGGTGGAGGAGGGCTTGAAAAGTCTTCAGCTTCTGACACGATCATCAGGTCAGACTTCAACCCAGTAGCCTACTTCAATCCATCAGTCGTGACGGATTCCAGCGGAAACGTAACAATTGAATATGAACTGCCAGATTCCATTACTTCCTATCGCGTTTACATTGTGGCTTGTGATAAGGGGAATGGTTTTGGTAGCACAGAACTTCCATTAATTGCAGCTAAGGATTTTTACATAGAGCCTGGGCTTCCTAGATTCTTTTCAAAGGGGGACAGGTTCAATTTTCTGGTAAAAGCCATCAATAACTCAGAAGCCAGTTCTTCGCTTGAAATCATGTCAGAGGCGACAGACAATCTTCGCATTTCACAGCAAGGGGAAGATTATTATTTAGATGCCATGGACTCTACCCAGATCAAGATTAAAGGAGAGGCATTATCAACGGGAGTAGCCACAGTACATCTTTCTGGAACTCTTCAAGGTAAAACGGATGCTGTTCAACTGGAGGTGCCAGTCCACTCAGGTCACACAATTGGAACGGATGTGCTGATAGGTTCTTTCAGGGGAGACACGAGGCTGATACTTCCGCTTGACCGAGCTTTAGAGAAGAAGTTTCCAAAAGATGAATTTATCGATAACTCTAAGCTCAAACTGACATTTTCCAAGTCACCATTTTTAAGAATGTCTGGAGGGATAGCCTATCTCCTCCAGTACCCCTATGGGTGCATAGAACAGACCAGTTCAAGGCTCATGCCTCTAGTAGCATTGCGTGGTCTCCTTGGCGAAGGACAAATCCCCGAGATCACCGTAGCTACTACAGATAAATATATCAAGGCTGGAGTAGACAGGTTATTCATGATGCAGACTGAATCCGGCGGCTTTGGATACTGGCCTGGAAACAAAAATCCTCACAAAATGGGTACTCTATATGCGATGGCTGCATTGAGCATAGCAAAGAAAAATGGGGTGGATGTTCCAAAAGAGCGAATGCAAAAGTCGGTTAGCTATCTTCAAGATCTGCTCAACACTGATGAAAACCTGAGTGAAACATTCATGGCATTTGGGAATTACGTACTTTCTTTAAATAATGCTTTCAAGCCGTCTTCAATGAGCCTCTTTAGAAGAGTAAGTGGAAGGAGCACTGAAGCGGAAATGTTCATGCTTCTCGCAAGGAACAACTCGAGTGCACCAAAACAATCAAAACCCAGGAAGAAATTCTGGAATATTCTTTACCCTAAGAAATTAGACATTATTGCTCCTTCTAATCTGGGCGAGTTTAATGCAAAACACAGGCATAAAGCCGTGGCTCTTCTTGCCGCAAGCTCTATCGACCCTGATCACCCTCTCGCACACAGGATGGCGAAAGCATTACTCAGCGGAATGGAATCAGGTGGATTCTGGACTTCGACGAGTGATACAGGATGGGCCTTGTACGCCCTTGGAGAATATTACAAGAACCAGAAAACCTCCATCTCCCCCGCAAATATTAACGTCTCATGGGGTGATTTCTCTTCAAATGAGGTTTTAGAAGGGCAGAAATTTAAAACTATTGATCTAAATATCTCCTCAAACCTTACAAACCCTACACTAAAACTTAAGTCAGGAACGAGTGAGCCTATTTACTATAAGGCAACTCTAAAATATCCAAGGCTGGGTTATGCCGAGTCAGGACACTCCAATGGATTTCGTATATGGAAAACCATAGAGAACCAAAGTGGCTCAGGAGGCATCCACGTAGGAGACATCGTTAAAGTAAAGGTCAATATAGAGGTCAAAGGTCTATCCTACAACAAACCTTACTCCTACGTGGTGCTTGATGATCCGCTTCCATCAGGACTTGTTGCCATTAACAGTGCCATCAAGACTGAGGAGCAAGTAGATAAGCAGGATGATGAGAGTAGTTACTGGAACAGCAATGGCACATATAAACTCGTTCCTAATTTTGTTGAGTTCAAGGATGATCGTGTACTCGTATTTAAAGACAGGATGTCCTGGAATGGGATCTATCAGTACACTTATTACGCGCGGGCAATTATGGAGGGAGACTTTGTTCTTCCATCAACCAAAGTCCAGCTCATGTACTCACCTCAGGTATCAGGCTTCACACCGAAAGATAGAATCCAGATTTCAGGAAGGTGAAGCATATGTCTCGATCTTTAAAAGCTTTCCTCCTGGCAATGGTTGTCTTTATAGTGGTTCACTTTGAATCAGCCAGTAGAATTTCTATTTCTGATCTTTATCTTAAACCGAATACGGTTTTTGAAGATCGATACGGAAATATTCTACGCTGGGTTCCCGATGTAAAGGGGGAGCGTCATACCTGGACTCCTCTGAATAATATTCCAAGCATAGTCCAGAAAGCTTTTATCTCTGCCGAAGATCACCGGTTCTACAGTCATCCTGGAATTGATCTTTTAGCAATTCTACGCGCAATCAAAAGTAATCTTATCGAAGGACATATCGTATCCGGGGCTTCCACTCTCACCCAGCAGCTTTCAAGGCTCACCTACCCGAGGAAAAGAACCTATTACGACAAGCTGGTTGAACTAATAAGGAGCTTGAGGATTGAATGGCTGCTCGACAAGGAACAAATCCTTGAGCTCTACCTCAATAAGGTTCCGTTGGGGAACAACCTGGTCGGAATCAAGGCCGGCTCAAAGGTTTATTTTGGGAAGGCTCTCTCCAGGCTCACCAACTCTGAGGCGGCATTGCTCGCTTCTCTTCCCAAGGCACCGGGCAAGCTGAGTCCTTATGGTAGAAATGTCCCTTCCCTCATTGATAGAAGGAACTGGGTGTTAAAACAAATGTACGAATACGGGCACATAAGTTCTGAGGAAATGGAGACCAGTTTACAAACCATGCCTTTCATAAAACCAAAGTCCTTTCCCTTTAATGCCCCTCACTTTATAAACCAGGTGTTGCCGGTATCAATAAAGGGAAATCTCACAACAACGATAGACTTAAGACTCCAGAAACGTGTAGAGCAGATTCTAAAATCGCACCGTTTCAGGTTGAAGAGAAAAACCGCCCATCAGGCATCAGTTGTGATTCTTGATAACGCTAATTCAGAAATACGGAGTCTTGTAGGTTCAATCGAGTACTCAAAACGACACCAGGGATTCAATAACGGGGCAAACGCTTTGAGGTCCCCAGGTTCTACCCTCAAACCATTTCTTTTTGCACAAGCCTTAGACTCCGGGTTAAATACCGCAACAGTACTCGAGGATATAGAAAGAAAATACTCCTCGCCGCAAGGCATTTTCAGTCCTGTTAATTTCAACCGCAAGTCATACGGGCCGGTATCCATGAGAAATGCTCTTGGAAATTCCCTGAACCAAACTGCGGTCAGCCTACTCAATACAATTGGCTATTCATCCTTTTACGAGACCCTGCAGTCCTTGGAACTTATCAATTTTCCTCAACGAGGCCCTGAGCATTATGGCCTTGGGATGGTCATTGGTAACCCTGAAGTAACCCTGGTACAGCTTGCCTCAGCCTATGCCACGCTTGCAAGAGGCGGACTATTCATACCTGCAGAATACTTTATTGATAACAAGAGCTCTAAAGGGAAAAGAATATATTCAGAGGAGGCAAGTTACATCTTAACGGATATGCTTTCTGATCCTTCTGCAAGGAACATTACTTTTGGTGACTTTTTTAATCAAAAGCTCCCATTCAAGGTTGCCCTGAAAACAGGGACAAGCACCAACTACCGGGATGGGTGGATTGTCGGCTACACGCCACAACACACTATTGCCATATGGGTGGGTAACTTCAATGGGCAACCAACAACCGGCATGAGTGGGGCCCAGGCAGGCGGACCCATTCTCGTTGACATATTGAATGAATTGTATCCGAATGGTTTTTCATCATCATTTTCTAAACCCGAAGGAGTAATTTCTGCAGATGTTTGTTCCTACTCGGGGATGAAGCCAAATAAATACTGCCCGCATGTAAAACGTGAATTGTTTATTGATGGAATGGAGCCTGAGGAAATCTGTAACTATCATAACGGGGTAGGAGGAACACATGATCTTCCTCCACAGTTCGCAACGTGGCTTCACGTTAGATATAAAAAAGGTGTCGAGGGCAATTACCGCCTTGCTGGTTTTTCGAGGAATCTGGATAAAGCTTTTCAACGGGGAAATAGAATTTACAGGAGTACAGAAAGAAGATACGAATCAACCGATCCATCAATCCAAATCACGAGTCCGGTACATGGCGAAATATACATCATGAACCCGAACAAGGATGTTTACGAAGCTGAAGTGGATGCATCCAGCAGCCAACCCGTACCTGAAATCACTTGGTACGTGGATGGAAGGGAATATGACAAGGTAGGACCTCCTTATAAAACCAAATGGCACCTATCTAGAGGTATCCACACTCTTACGGCAGTAGGCCCTGGCCATTCAGGGGACTCTGTAGAGATCGAGGTCAGGTAGGACAGAAGACCCACCTGACTTGTTCGAGAATTAACAGGTAAGTAGTAAGCATCTCAATCCCCAGTAAAACCCTCTGGCATCACTTATTGGTCCATTTATAAGGTGATCGCCTGCTTCACCCCATTCTCTCCCAGTTTATTCGAGATCTCGAACTATGTAGTCAGGAGCACCTGTTTATTAATTTTAAATTTGAAAACTCAATAGCCTGATGGAGGAAGCTGTGATGATCAAGGAATTACTGGAGAAAAACTTTGTTGGAATACTGGGGATCAGTCTTGCAACGGCTACTGGGCTACTTGCTTACCAGCTTCTGATCAGCTTGTTTATCCAAGCTGCTCTAGATTCACTGAGCGCATTGACTCATTAATATTTTATTTTTACTTAAGGGGGCACAATGAAAAATCCAAGTATAGCATTACTGGCTACCGCCGCATTAATCACTCTTCACTCAACTCCCAGCTGGTCGGAACCCACTTTACAGACTACTCAATCCGGCAGTCAGGAGGAAATCATTAGGTTGGAGAAAAACATTGAAAAGAATTACCGGGATATTAAATCCATTAATGATCTTGGCGTTGTTCAACTGAAGCTTGGTCATTATGATGAAGCAATTACACAATTTAAAAAAGCACTTGAAATTGATCCTCCTTATACATTAGGGCCTCTTTTTTCTGGCAACATTTACACGGATGCAGAAGTCTACCAGGACAAAATCAAGGAGTTCCAAAAAGTCATTAAAATGAATCGGGAATATGCCCGTGCTCATAACTACCTTGGGTTGGCGTACCTGCAGCAGAAGAACTACTTAACAGCAAAATACTTCTTACTGGAATCCATAAAAATCAACCCCAAGTACGCCAAGGCACATAACAATCTCGGTGTTCTCTATGAAGAGATGGGTGAAACGGCTAAAGCCATTGAGAGTTACCAGATGGCACAAAAGATCGATCCCGCCAATCCGGACAGTCTCTTTAACCTCGGACTTGCTTATGACAGCCTGAAGGATGGAGAACATTCAGTTCGCTACATGGCCCTTGCAAAAAAAGCGCACGAGAAAAATCCTAGTCAGAAGGGAATTGATCGTATCAGTGATAAGCTCGATCAGTTGCGGGCAAAGTACGCTGACAACTCAAAAACTGAATCGGTTGTCTCTCTGGACTCAAATGTAACAGGCGATGCTGGCAGCCCCCCCAATACCAGCGCAAATCAAACCTCGATAATCTCTTCCCCGTTTACTCTTCTGGACCTATCACAAACCTCCAACAGTATAGGCTCCAGCATCGCCTATGAAACTCCTAAGGTCCTTACGGTTAACTTGAAGCCTCATTTGGATCTATCAACACTGCCCATTAACCCTATAGCTGAAAACCTGCAGGATCAGGTCAAGGATGAATCCATCTCTGAAAATTCTGTTGAAGGACTCAAGGTGGGAAAAGAAGACGAGTTAACCGCGGAAGCCGGTATCAAGGAAAGCACTTTTACCGACTCGCGAGGGACTTACACCCATCCAGAAATTTCATCAGAGTTGCAAGAGAACGCCGAGATCGCGTCAAGCACATCTCCAGATGTGAAAAAGAAGGTGATTGCTAAAAAACCAGAAAAGAAAACCTGGGTCAGTGACTGGGTCTTTGATTATCCCAAATAGCCCAA
>Ga0114993_10005433_pt1 | contig 12301 bp, 11 predicted proteins | sample ArcticOcean_MG_C_FD_87042 | JGI IMG/M metagenome (GOLD analysis project Ga0114993, IMG submission 87042) | Marine microbial communities from western Arctic Ocean - ArcticOcean_MG_CB2_150 | ecosystem: Environmental > Aquatic > Marine > Oceanic | place: Arctic Ocean: Canada Basin | collected...
ACCCACCCCAATCGCGATAGTGCATACGAAGGCCGTTTACGACGACATGATTGTCGGTTGGGTGTTGGCTCACTGACGCAGTCCGAGAGGGCAGCGAGCCGACCTGGATTCCAAATAATTATTTTGGCTAGAAGGTGTCATTCTTGATTCTCAGGGGGTTCCTGACTCCGCAGGTACTCTTCGATCTCGGTAATCATCGCTTCGCCGCTTGGCATTTCCTCAGAACCCTGGCTTGCGACGTCATATTTTTGTTCAAGTTTTTTTACGTACGCCTTGACGTCTGATTGCTTAGCTATGGCCTTGTCTACCTCGGACACATACCCTTCGGCCGACTCCTGTAGCTCGTCCATTGCCACGTCAAACTCGCACAGGCTTTTGAGCCGTTCCAACAGAGCGTAGGTCACCTTCGGGTTGGGGGTAGTGTTCACATAGTGAGGGCTGTGGCCCCAGATGCTCGCCTGGGAAAGCCCGCTTCTGTTGCAGGCGTCCATGAACGCCGTATGGATGCCCGTCGGGCCCTGGTATCCAGAGTTACGGACGCCGAGCCATTGGACCTTTTGCTCCAACTCAGGGGAGCTGGCACGGCCCGTGACCAGAGGGTCTCGCGTGTGGGGCACCGCGTCTAGCAGCGCTCCCAGGGACACCACGAGCTCAACCCCGTTCTGTTCAGCGACTCCGACCATCAATTTCGAGAACGCTCTCCACTTGAGGTTCGGCTCGGTGCCGACAAAGAGGAGCAAGTTGCGGGACGGGTCGTCGTCAGTGTAGTAGTAGAATTCGTTGGCAGGCCATCGGATGACCCGCTCGCCCTCTTCATTGATGAGTGTTTCGGGTCGCACCGAGGTGAAGTCGAAGAACTCTTCCGGATCGATTTCCGCGAACTTGGTTGCGGGCAGACCATCAATCAGGTGGCGCACGGCACCCGTGGCGGAGTCCGAGGCGTCTGGCCAGCCGGCAAACGCCACGATCATCGTCGGGAGCTTTTGCGGGGGCTGTTCATGGACGATCAGATCGTCGATACCGAGCACCTCAAGACGTTCATTGGTATTCGGGAACACCAATCGTCAGTCTGTTAAGTTTACCACCACAGCGCTTGCTCCCTCTGGTCGCGAGGCCGAAACTACCGTTCGGCGAGCATGTCGTAGGCGAGGGATACCATTGCCCTGGTGCCGCTGACCAGGCTCCGGATGCCAATCGATTCGTCGGTGCCATGGACCTTCTCTTCGAGAGGGTCGTCATCGGGGTGTCTACCCGAGAAACCGTATGTATCGGTGCCAAGCTGGCGTGTAAACCGTGAATCGGTGAACCCCGTCGACACGCCCGGCACCCACCGGATATCGTCGCGACCGAGCGCCATCGACATCGCATTTTTGATGCGATCCACGAACCCGGTCTCGAAGGGGGAGGAATTCGCCACCGCCATGAAATCAAGGTTTAGTTCGGTGTTCGGGACCCCTTCCATGATGCCGGCCAATTGCTCTCTTATGTACGTTTCGTCCTGGTGCGGAAGAGAACGGATGTCACACGTAAGGCCAATGGATTCTGGCACGCTATTGGACTTTACTCCGCCTTGCACCATCGTCGGCGTGACGGTCATCCGAGACAGGGCTCGGAGCACGGATCCCAGATCAGGGTTGTCTGGCTCCACCTCCACAAGGATATCTTCGATATTGTCTGGAGACGGCTTGTGCTCTATGGCAAAGGTGGACAGGTGCTGGAACATTTCCAGAGACGTGTCCAGGTCTGGTTCGTACGCACCGATTCGGCGTATTAGCTCGGCAAGACGGTAGGTGGCGTTTGTGCCCTGCCAGGGCACCGAGGCGTGGGCGCTGGTCCCCCTCACCGTGAACTCAGCCTGCAGGCGGCCCTTCTCGCCGACGCCAAGTATATACGCGAGTCCACCGGCGGCAGCCATCGGCGTGCCGCCTCCTTCGTTAACGGCGTAGGGCGCCTTGATCTTCTCAGGATGGTGCTCGGCGAGCCATCCGAAGCCATACCGGCCACCGTGCTCCTCGTCCGCACCGGAGGCCAACACGAGCGATTTGCGCAGACGCACGCCGTTGCGACGGAGAATGCGCATGGCCATTAGTTGCGCGGTCAGCAGCGCCTTGCAGTCGGAGGATCCCCTGCCGTATATTCTTCCGCCGGAGATGGTCGCCGCGAACGGGGGAAATTTCCATTTGCTCTCGTCCTCGACAGGGACCACGTCGGTGTGGGACATGAACATTAGGCCAGCTTCGTCCGAGGAGCCCTCGAGTCTGGCTATCAGGTTGCCGCGCCCTGGCACGCGCTCTAGAATTTCGCTCTCTATACCATCTTCGGCAAGCCAGACTTTTGCTAACTCGCATACGGGGGTCTCGTTGCCTGTGGGCATGAGGCCCGAATTTACGGAGGGTATACGAACCAGGGCTTGCTCCAATTCCACTATTTCATTTTTAGCGGAGTCAGTCTGATCCAGCAGGTCGTCTATGAGTGCCACGTTTACCTCTGTTTGGTGTCGTTGGGTTTGTGTTTGATTCGTGGCGCGTCAGGTAACCGGCACGCTGCGGAACAGCTGGTCTCTATCACTCAGGTCTTTTCCTAAGAAAAGGAACAAATTATTGATGTGAGGGGCACCCTCACACTCCCGGCATAGGGGCATAGCCCCTATGCACTTCCCTTTCAGCAAGACCATGAGTAGTGCGACGGTCGTCTTGGAATCTGGTGTCGTTCCCTCACGGCCTTTTTCCACAAGCACTGGAAAGAAGTTGTTCAGGTGTGGGGCACCCTCACGCACTCGGAATAGGGGCTATGTCCCTATTCACTCCCCTTGTCAGCAGGCCATTAGCAGTGCGGCGATCGTCTTGGCGTCACGTATCTCGCCCGCTTCGATCATCTGGCGAATCCGTGATACCGGAACGCGTACGACTGTGATATCCTCGTCCTCGTCAGGTTCGAGCTTACTTGGCTCGAGGCCGGTCGCAACAAACGCATACATCAACTCGTCACTGAATCCGGGAGCAGACCAGAAGCTCCCGATGGAGCGCATTTCCCGTGCGCGATAGCCTATCTCCTCCTGCAACTCGCGATCTGCGCACTGCTCGGTGGTCTCCCCTTCTTCAATGATGCCTGCCGGCACCTCGAGCAGCTGTTCGCCAACTGGATAACGAAACTGGCTGACGAGAATCACTTGCCCGTTGTCGTCAAACGGAACGATCGCAACGGCGGGACGGTGCTCGACGACTTCACGTACCGCCTTGACGCCGTTGGGTAGTGAAACGGCGTCGACCCTGACGGTAATGATCTTGCCTTCGAACACGGTCTCGGTGGACAGTCGGGCTTCGGTTTTCATTCTGTTGCCACGTTACTGGCCCGGCGGTGGCGGCACCTGCCGACCGCTCACACCAAGTCGCTGGGTAAGACTCCCGTAGAACGCCTCTGGGGGTTCACGCCTGAGGAATTTCGCCGTGTAGGGACTCTTGCGGACCTCTACTATGTCGTCCGGGTTAACGATGGTGTCTGTGAACCCATCGGCGCTGAGCACGGCTGTGTGGCCGCCTTCAACCTTCAGTTCGACTATGGATTTTTCAGACACCACAATGCCGGTTTGAAAGCTCATGTGGGCTGCCACGGGCTGAATCAGCATCTCCCTGGCTTCGGGGTGAAGAATCGTTCCACCAGCCGAAAGGGCGTAGCCGGTACTCCCGGTTGCCGTAGCCGCAATTAGCCCATCCGCCCGGTATGTCGTGAGTAGTACGCCGTCTATCCTGGTGTCGATATCAAGAAGCCTGGCGACCCTGTCACGCGTCAGTACAACGTCGTTCAGCGCGTGGACTATTACACGCGGCTCTCGGCTGCCGGCGGTAACCACCGATGCCTGCAGCATCATCCGTCTCTCGATTCGCGGTGTGCCGTCCAGATATCCACTCAAGGAGCTTTCCGCTTCGTCCATCGACAGCTCCGTCATGAACCCCACACGGCCCAGGTTTATGCCGAGAATAGGCACATCGTAGGGGGCAACAACGCGCGCGGCGCGAAGGATGGTCCCATCGCCACCAGCGGTCACCAGCACCCGGGTGCGCGCGAGTGTTTCCTCGGTTACGCCGAGTTCCTCTGTCGAGGCAACCCACGACGTATTACGGAGCTTGAGTGCGTCTAGGAGGCGCTCCACGACATCGGAGGCCTTGGGCACGTTGGGATTGTAGGCGAATCCGACCAAGTCTTTCGTGTTCATATCAGTGGATGTCACCGGCATTGTGATTGGATAAGTCGCGCCGCAGGGTCTCGAAAGTGTAGCAGCGACGTTGAATCAAGGTCAACGAGAACTTGCGTAGTTCCGTTGTCCGCCTAGAACAATATCTCCGCGGCGCTACGGGCGCATTCCAAGAGCGGTCGGGGGTAAATGCCGAGAATCAGTACGCCCAAGATGGTGGCTAACATGGCCAGGCGAACCGTGAGGCCGGACGACACCGGCTCATCGGAGACCGGTTCAGAGAGGTACATTACCTTGATGACTCGGATGTAGTAGTAGGCGGATACGACGCTGTTGATCCCGCCCACCACAGCTAGCCAGGCCAAATCGCTGTTCACGGCCGATCCGAATATGTATATCTTGGCCATGAATCCCACGGTTGGCGGGACTCCGGTCAACGACACCATAGCGAATGCAAGTACGGCTGCCGGGAATGGTGCCCGTCGACCCATACCTGCGAAATCCTGAATCCTGTCGCTTTCGATGCGGTTTGATATGGCGATCACGGCCGAGAAAGCCGCTAGGTTCATCAGGGCATAGCCACCAAGATAGAAAAGCACGCCCGACGGGCCAAAGGCTGGCTGGTCCGATGCCGTGCGAGAGGCAGCCGCGGCAAGGCCCACCATGATATATCCCGCATGCGCGACCGTGCTGTATGCGAGCATCCGCTTGATATTGGTCTGGGGAATGGCAACCAGGTTGCCGACCGACATGGAGAGCGCCGCAAGGATCGCGAAGAGTGCGCTCCATTCGATGCTGAGGGCATCCAGAGGAAAGGCCTCGTAGAACACCCGGAGAACCACAGAGAAGCCCGCAGCCTTGCTGGCCACGGACAGGAATGCCGTGACTGGGGTTGGGGCGCCTTCATAGACATCTGGTGCCCACATTTGGAATGGGAATGCGGTGATCTTGAACCCGAATCCAACGATGATCAGGATACTTCCAAGCGCAAGGGCGTAGGCCCCGAACGGCTCCTCGCCACTCAGGGGTATCTCTGCGATCCGTGTTGCGATCTCGCTGAGCACGGTGGTTCCCGTGAAGCCGTACACCAGCACCATGCCGTACAAGAGCAGCGCAGAACTGACTCCGCTCAGGATCAGGAACTTGAGCCCAGATTCGGAGGACCTGCCATCCCGGAGGAACGCAGCCAGAGCGGCGATCGGTAGAGCTGTCAGCTCGAGGGCAATGTAGAGGGTGATCAGCTCTGTAGTGGAGGAGAGCAGCATCATGCCCGACAGAGCAAAAAGGATAAGAGCGTAGTACTCGCCCTGGAAGCGCGCGAATCTACGCACATAGTCCGAGGAGACCAGCAGGACGATAGCCGTCATTGCCAGTAGCAAAAACTTGAAGTATAGGCTGAACTTGTCGACTGCCAGCGTGGTAGCCAGGATGCCGTCGTTATCTACCGACGCGGCACCGTCCAGCCCGGAGAACCACAGGGAGAGACTGAGGCCCAGTGGCACCGCCAGCCCAATGATCGCTATTGCGGCAAGGTATCCTTTTCGCACCACAACGAGGTCGAGAAGCAGCACGATAACTGCGAGAGCTGCAACGCTGATTTCCGGGGAGAGCAGGTAGATGTCGTGGCTAGTCATGATTTGCCTATCTCAGGACCAGCAAGGTTTGGTCTTGTGCGGCTTGTATCGCCTGCACGATCGGGTCCACACCCAGGGTAAATGCGTCCGAAATAAATGCAGGGTAGATGCCGACAGCGATGATCGCCACCACCAACACAAGGAGTGGAACCATCTCAAGGACGGTGGCGTCCCTGATGCTGTCAAAGCGCTCTTTGGCCGGGCCGAAGAGCGTGCGCTGGATCATCCACAAAATGTAGCCCGCAGTGATAACGATACCGAAGGCCGCTGCACCAGTGAGCCAGCTATAGACCGGGAACGCTCCAAGGAACACCAAGATTTCCGATACGAAGCCACTCGTGCCGGGTAGTCCAAGCGACGCAAGCCCGGTTAGCAAGAACACTGCCGCGATCACCGGCATCCGTGTAGCCAGACCGCCGAGATCGGGGATGTAGCGCGTGTGAGCCTTTTCGTACATCAGTCCGACGACCAGGAACATCAGCCCGGCTATCGTGCCATGGGTGAACATCTGCAGCGCCGCACCGGAGAGTCCCACGGGCGACACCACGCCGGCCACCCCGGCGACGGAAGATATGCCTATGAGTACGAAACCCATGTGGCTGATACTGCTAAATGCGATCAGCCTCTTCAGGTCAGTCTGTCGTAGTGTCACAAGTGCGCCGTACAGGACATTGATGACGCCAAACAGTCCGATGGCGAAGGCCGCGTCGACTATAACCTCGGGGAACATGCCGGCCGAGATACGGATCATCCCGTAACCACCCATCTTCAGCAGGACTCCGGCCAGCATTACGCTTACGGCTGTTGGTGCGTCTGTGTGGGCGTCGGGGAGCCAGGTGTGCAGAGGCCAAACTGGCAGTTTGACCGCGAAGGCGATGATGAGCAGGGTAAAGATCATACCAACTGGCACAATCAGTTCGCCCGCAACCCTCGCCGCAGCGATTTTGTCCGGTAGCTCCGTCATGTCGAAGGTGCCGGTCGAGAAGAACAGGGCCAGTATCCCCACAAGCATGAACGCGCTTCCGAGGAAGGTGAAGATTAGGAACTTCATGGCCGAGTACTCTCGGCGTCCGCTTCCCCAGATAGATATCAGGAAGAACATGGGGAGCAGCTCGAGCTCCCAGAAAATGAAGAAGAGCAGGAAGTCGAGGGACACGAAAACGCCCATCACAGCCGTCTGTAGCAATAGGAGCCATACGAAGTATTCGCGTACCCGGTGTTTGATGCCCCATGAAGCGAAGACGGCGGCCATCCCGAGTAGACCGGTCAGCAGAACCAGTGGAGCGCTGAGCCCGTCGACGCCAAGGAAGTACTGCACCCGGAACGATTCGAACGGTATCCAGTTCTCAGCCTTATCTACGAGTTGGAAGGCGGAGTTGCCCAGATCGAATTTGATAAAAATGACGATGCTGAGCGCGAGTTCGGCGAGGGACACTGCTCCCGCAACGTAGCGCACGTTGCGATCTCCCCTCACCACCGTGGCAATGAGAAGCGCACCCACCATTGGCAGGAATACCGCCGCAGTCAACCATCCCGAAAACACCAGCGCACTCTCCGTTTAGCTATTCATGTCCGATCCGAACATGGTCGGTCTATCACTACTACCGAAGGAAGAAAAACACCACGACTATGGTAAGCACACCCAGCGACCCTACAACTCCGTAGCCCTGGAGCTGTCCTGTCTGCGCGTGAGCCATGACTCCACCGACGTTGCGGCCCAGGTGGCCCACGAGACGGGCGAACCCGTCCACGATAGTCTTGTCGGCCCAGTCGAGGAAGCCAGCTGTCCACCCGTAGAAGGCCTTGCGGGTGACATAATTTTCATAGAACTCGTCAAAATAGTATTTGTTCAGAAGCAATATGTGGAACGGGCGCAAGGCGTCTCCCATGCGCTCCGACGATTCACGACGAGCCGAGTACATGACATAGGCCAAGGCGATGCCGCCCAGCGCCAATGCGCTTGAGACGGCTGCGATGGCAAAGTTGAAGTGCGGCGTCTCGACTTCGACGAGACCCTGCCCGAGGAAATGAGACAACCAGTGGATCGGCACTATGCCGAGATCCATTGTTGGATTGACGAGGAATCCAGCTACTACTGCTGCGACGGCGAGCACCAACAAGGGTACGACCATTACCGCGGGTGAGTCCGCAAGATGGACTCCGCCTTCGCCGTGGGTCTCGGCCCCAGGTTCGGCATCGGCGCCACCGCGAAACTCTCCGCCGAAGGTCATGAACACGACACGGAACATGTAGAAGGCCGTCATGAACACAGCCGCGAGACCGAGCCAGAAAACCACCTGACTTACGCCGCCGTCATGCCCCCATGCGTCTGCCAGTATCTCGTCCTTGCTCCAGAATCCGGACAGCGGAAAGATACCGGCAATACTCAGGGCGGCGATAACGAAGGTGACATAGGTCCAGGGCATGACCTTTCGCAGGCCACCCATGTAACGCATGTCGAAGGTTCCAGTGGCATGATTGACCGAACCAGAGCCGAGGAACAACAGAGCCTTGAAGAATGCGTGTGTGAACAGGTGGAATATTGCAGCGCTGTACGCTCCCACGCCTAGGGCCAACATCATGTATCCGAGCTGGCTAATGGTCGAATAGGCCAGCACACGTTTGATGTCGGTGGCGACAAGAGCCATCGATGCAGCAAATACAGCCGTCACACCGCCGATGATCGCCACGGTGTTCATGGCGGCCTCAGATGCCTCGAACAGCGGGAAGAACCGCGCTACGAGGAATACTCCGGCGGCCACCATCGTTGCTGCGTGGATAAGGGCGCTAACGGGTGTGGGGCCTTCCATCGCGTCTGGAAGCCAGGTGTGAAGTGGAAGCTGACCCGACTTTCCGATGGCACCCGCGAAGATTCCCAGGGCCACCCAGGTGACCACGCTTGTTCCGATGAGCCCGGCCTTGATCGCCTCCGGGAACTCTGTGTTAATCGTTGTGATCTCAAGCCCGTTTCCGGTGAAGACATCGGCGTTGAATACGAGATAGAGGATGGCCAGCAGGAACCCAAAGTCGCCGATTCGCGTGACGATAAAGGCTTTCTTTGCTGCTGCGGCTGCGGACGGTTTGTGGTACCAGAAGCCGATCAGCAGGTACGAAGACGCACCTACAAGCTCCCAGAATACGTAGAACTGGATGATGTTGGCCGAGAGGATCAGGCCCACCATCGAAGCGGTGAACAGGGACATGTACGCGTAGTAGCGGGCGTATCCCGGGTCGCCTTTCATGTAGCCGACGGAGTAGATCTGGACCAGCAGACTCACACTGGTAACCACAACCAGCATGATCGCAGTCAGCGGGTCGAGGAGTATTCCCACGGTTACGCTGAGGCCGCCAACCTCCAACCAGGAACGGGTGGCAAACTCAAGATCGCCGTGGGCATCGACCACGGAGCGCAGGGACCAGATGGACAACGCGAGTGCCACGCCTATTGCGACCATAGTCACATAGCCGGCAAGCACGGCATATTTGTTGAAAAATGGGCGAATGATTAGGCCGGAGGTCAGGAATGACCCCAGGGGCAGGAACAGTATCATCCACACCCAGGCTTCGGTAATCATCGACTGTCTCCAGAGTTCGGCATCGACATTACAGCTTTCTCAGTATTTCGTCGGCGACGTGTTCGCGTCCACGGGGGACCAACACACGAAATGGGACGCGTTCGCCCCATGTGGTAATGTCGCCCTCGGGCAGGATCTTTGTCGGAAGACCCTCACCCTCGAGGACATTTTTCCACATTTCAGCGACTACCAAGTTCGGGGCCTCGCGGTAGTCAACCCACATCTGACACCCTCCAGGCGCGCTCTTGCTTTCCCAAAAGAAAAAATAATATGTGTGTGAGGGACACCCTCACACACCCGGCAAATGGGCTCCGCCCTTCTGCACACCCCGGATACACCGACTAGCGGCGGCCCGGGGCTCATCTCTTCTACAAATACCCCCCGCGAGGGGTCAGTGCCTCATCTGGTTCGCGTCGGTGACGTAGACCGTCTGACGGCTACGGTAGACCGCCATCACGATGGCTACCCCGAGGGCAACCTCGGCTGCGGCTACGGTTATGATAAAGATCGCAAATACCTGTCCGGTCAGCAGAAGCCTCGCCGCATCCTCGGCCACTTCAACACCACCTGTAAGCCCTGCTGGAACGACGTAACGTGATAAGGCGACAGCCGTGATATTTACTCCGTTGAACATAAGCTCAAGCGACATCAGTACGGTGATGGCGTTTCGCTTAGAAAGCACGCCGAAGAGTCCGATCGAAAAAATAGCTGCGCCGACTATGAGGAAATTTTCCAGGCTCACGAGGTCTCCCTGACCAGCGCGAGGGCCGCTACGATAGCCGCGAGCAGAAGCACCGATCCTGCCTCGAACGCCAGAACAAAATCTTGGAGGAGAAGATCGGCGATACCCGGTATGGTGTTTTGCAACACTGTCTCGACCTGTGCGATCGTAGCGGGATCTAGGACCGTGCCGCCTGCGGAGGCCGCTATGTCGACCGAGCCAGGCTCAGGGATAACGTCGCTCAACAGGTTCCAATCAGTGTTTACAGAGACAAATACAAGCACGGCCAGCAGGCCCAGCGCCAGAATGGCAGCAGGCACGCGTAACTTGTTCGATGGGTTGCCATGAGAAACATCGCGCGTGGTCAATACGGCGAAAAGTAGAAGGACCGAGATAGCGCCGACGTAAATAACTATCTGCACGATCGCGAGGAATTCCGCTCGGAGCATCACGAATAGCCCAGCTATCGCTGCTAATGTCACGACCAGAAATAGGGCAGCCCTGAATAGGTCCCGGAGCTGCACTACGGCGATGGCGGCCACAATAGCCGAAATCGCTATGACCCAGAAGGTGATATCGGTGATTAGTGCCGATTCGGTCCCTGTGCCCAGGGTCATCGCTTCGCCCACCTGTCTGTCTGTTCATCCAAGCTGGGCTTTTCGTGCCTTCCAGCTTTGTCCCAATCCAGCGCCGATTCGCCCCGTGGGTCGTATTTTTTTCCTTGGAGCTGGGGCCGGAACCAATTGCTTGGTCGTTTGGGGGCGGCCTTGAGGCGTTCCACATCTATAACAAGGTTTTTCCGCTCGTAGGTTCCTACCTCGAAACCAGAGCCCATGTGTAATGCGTCGTAGGGGCACGCCTCGACACATAGGCCACAGAACATGCATCGACCGATGTCGATATCGAAGACCTCTATGCCGTACTTCTCGCCCTCTTGTACTGCCTCCCCACTACGTTCGGTGACAATCTTGATGATGCCAAGTGGGCAGTATTTGGCGCAACTCGCGCACCCGGTGCAGCGCTGCTCGTACCAGGAGAATTCCTCGCCCCTGAATCTCGGGTGCTGCGGGTATCGGTCCTCGACGCTGATCAAGCCGACGAGTGCCTTTATGGACTCAGCGGGTTTTTTGAGGACGAATGCGAATACATTGGTGTTTGAACGGCGGGCGAGTCCGATCGGCCCTATCTTGCGATCTGGATATTGGTGCACCGTAAACATGCGGTTGACAAGAACCAGGTTCTTGAGTGTGACCGCCATTCCTCTGGCTAATCCAATGCCGTACATGTTATTCGGACCCCGCATTCATATTGGCCAGTGGAGACGGCACAGGCACCGGTCTCTTTAGCCGCTTCTGGCCCAAGACCTGAGCCACGACCACGACGGCTACGATAGTCAGAACCCAGTTTATCCCGGCGATCATCCAGAGTTCCCCGGAGGATATGGCTCCGGTGACGGGGTCCTGGAACACCAGCACCTCGACCGCCACCAGGAACATGTTGAACAGTGCCAGTGGAAACAGACCCTTCCATGCGAATCCCATGATCTGGTCGACTCTCAGCCGAGGCCAGGTCGCCCGTACCCACAACAGGCCCAAGATCACCAAGAATGCCTTCAGCACGAACCAGACCTGCCCAGGGATCGGATCGAAGCCGCGGGTTCCACCGAGATACAGGACGGTGGCCACGGTGGCGGCGGCCAGCGGCGCCATGAACTCACCAAGGAAAAATAGGGCGAATTTGATGCCGCTGTACTCAGTGTTAAAACCGGAGCCGAGCTCCGACTCCGCCTCTACCATGTCGAATGGCGTCCGGCTCATCTCGGCCGAGGCCGCAGTCATGAATACCAGGAATCCTAGCGGCTGTGTCACGAGGTAGATTACATTTTGGCCGATCACGATGTCGGTTAGCGCCAGAGACCCTGCCATGATGACCACGCCGGTGAGGGCGAGCGCCATCGGGACCTCGTAACTGACCAGCATGGCGACCGCGCGCATTGCTCCAAACATCGCGTACTTGTTTCGCGACGCCCACCCGGCTATGAACACGCCCAGGGCATTGATGCCGGTGATACCGATAATAAAGAGGACGCCGATGTTCAATCGGCCCATGAAGCTACCGTTCTCAAATGGTATGTCGCCAAGGGGTATCACGGTGAAGACCATGAGCCCAGGCACGAGCA
>Ga0114993_10005434_pt1 | contig 12300 bp, 17 predicted proteins | sample ArcticOcean_MG_C_FD_87042 | JGI IMG/M metagenome (GOLD analysis project Ga0114993, IMG submission 87042) | Marine microbial communities from western Arctic Ocean - ArcticOcean_MG_CB2_150 | ecosystem: Environmental > Aquatic > Marine > Oceanic | place: Arctic Ocean: Canada Basin | collected...
AGTAACGCCGTCGGTTGCGGTGTTGCGAACGGCTGCGGCGTTGGTGTGGGCCGTAGGGGCTGAGGCGTTGCCGTCGGTTGCGGAGTTGCGATCCGGGCGGGCGTTGCCGTCGGTTGTGGAGTCGACTCCGGCGCGGGGGTCGAGGTCGGCTGTGGCGTCGGTGCGGGCTGCGGAGTTGGCAGGCTTGCCGGTGTCGCCGTCGGCGCGGGTGTTGGAGTGGGTTGGGGTGTGGCCGCGGCCGGGATCGCCGCAAGCGCCGTCGCTACACCGGCGTCGACTTGCAGTTGAACGTCTTCCTCAGACAAACGGCTGCTACACGCAGCGAGGATGAAGGCCACGATAAGAACCGTGCCTGCCAACACTCCCTGTATATAACCCCCTGCACGCAGGGTCATAGGGCTTGCCAGTAGCGCCGGCCCTGCCAGCGGATCAAGCGCCCCCATCCGGGCCGGGTCATGTGACTACCGATCACCGTCATGTCGGAGCCTTCCGCCAGGTCGAGCGCTTCGTACCTGGACTTCTGGGCCAGCTCCCGGTCGACGTCCGGGCTATAAAGGTGATCCGGCTCCGAGACATGCATCGGGCCGCCAATCACGTCGCCGATGATGAGCGCCCGTTCGCCTCGAGACGAGATCAACATGCTCTGGTGGCCGGGCGTGTGCCCCGGCGTCGGATAAGCTTCCAGTCCCGAGGCGATGTTCGTCTCTCCATCGATCAGCTCAAGAACGCCCATCTCCGGGAGCGGCAGATAGGTGTCCTGCGCTGCGTCGCGGCGGCCTGCATCCAGGAAGGTTTGATCCGTAAAATGACTCCAATCGGCCTTCTGTAAGACGTATCTGGCGTTAGGGAATGTCAGGCGAGTGCCGTTCTCGTCGTGCGTCAGATTCCAGCCGACGTGGTCTCCGTGCAGATGCGTCAGAAACACGGAATCGATCTCGTCCGGCGAGACACCGTTGTTGGCCATATCCTCCATCAACTCAGGCGGCCCCGGCCTTCCTCCAGCCGCGCCGTGCGGACCGAGTCCGGTATCGACGAGGACCTGCCGGTCCTCTGACGCTAGGTGAAACACGCCGATGTTTGTGTAGAACCCCTGAGCATCGAACGCTTCTGGAAATCGCTCTCGATACCCGTCCCACACGCTTTCAGGCGTCTCAGGGAACAGGTTTTTGGTGGCGAATGACATGCGTCCGTCGGACAGCGCCGTGATCGTGATACCGCCTATTTTCAGTTGCGCCAAATCGATCCTCTCAAGATCGCAATCCAACGCGCCCATCGTAGTGACGGCGACGCATGATTTCACGCGCCTTGGAATGACCAAACCACACCATTTTGCCGCTCATCGAGTTGGTCGACTCCGAGTGCATGTCGAGTTCGGCAAAGAACTTCATAAAGAACAGGCTTGCCCCGCGCCCGGACATCGGCTCCTGCTGGGCGACAGCCACCGGCGCGAAAGTCTCTTCGCCGCCTAACACCTCGGCACTTACAACCGGGTCTGCCGAATCCCACGTGCACATCGCAAACAGCTTTATCTCACCTGCGAGACCGTCCTGGAGCGCACGCCAGCACTCGGCGGCGGTCGGTGATCCCTCCGCACGGGCGGTGAGGAATATGCAATTGAAGTCGCCTGTCGGCTCTATGGCGGCGGCGATATCGCCTGCTCCCGCAACGACAACAGGCGTCCCGCCGACTACCGGAATGTCCCGCCGAACCAGGCTGGCGGCGATCCTCTGAGTAGCCTCCGCCTCCCAGCCGTCTCGGTCTGACACGGCGTCAAGCAAGAGCACACGCGGACGACCCTGCACGGTCACTTCGCTCCAGAACAGCGAAGGGCCGCCGCCCTTTTTAAGCGACGCAGCGAACCCACCGGCGCCACCTGATCCCGTCGGAGGGCCAGCGGCTTTCCCTGAGCCTGTCGAAGGGCGATCGGGCATCAGGCCAGCGCCTTCTTCAGTGCGTCCACATCGGCGTCATCAAGAAAGTACTCAAGTATCGTGTTCTGTCCGAGTTTGGACAGAGATACGACAAGCCGCAACTGGCCGTCATCCGTACGTTCGATCTGCATCGTCTTCGGCGGATGCTCTGACGAAAAAATGGTTTCCATATGTGTAATCCTCCCCTGATATTTGCTCTGCCCCTAAGCCCCGTCGCGCTCAGCCGCCCAGCGTCGGTATCGTTCCTTGGTCTCCTCTGATATCGGATAGTAGCGGCCGGGCGGCGCTTTTTCTGCGTCGATCAGCCCGATCACGAACTCTTCCGCCTTGTCCTGCTCCTCGATCCAATCGATCACACCCTCGGCAAGCTGGCACGGCACAACCACCACGCCGTCGTCGTCGCCAACGATCACGTCACCCGGGAATACGAGCGCACCGCCACAATTGATCGCTCCATTCGCCTCGTACGCCTCGATCCACGGCAGATTCCCGGCGGGAGAGCGGTGCCCGGCAAAAATCTGGAGGCCATAGTCCTCGGCGATCATGTCCAGATCCCGGATGCCGCCATCGGTCACGATCCCGACCGCGCCGTTGTGCCAGAGCTGGCGGGCCTTCATGTTGCCTACGATGTTGGCCTCGGGCTCGGCGGCATGGGCCTCAACCACCAGGACGTCGCCCGGACCGCAGGTGCCCATCGCTATGTACTCGGGCGAGTTTTCGCCCTGGCGGGTGATCTCAAGCAGGTCAGGCCTCGGCGGGACAAATCTGAGCGTCCGCGCACGTCCGACCATCGTCTTGCCGTGCGTCATCGGCAGCACGTTCTTCATCAGGCAGCGCTGCCAGTTGGCCGATGCGAACCACTCGCTCCCCTCGACCGGATGCCGCCAAACGGCGCTGTAGACGGTGGCCGATGTAACGCGTCGAAACCGCTCAAGAACTTCGTCGCTGACATGAACTCTGGGTTCCATCTATCATCGTCCTCCCGGGAATACAGGGACATTCAGATTGCAGAAGAGCACCATTGTCTCAGGAGGAGGGCGTGAGGTGGCACGACTTACGGCTTCATGTTGCCGTCACCGTAGGGGCGGATTGGTATCCGCCCACGCCTGTGTTGCGAGAACGTTTGGATCCGAGCACAACAACAGTACTGTCATCCTGAGCCCGAGGCGAAGGATCTCCTGGGCTGTCCAAAAATGAACACTCGAACTCCGTATCCAAGACCATCCGTCCGATCCTGCCGCAGCCACACCATGATTGGGGATACGAGCGAACTAATCACGACATGACATCCAGACCCACGGAAACCCGGGAGATACTTCGCCTCGGGCTCAGGATGACAGCACTGGTGTCACACCCGGCGCCGTAGGTCATTGGTCATTGAAGGATGAAAGGGAGGTAAGGCGGATGCCCATCCGGCAAACCTAACCCAGCTCGTCAGCCCTCAGCACACGCACCTGTCCGCCGTCGCCCGTCAAACCAAGGCGACCCGCTTTCAGCTCCAGCGCGTCGTTACCGAACAGCTCACGTCTCCAGCCCTGGAGCGGGCGCAGGCTCTCATCGGTCGAGGTGGCGATTCGGTCCAGCTCGTCACGGGTCGCGACCAGCTTTTGAGCGACGTCGTGATCCTCACATCGCAATCTGAGCAACGTCTGAAGTAGCGCCACCAGCGCCTCGTGACCCCGTATCGGGGACCGGCGTGGCGGGATCTCTGGCCATTCGTCCTGCGGCATATCCAGCGCTCGCTGGACCGCCTTCAACAACGCCTCGCCGTCACGGCCCTTCGCAGCGTTGTCGCGCAGGCCGCGCACCCGACTCAGGGCCGCCACGTTTTGAGGCGCATGCGTTGAAATTTCGACCAGCGCATCGTCCCGAATCACCCAGTTTCGCGGGAGGTTCCGACGCTGGGCCGTTTCTTCGCGCCACGCGACAACCTCCCGCAATACGGCGAGGGCCTTTCGACTGGGGCGACGAATCCGGACCCGGCGGTACGCCTCACGCGGGTTCGGCTTATATGACGAGATATCGGTTAGCGCCGCCATCTCCTCGGACACCCACGACGCACGGCCGCTCTCTTCGAGCCGTTCATCGAGCTCTTCATAGATTGTGCAGAGGTGTGTGACGTCGCCCAGTGCGTACTCAATCTGGCGGTCTGATAGCGGCCGCAGCGACCAGTCGGTGAGCTGAGACGACTTATCCAGCGTCACTCCGACGATCTGAGAAGCGAGGGTGGCATAGCCAACCTGCTCGCCGTATCCGGCGACCATCGCCGCAACCTGCGTATCGAATATCGGCTCCGGCACGCGGCCCGAAACGCTGAAGAACACTTCCATGTCCTGGGACGCGGAGTGGAAAACCTTCAAGACATCCTGGTCGTCCATCAGGTCGAACAGCGGATCGAGGTCGATATCACGCGCCAGCGGGTCGATCGCGGCGGCCTGATCGTCGTACGCGACCTGTACGAGGCATAGCTTAGGCCAGTAGGTCTTCTCTCGAAGAAATTCGGTGTCTACGGCAACGTAGGGAGCTCCCTCAAGCCGCTTACAAAACTCGGCGAGGTCGCGGGATTCAGTAATTAGCACGCCGAGAGTATGCGGCGAACCGCCTCAACGGCACAAGCCGAGGTAGGCGATACACGCCTACCTCGGCCGTAATTAAACGGAAGCAATACCTTCCCGTTCCCTTGCCGCCGGTTTCGCAGGCCGGTCGCCCCAGTCCACCGAGCCCAGGCCACGTCCGGCTCGTACCTCGTTCACCGTCAACACGCTCGCGCCGACCAGCTTCATGAGGCGGTCAACACGCTCATTTTCGGAGTCCTGAAGCGCCTCGATGGCACCCAGGTCAAAGTGCACACGTAATTCTGGACCGCCCAGCGTCCTGAACAGCGGCGCAAGCGTCCGGTTCACCGCGTCCTCAAGCAGTCGTAGCTCCGGTACAATCGTGTTGCGCCACAGGAAACGCTCCTCGGTCTCGATGTTCGACAGCGTGGCCTCCTGGAGGTCGCCCAGGAACGCTTTCGGCACACCAAACGCACGTGCCACCTCTTCAACCGACCACTTCAGCGTCTCTATGAACTCCATCTCGCGGTGCGACAGACCAACCAAGACGCTTGGCGTCCATCCCTCGGCTGAAAATCAGCGGTCGATGCGCCCGCCCGGCGCCGGAGTATCGAGCCCCCCCCAGCGATCGTAGAACTCGTCGACCTGCTCATCGGTAGGCGTCTCGTCCGTCGTGATCGCAAGATCAGACGGCGTCGCAGAGTTGCTGAAGAACGATCGATTGAACAGCAGGGCAGAGGACGCCATTTCGACGGCGGCGCGTGAAGGAGCGATCGACGACGCGCCCGAGAACTCGTCCAGCGGGTTGAATTGCTTGAACCAGACCACCTCTTCAGGCAGGTAGGCCACACGCTTGCCGGCGTGCTCGTAAACAAAGCCCCGGACGTATTTCTTGTCATCCGGAAGAACACGAACGCTATCAGGCCGAAGCGGCCACAACTCGGTCACAACCCCGGACTCGTAGCGCTCCCCTGGAGCTCCCCTTAAAGTGGGAACGCCACTTCCAGCGCCTCGCGCAACTCTTTGCACGCCTGCTCTTCCAGCGCGCAGATCGCTGTGAGCCGATTTCGCTGCCAGAAGTTGCAGCAGTCGTCCGGGATCGTCCGGCCGTGCAGCCAAGTTGGGTCGACCGGCACGTCCACGCCAAGATCGGTAACACGGTGGCGATACAGCTCTACAGCAGCGCCGTTGAACGTCCCTGCCCAGGCGTCGAGTACCTTCGCACGATCAGGCCTCAGCTCTTCGGTCTTCTCGAAGCCAACGCTGACGGCGTTATCGATAATCCACAGCAGTCCGTCGTCCACCTCCGGCACTGCGTCTTCAGAACAGGCAGCAGCCAGCAGGACGAGTAACACCAGAACGACAAGCGCCATCCCGGAATGCATGGAAGAACGCCTGGAACGCCCGCCCGGGAGCCCGGAAGAATCGATGTTCAAGTTGATGTACCGCACGGCAAACCACTCTACCGGCGGCGCACCCGGCCGTCGCTCCAAACACGCCCCAAATAACGCACTCACACGTGTAGGATGCGCCACGCCCAGACATCGAATCTGGACCCCAGACAGCCAAATTTCCGGGAGAGCACCGTATGGCCGATCACGCAATTCCGACGCGCGCAGACATCGATTCCTACCTGAGGGATCGACGTAACTGGGGTCGCTGGGGCGACAAGGGCGCTGCCGGAGCGATGAACCTGATCGACGACGCCAAGCGGCTTGAAGCTGTCGGCCTCGTTAAAAAGGGCCGCACGGTATCGCTGAGCCGGCCCTTCCCGGTCACGCCGTCTGCCGAGAACCCGAAGCCCGCCGTCCAGTTCCTGATGAAGGGCGACCGGCCGCCGGGCGGTGGCGCGGCGACCGACTACTACGGCGTCGCATATCACGGCACGTCGACGACCCACATCGACGCCCTGTGCCACGTATGGGACGAGAACGGCGGATGGGACGGCAAAGACCCGGAAGAAAACATCCTGTTCAGCGGAGTGCAGTACGGCACGGTCGACGAATGGTCGGACGGCATCCTGACCCGGGGCGTTCTGTTGGACGTGGTGAAGCATCGGGGCGGCGAACACGTGACGCTGGACACGCCGGTGCACGGCTGGGAGCTTGAGGAGATCGCCGCAGAACAGGGCATCGAGATCCGACCCGGCGACGCCCTATGTGTCTACAGCGGTCGCGAGAAGTTCGCTGCCACCAACGATGGCGTGTGGACAAAAGGAGCCGAACGACCCGGCCTCCACGCGTCGTGCTTACCTTTCGTAAGAGACAACGATGTGTCGCTGATCGTGTGGGACATGATGGATGCGGCCCCGAACGAGTACAACATCCCGTGGACGATGCACGGCGTGATTTTCTCTTACGGCGTGTCCCTCGTGGACAACTCGCTGCTTGAGCCGCTGGCAGACGTATGCGCAGAGGAAAACCGGTACGAGTTCATGCTCACCATCAACCCACTAAACGTCATAGGCGGAACAGGCTCCCCGGCCAACCCGATAGCGGTGTTCTAGGGGGCACGCCGAACACCGCAAATTGCCCGTCATTCCGACGTAGGTGGGAATGACGAACTTAAGTCAGTGCGCTTCGCACGAGTCCTGAAGTTCTCGAAGGACGGCGTCACACCGCCTAACTACTCCTCCAACTCGTCAAGGCCCGGAACCGGAACTCCCTGTTCACTCGTGATCCGCCCGGCGAGAGTGCTGGCGCCTTTCACGGTTACTTGCTGCCCGAGGATTATTCGGATGGCCCTCTCAAATCGGTCCCATGACCCCGGAACCGTGAGGCCGGGTTGAGAAGACACGAGTGGGCCAAGCAGCGGATCTCCCGCAAGGTCCTCACAGGCCTGTGTGATATCGATGTCCAGGCCAAAAAGGGTTCGGCACAGCGCTACATCTCCGAGCAGTCCGGTGAACGACGAAAGATGAGCGACAAGTTCCAGACCGGTACCGTCTGCGGCAGGAGATACCTCGATGACACCGGGGTAGCCGGCACGTGTTGGTGACGCGCCTGTACACGCCGTCTACGACCGACTCTACGCCGGGGATCGTGCGCAGCTCCAGAAACTCAAGTACGGCGACAAAATCGAACTCGACGGGGCACGGAATCCGCAGCCGAAGCCCGCCATCCACCACGAGTCGATCAACTTTCCGGCGCTTCTTCCTCAGCTCCCGTGGCGTGAAGTGAAACACCCCCATCATCACCCGGTTCATCTGCCGGACGCTTCTGAACCCGGACGCATCTGAGATATCGGAAATCGTCAGATTCGTCTCGTCCAGTAGCCTGCGAGCGAAGTAAGCGCGCCGGGACTGAGCGACCAGCGCCGGTGTCGCTCCGATGTGATCCTCAAACAGCCGGTGAGGTGACGTGAACTGATCCCGAGTCGTCGTCCCATGACGTCCGTCGTGTTGTCGTCCATGAAGCCATCGATGATGAGCATCAGGGCCTGGCGGACGACATCCGGCGTCGTGCCGTCGATGAGCACATCAGCGCGCCGATCCGGACGGCACAAAAGGCACGGTCTGAACCCAGTCGCCTGTGCAGCGATTGCCGACTGATAAGGGGCGTGGTTTTCGGGCTTTGGACGTCCGGAACAACCAGCCCGGCAGTAGATGCCGGTGGTGAAAACAGCGTTCACTTCACGTGGACCTAATTTGACAAGGCTCATGACAACATTCTGCCAACATAGTTAGCTTTGAATTAGACATATTCAGACACGATTCCGTCCTTGTTGCACAGCCGTCTGAATATGTCCAATTAGGTGGATCTTCCGGGCCTAACGTAGTTCCCATGGAAACGCCCCGCACCGGAGCTGCAACGAGCCCCGATAAAGCAAAATTTTTGACCACGGACTGGTCGCTTCTGGCGATCATTTCACTCGTCTGGGGCTCCGCGTTTCTATGGACGGCAATAGCACTGGAAGGTTTTTCGGCGGAGGCCGTGGCCTTCTTGAGGGTCGCACTTGGCGCGGCCGGGCTGGCGCTGATACCGTCCGCACGACGCCGTGTCGATCGTGAGAACTGGCTGAAGATACTCATCGTCGCCATCGCTGGTAACGCCGCGCCTGCGCTACTGTTCGCTACGGCAATCGAGACGGTGGACTCTGCGGTGGCCGGGATGTCTGTAAGCGCCGTGCCGCTGGTCAGCCTCTTCATCTGGATACTGATAAACCGCTCGCTTCCGGCGCGCATCCAGCTTCTCGGGCTTGCAGTCGGATTCGCCGGCGTCGCGCTCATGGCGACCCCTCACCTCATCGGGTCTGAGGCCGCTCCATTTGGAATCGGCCTACTGGCGCTTGCCACACTTGGCTACGCCGTCACGCAGAACGTGATCGGCCCGTTACAACGCAAATACGGATCGACACCCGTGGTTTTCTGAGCGCTCATGATCGGCTCTGTCGCTCTTTTGCCTCTCGGCGTCACAGGCTTACAGGACTCAAATCTTGACGCACGCACTATCGTAGCGATCGTGGTTTTGGGCGTGATCGCCACGGGCCTCGCAAGATCGTTAGCCGTCTTCCTGACAGGCCGTGTCGGGGCGGTCCGCGGCGCCGTCCATGCATACTTCATCCCGGTGCTCGCGGTCGTATTCGACATCCTACTCTTCGGCGAGAAATTGACCGCCATAGAACTGGCCGGGCTCCCGGTCGCGCTGGCAGGCGGGTACCTTGTCACCGCTGTATACAACGTCTTAGAAGGGAGAGCGTCCCTAATGTACTGGGGCTGGCGTACACGCTTGACCGCGGTTTGAAGGCAGCACACAGGTTGCGTAAAGGATCCCTCGCATCATGACCGAAGACCGACATTACATAACGGTTCTGGACAGCCAGTTCGGAGAGTTGACGCTCATCGCCACCGATAAGGGACTCCGAGCGGTGAGGTGGCCCACCGAGATGGCAAATCGGGCGCCGCTGCCAGATGAGATCACAGGCCAACCGGACCATCCCATGTTGCGAGCCACGCGAGATCAACTGCTGGAGTACCTCGGAGGCGAACGAAAGTCTTTCGATCTGCCGTTCGATCTACGAGGTACCGTGTTCCAGGAAAAAGCGTGGCTGGCGCTCGCATCCATTCCGTACGGCGCTACCACGACTTACAGCGAACAGGCGGCACGGCTGGGAAGGCCGAAGGCCGCCCGCGCAGTTGGCGCAGCAAACGGTCGAAACCCGATCTCGATCATCCTGCCCTGCCATCGCGTCGTAGGCGCTAGCGGGCACCTTACCGGGTTTGCCGGTGGCCTTGATACCAAGAAACAGATACTGGAGTTCGAAAAAGAGAACGCTGTCCCCGGGTGAAGAGCCAAACGGCCCGAGCAATTGCCGGATTCATGCCCGCGCTCATCTGTATCGTCCTGCATCAAACTCTGTAATCGTGGGCCAACAGGCTCCATACCGATCAAGATAGAACAATACGGACGAATATTTGTCGATTACATCCTCGTTCACGTTGAATAGCGCTTTGAGGCATCGAAAGATGCTGCTTGGAGCAGCGGCCCTTGTGGCGATTGTCGCGGCCGCCTGCGGAACGGATTCCGGGGCCGCTCAACCGGCACCAACCGTCTCACCGGGCGCAACAGCAACCGCCATTTCGCCTGACCCGGGTTTTACGGCAACAGCGACGCCCACTGAAGGGCCTGTCCCGACCGAGGACGGTCTGCTGGCGGAAGTCGGGCCCAACGAACGTGCCCTGGCCAGCGCGCTCATAGGACAGGGCTGGGAGACCGATTTCACACGATTCGCCGCCGACCTGGATGTACGCAACCTCAGCTCCGGCGGAGTTCCACGCGACGGCATCGGCTCGATAGACGCGCCACGCTTCGCACCTGTTTCAGACGCTCCCGATTACATGCGAGCCGAGGAACCGGTCATCGTCCTGAAGTTGAACGGCGACGTGCGGGGCTACCAGCTATCGCTCATGACCCAGCACGAGATCGTGAACGATGTTGTCGGCGGCGAGCCGGTACTGGTCACCTTCTGCCCGCTCTGCAACACTTCGCTGGTGTTCCCGCGCACCCTTCCGGACGGCACGGTCCTAGAGTTCGGAGTGTCCGGGTTTCTCCAGAACAGCGATCTGATCATGTACGACCGCCAGACGGAATCCCTGTGGCAGCAGATCACCGGAACAGGCCTGATCGGGACCCACGCAGCGACACAGCTCGAGTTCTTGCCCGTCTCTATCTCATCGTGGATCGACTTCAGCACTTCGTACCCGGACGGGCAGATACTGCTCCGGCCTTCCGACACAGAGCGGCACTCCGTTACCGGCCGGCCGCTGTCACGTAACTACGACCGGCCTCCGTACGCCGGATATGACAGCATCGACAGTTCGCCCTTCCTTTTCCAGGGACCCTTCGACGGCAGGCTGCTCCCGATGGAGCGGGTCGCCAGCGTGACCGTGGGCGATCTCGATATCGCCTACCCGTACTCTTTCCTCGCCGAGCAGCCGGTTATCAATGATGTGGTCGGCGAAACACCCGTCGTCGTATTTTTCGACAACGGCACAGAATCGGTGTTCACGGCAAGAAACGGTGATTTCTCCAAATCCGGTTCCACAACCCTGTTCCAGCGGTCCGTCGATGGCACGGTTTTGACCTTTGATCTGGTTGACGGCGTGATAACTGACAACGAAACCGGGACTACATGGTCCTTATTCGGCGCCGCACTGGAAGGCGAACTGGCGGGCACTCAGCTTGAACCGGTCGTCCATGCCGCCCACTTCTGGTTCGCATGGGCGGCGTTCATACCTGATACGGAGATACGCGCGACCTCTGACTCCCTGACACTCGGGCCGTCTGAGATCGTCTCGCCGGGATGATGGTGGAAGGGGAAGCCTGGGGTGAGCGATGCTGACGTTTAGCAGGACTAGGGTCTCGCTCTACTTCGCAGCGGGGAGCGTCGCCTCCATAACTGTCGCTTGCAGTTCAAGCGGTTCGGAAGATGCGGCCTCAGCTAACCTCAAACAGACAACCGCTCCCACTGCCACCCAGACGCCGGAAACACCTGACCCGGAAGACCGACCCCGGAGGGCACGCTCGCCGAGCAGATCAGGGACGGCTGGTTTCAGGAGCGCGTAAACGACGGCTGGAATTTCGATATCACCTCGTTCGTCCCGGACATCAAGGTCGACCTCTTCACCAAACCGTCCGTCCTCGACAAGGACGGCATCCCGTCCATCGACACTCCTGAATACGCGACGGCCAACTCGGCCCCCGACTATCTCCGCCCGGAAGAGCCCGTGATACAGGTCAACATCAGCGGCGATGCACGGGCGTTCCCGCTCTCGATCCTCATGTGGCACGAGATCGTCAACGACACGATCGGCGGCGAGCCTGTGACCGTCACATTCTGCCCCCTCTGTAACAGCTCCATCGCTTTCTCAGGCAAATATGAGGGACAACGACTCGACTTCGGCACCACAGGTTGGATCTCCAACGCCGACCTGGTGATGTACGACCGTCAAACCGAGACCTGGTGGCAGCAGGTCACCGGCAAAGGGGTAATCGGTGAGTTAGCTGGCACGACCCTGATCTTCCTTCCATCGGCCATCGTCGGCTGGGCTGAATTCGCCGATCGATATCCAGACGGCAAGGTGCTCCTGAGGCCGACTCCCGGAACGCTTCATCCGATTTCCGGGATGGAGATTACGCACAACCGGACTTACGACGAACCGCCATACTCCGGGTACGACGTGGCCCGATCCCTACCGCTCTTCTTCACGGGATCGTTCGATCGTCGACTCCAGCCGATCGACCGCGTTGCTGCCCTCGACTTCGATGGCGAGTCGGTTGCTTACCCGTTCAGAGCCCTCGCCGTCGAACGGGTCG
>Ga0114993_10005435_pt1 | contig 12298 bp, 14 predicted proteins | sample ArcticOcean_MG_C_FD_87042 | JGI IMG/M metagenome (GOLD analysis project Ga0114993, IMG submission 87042) | Marine microbial communities from western Arctic Ocean - ArcticOcean_MG_CB2_150 | ecosystem: Environmental > Aquatic > Marine > Oceanic | place: Arctic Ocean: Canada Basin | collected...
AATATTATTGAGTATTTTATACTTTGCTCGTGGAATTGTATTAATATTGTTTCTAATTCTTCCTACATCAACCTACGTAGCTATAGGTTTTGGAGTGCTCTATGGATTTCTTTGGTTAGCAACTATTCCACCAACAAATGGAATTATTTCACAAATTTTTGGAACAAAATATTTAGCTACCTTATATGGATTGGTGTTTTTTAGTCATCAAATAGGATCCTTTTTAGGAGCTTATTTAGGAGGGTATTTTTATGATACATATGGATCATTTGATTATGCATGGTATTTATCAATAGCACTTTCGTTCTTTGCTACAATAGTACATTTGCCAATAGATGAAAAACCTCTACCAAGACTATCTACAATATAACAACCTATGAAAATAATTTTAATTATGGGATTACCAGGGTCAGGCAAAACTACTTTATCGATGGAGTTGGCGCCTTTAATAAAAGCTAAAAGAATTAATGCTGATGAAGTGAGAAAAGCTGCCGAGGATTGGGATTTTTCTGCAGAGGGAAGAAAAAGACAAGCAAATAGAATGGCTAAACTAGCTAGAGAAAAAAAAGAAGAAGGCTATAATGTTATTGCAGATTTTATTTGCCCAACACCAGAGGCTAGAGATTTATTTCCGGCAGATTATGTTATTTGGATGGATACAATTAAGAAAGGTCGTTTTGACGATACTAATGAAATGTTTGTAAAACCAAAAAAATTTAATTGTCATGTCACAACTCAAAATGCTAAAGAATGGGCAATGAAAATTGTAGAGCAAATAAAATAATATGTCATATGAATGGGATAATAAAAAACCTACAGCACAAATGCTTGGAAGGTGGCAACCGTTTCACGATGGTCATTACACTTTATTCGAAGAAATTGTAAAAAAAACTGGTCAAGTTTGTATTCAAGTCAGAGATGTTAATGGAGTTGACGATAACCCATTTGATTTTGAAACTGTTAAATCAAAGATAGTTGAAAGACTAGAACCAAAATATAAAAATAGATTTAAAGTAGTGTTAGTTCCAAATATAACAAACATTTGCTATGGAAGAGGAGTGGGCTATAAAATTGAAGAAATAGTTTTGTCAGAAGAAATACAAAAAATTTCAGCTACAAATATAAGAAAAGAGCTTCGAGAAAAAGGAAAATTAAAATAAATCTACCACTAAAAGTTGTTGTAATATAAAATATCCTTAATTAACATTGATAAGATAATCTTTAATAAAAGGTTTATGAAAAAAAATTATTACCTAGAAAAACTATATAATTCTAAAAAACCATTTATTATTTATAAAGTTAATGGTGGATATGACTTATATACTGACTTTTCTAAAAAAATTATTTTAAACAATAAAAATATAAATAATTTCTTTAATAAAATTGAAAAAAAAAAAAATAAAAATAAATTTTTAAATTTATATATTGGTTTTTTTAGTTATGAAATTTTGTGTAATTTAAATAATGTTAAAATACCAAAACAAAAAAATTTAAATTTTCCAAAAGGTATATTTTATAAACCAGAAACTAAAATTAAGATAAGAAAAAATATTAATATAAAAAGCACTCATCAAAATTATAATCAGCTGTTTGGAAAACAAGTGTTTAATCTCAATAGAATATTAACACCGTTTAAAGTTAATATTGATATAAATAAATACAAAAAAATATTTAATCAATTCACAAAAAGGATTAAAGAAGGAAAAACATATCAAATTAAAATATGTACAAAATATAAAAATAAATCTTTAATTAATCCAGTAAATTTGTTTTGGAAATTAATGAAAACAAATGCATCACCAGAATCTTTTATGATTAGAGATGATAATTTTTCTATTGTTAGTTGTTCACCAGAAACCCTTATAGAAAGAAAAGGAAAAACGATTAAAACCAAACCTATAGCTGGAACACTTAGAAAAACTCAAAGAACTAATAAGAGAAAGGCACTTTTCTATTTTAAAAATAATATTAAAGAAACAAAAGAACATAATATGATAGTTGACATGGAAAGAAACGATCTATCAAAAATTTGTAAACCAGGAACTGTAAAACTATCAAAAACAAAATATGTTGAGGAGTATAAACATTTGTACCACTATGTTACTAAGATCGAGGGAATGATGAAGAAAAATGTTAGTATAAAAGATATTATTGTTGCAATGATGCCAGGAGGTTCAGTAATAGGATGCCCAAAGATTAGCACATTAAATTTGTTAAATTTACAAGAAAAGGAAAGTAGAAACATTTTTACAGGTAGTTTTGGTTTTATTAAATTTAATGGAGATATGAGATTTAATATAATTATAAGATCTATATTAAATTATAAAAATATTTCGGAAATATCAGTTGCTTCGGGAGTTGTAGTTGATAGTACCGCAATTCATGAATTTAAAGAAAATTATATTAAAGCAAAATCACTTATTGATCTTTACAAATGATTTATATTATAGACCATAAAGATTCATTTACTCATAATATTGTTCATCAATTTGCTAAATTTGATAGAAATATAGAGTGTGAAAATTTTAATAAGATAAATTACACAAAATTAAATAAAGCAGACGTTATATTATTATCTCCAGGACCTGGATCGCCAAAAGATTACCCAATAACTTCAAAAATTTATAAAAAATATAAAAAAAAAAAGAAAATTATTGGAATATGCCTAGGTTTCCAGCAAATATTATTTAACGAAAATGGAGAAATTATTAAACAAAATAAAATATATCATGGCTTCCAATCTTTAGTAAAAGTAACTAGCAAGAAATCGTTATTTTCTATAAATAAAGTATTTAAGGTAGGAAGGTATCATTCTCTAAAATTAAAAGAACCTTTTTTTTGTAAAAATTTTGAAATTACTATGAGATGCAAAATTTCAAATGTAGCAATGGCAGTAGAGAATCAAATAGACCAAGTTTATGGTTTTCAATTTCACCCTGAATCTTTTTTGACAGAAAATGGCAACTTACTTATTAAAAAAATCTTATCAGCGTAAAAATCTCAAAGAAATTAATTTTAAAGATCTTTGGGGATCACATGGAGTATTCACAACAATGTGGATTTTTGATAAGCCTGCTAAAATTTTATTTTTCAAAAAACATATTAAAAATTTAATTAAATCATTAAAAGTTTACAAACTAAATAAAAAAAAAATAGAAAAAAATATTCTTAAACTAATAAAGTTAAATGTAGATAAAAATAAAAAATACAACCATCTTTTAAGAATTGCTATTAATAATAAAATAATTTCTGTTTCGTTAAGAAAAAGAATAAAACCAAAATCAAAATTTAATTTAAAATTAATTAACTACAAAAGAACAAGACCTGAATTTAAAAATTTAAAATATAAAAACATAATAAAACATTTATCTAAAATAGATACATCAAGCACTGATATTGGATTATGTGTTAATAATAAGTTATTAGAAAGCGCAACTTCTAATATACTCTTTGTTAGTAAAAATAAAATATATTCTCCGATTAGTAAATTTTATAAAGGAATTACATTTAATTTTTTTGAAAAAAAAGTAAGAAAAATTATAAAAAAAAATATCTTTATCGACTCTTTAAATATCTATGATGAAATTATTCTTATTGGATCTGGAAAAGGTATTGTCTCAGTTGGTTGCATAAAAAAACCTTATTGGCGTAGAAAAAGTTCTAAAATTTATAGATTTTTATCAAAAATTTACCATGAACCTGTTACAAACTGCCCTCGATATAACGGTTGAACTATTATATCAATTATATTAAAAATATTCTTGCACCATAAAATTCAGCAAAAAACTCATGAAAACATATAACAATGATAACTAATAATCCATTTTCCACACTCTCAGAATTGGTATCTCCTATTATAATGCAGGGTTTTTTAATCACGATGATTGTATTGGTGATTCTGGGAACTCTGGTTGATATAATTCATAAAAAAAATGTAAAATATTTTTTTGAAAATGCCAAAAAAGCAAAAAAATCTGCAACTAAGGAATTAGGAACTAGAGAAAGAACTTCTATTATTGCTAAAACAATTGTTTATGATATTGGGACTACTTCAGAGTTAGGTGCCGGCAAAAGAAGAATTGCACATTTGCTTGGAATGTATGGAACTATTTTATTTTGGATCGCTTCGACTGTTATGATTTTTTGTTATTCTTCGCTATCCTCTAATACTCCAGTAGCATGGCCTGTGATATGGCATGTAGGAGCGATCATGACAATATTAGGTGGAAGTTGGTTTTGGTTTTTCTTAAGAGTTGATGTTTACTCCGAAGCACAACCTTGGTACAGGATTATTAAAGCAGATTTATTTGTACTTGCGCTTATTGCTACATCTTTATTTGGATTGCTTTGGTCTTATTTACAATATTTAAGCTTAAATGATAGATGGGATGATAAAGTATTTTTAGTTTTATATGTTGTTTCTAACCTAGTGTTATTTGGTGGAGTTTATTGGTCAAAATTTGCCCATATGTTTTATAAACCAGGAGCAGCAATTCAAAAAAATTTAGCAGAAGCAGACGGATCAAGAGATAATCTACCCCCTGAGGCTGAAGCTCCTAAACAATTTGGATTGGGAATTAAACGTGAGGCACCAAAACACTATTAACATGAGAACTAAATCTATACATAATAAGATTAATTCGATCTTAATGAGGCTTGATAAAGAAGGCCGAGTTAAAGAAGTGACTTTAAAAGAGCTACTCAAATTGAGTAAAAGTTTAAAGAAAGGAATAAATTAAAATGCCAACATTTGTATATATGACTCGCTGTGATGGCTGCGGACACTGCGTAGATATTTGCCCATCTGATATTATGCACATTGATGAAACGATTAGACGTGCTGTAAATATTGAGCCTAATTTTTGTTGGGAATGTTATGCTTGCGTTAAAGCTTGCCCAAATCATGCAATTGATGTTCGTGGGTATGCTGACTTTGCGCCAATGGGGCACAGCGTAAGAGTTAGAAGAGAAGAAGAAAAGGGTACAATCTCTTGGAAGATAAAATTTAGAAATGGAAAAGAAAAAAACTTTGTTTCTCCTATAACAACTAAACCTTGGGGTAAATTTATTCCAAAACTTGCAGAAGGAGAAAGACCTAATCAAGGTGAAATTAAATCTCAGATTCTTTATAATGAACCTGAAGGATTAAATACAAAAAAAGAATTACCATCAGTTCCTAAAGATTCATTTAAAAAAGGTGTCTATTATTAATGGCTAAACATAAAACACATTTTGAAGATTGTGATGTGCTTGTTGTTGGGGGAGGAATGGCAGGAACTGGCGCTGCCTTTGAAGCTAGACATTGGGGAAGAGATTTAAAAATAATTTGTGTTGAAAAAGCAAACATAGATAGAAGTGGTGCAGTAGCCCAAGGACTTTATGCAATAAATTGTTATATGGGAATGCAGTGGGATGAAAATCAACCTGAAGACCATGTGAGATATGCGCGTAATGATTTAATGGGGATGGTGAGAGAAGATCTCGGTTATGACATGGCACGTCATGTTGACTCAACAGTTCATATGTTTGATGAATGGGGATTACCCATGATGAAGAATGAAAAAACTGGCCGTTATCTAAGAGAAGGTAAGTGGCAGATAATGATTCATGGAGAAAGTTACAAACCAATAGTTGCTGAAGCTGCAAAAAAATCTGCTGATAAAATATATAATAGAATTATGATAACTCACTTACTAATGGATGAGGCTAAAGAAAATAGAGTAGGCGGAGCAGTTGGCTTTAATATGCGTACTGGAGATTATTATGTCTTCCGTGCCAAAACAGTAATTGTTGCAGCCGGCGGAGCCTCTCACATATTCAAACCAAGAGCTGTTGGTGAAGGTATGGGAAGAACTTGGTACGCGCCATGGAGTAATGGTTCTGCTTATGCATTACCAATTGCTGTTGGCGCTAAAATGACTCAAATGGAAAACAGAATTGTTTTATGTAGATTTAAAGATGGATATGGACCAGTAGGTGCTTATTTTTTACATTTAAAAACTTATACTCAAAATGCAAACGGAGAAAATTACGAAAAAAAATGGTATGATCAAACTAAAGAATTAGTCGGTGAATATATTGATCATCATCCAACACCAACATGTTTACGTAACCATGCATTTATTCAAGAAACAATTGCTGGCAGAGGGCCAATTCAAATGGTGACAACAGAAGCTTTTCAAGATCCGCATCTAGAGACTGTTGGGTGGGAAAATTTTCTTGGCATGACTGTTGGTCAAGCTGTAGTTTGGGCATCTCAAAATATTGATCCAAAATATACTAATCCTGAATTAACTACTTCTGAACCTTACGTTATGGGATCTCATGCTACTTGTTCAGGTGCTTGGGTAAGTGGTCCAGAAGATCTTTCTCCACCAGAGTATTTTTGGGGATATAACAGAATGTTAACTGTTGAAGGTCTTTTCGGAGCAGGAGATACCGTCGGAGGTAGTGCACATAAATTTTCTTCTGGTTCTTTTACTGAAGGACGTTTAGCTGCAAAAGCGGCAGTAAAATATATAGAAGATAAAAAAGCAGAAAATATAAATGTTTCTGATAAACAGTGCGAAGATTTCAAAAAAGTTATTTATAAACCATTAGAAAATTATACTGTCGGCCGTAATGAAATTACTGGAGGAACAGTTTCTCCAAGCTATATTTTGCCAATTCAAGGTCTTCAACGTCTTCAAAGGATTATGGATGAATACGTTGGAGGTATTGCTACTAATTATATGACAAACGGCAATATGCTTAAAAAAGGTTTAGAACTTCTGAAATGGTTAGAAGAAGATTTAGAAAATGTTGGAGCTGAAGATTACCATCAACTTATGCGTGCTTGGGAGTTAAAACACCGCGCTTTAACCTCTCAATGTGTAACAGAACACACCTTATTTCGTGAAGAAACTCGTTGGCCTGGTTATTATTATCGTGGCGATCACATGAAATTAGACGATGAAAACTGGCATTGTTTGACAGTATCAAGACGAGATCCTCAAACTGGAAAATTTACTTTAGAAAAAGTTCCTGTTTACCATATAGTTGATGAAAAAGAGAAAAAGAAAGCCTCTTAAATTATAAAATAAAGAATAAATGGATCTTCTCAAGAAAACAGACGAAGAAATCATAAAAATTGCTAATCCAATTTGGGATAATCTAATAAAAACCTCTAATCAAAAAAATTATGGTGGTTTTACAAGAGACTTTTCTTCACAAATGTTATTTGGAGCTAATGAGGTAGAGCTAGGTAAACAGTGGGCTAATAATGAATTGTTAACCAATTTATCTGAAAAAAAAGAGGTATTAGGTTGTTTGAGAAGAAATTTGCATGTAACGATACTTTATAAACAGACTAGCAATACTGTTCCAGGTGATTTTTTGGGCAGGTTAGTGCTTGGCATGGAAGATAATGAAATTAAAGTCTTTGGGGCAACCATTTATTAATTTATCTATTTATTGACATTATTATATTTCAAGAATATTTATTAATTAAATATTTTATGGAAGTTTTCTTACCCATAGCCGAAGTTCAAATAAACATAGTTTTATTTCTTTTTGTAAGTTTTGTAATAGGTTGTCTTTCTGGTTTGTTTGGTGTGGGAGGAGGCTTTCTTATGACTCCATTATTGATATTTATGGGAATACCCCCAGCTTATGCTATAGCAAATGAAGCAAATAATATTTTAGCTTCATCTTCCTCAGGCACCTTAACTCATTGGTTTAAGAAAACTTTGGATGTAAAAATAGGTTGGCTAATAGTTGTAGGTGGGTTGTTAGGAACTTTTATTGGAATTTTAACATTTAGTTATTTTAAAGAAATTGGCAAAATAGATATCGTCATTGCTTTAGCGTATATGTATGTTCTCGCTATCATAGGAAGCTTTATGCTTAGAGATGGTTTGGTAGAGCTAAATTTGTTTAAGAAAAAAACAGTAGTTAAAAAAAAATTACATACTCATTATTGGATACACGGACTTCCTTTTAGAATGAGGTTCAAAACATCCCAAGTATATGAAAGTGCTTTGGTTCCAATTTTGCTTGGAATTGTTGTGGGCTTTGTTTCAGCAATTATGGGTGTAGGAGGAGCTTTTTTAATGGTGCCGGCAATGATATATTTAATTGGTATGCCAACTAAACTTGTTCCCGGCACTTCTTTATTTGTCACAATATTTGTGACGGGTTTTGTTACTATTTCGCATGCCTTTACCTATCAAACAATTGATTTGGTCCTTGTCTTAATACTGATCGCCGGATCTATAGCAGGAGTTCATGCAGGTCAAAAAATTGGACAACGGCTTGATGGGTCACAGTTGAAATTTTTATTAGCTATACTTATGCTTTCTGTAGGACTTCTTATGGCATATGAAACTTTTTTCAAAAATAGCGGAACTAATGAAGCAAGTTTAAAACTTCCAACAGATAAAATTGCAGAAATAAGCGAATTTGGAAATTCAATTTATAATTTATCTAACCAGTATCCGATTGTTTATGGAATTCTATCAATCTTTCTAGCTCTTTCAGCTGGTATTTTATTTGCTTATATAAGAAGACAAATAAGCAAAAGAATTAATGCACCTAAAACAATACCACCAAAAGCAATATAAGTTTATTAAGTGAAAAAATTTTTATTCATTTTTTTTATTATATTTTTTAACAGCAAAACTTTCGCAGATGATAAAATGATTTTAGGCTTGGAAGTATATAATAACAAAGCGCAATGTGGTGTTTGTCATACGTTAAAAGCAGCTGGATCATCAGGTGACATTGGTCCTAATTTAGATCAGTTAAAGTTATCAATGAATCGAATTATACATTCAGTAACAAATGGTATTGGAGGCATGCAAGCTTGGGAAGGCATTTTAACACCTGAAGAAATCGAAGCAGTAGCTTACTATGTTTTTAACAATACAAGTAAATAGCTATTTTTTTAAAATTGAAATTTTTTCAATATGCTGAGGTTTGATTTCACAGCAGCCACCTAAAATTGTGGCTCCTTTACTTAACATTTTTTTTGAGAATTCTAAAAATTTAAGACCTGAATAATCGTCTCTCGTACCCATAGTTTCATTAGGATTTGCTCCAATTTTATCATTCGGTGAAGCAAATTTGTGAACTGGTATAGGCTCCTCAGCTTTCCAAAGATTTGCTTTATAACCAAAGGGTATGTTTAGATTTTTAACTTCTTCAATCGAATTTTCTATTATTTCAGGAGAAACGCATGCAATAACTAATCCTAGCCAATTTTTATTTTTACAACTTTCAACTACTTCACTTATAGTTTCGTTCGATGGAAGCCTTCCATTCTTTTTAATATGTAATCCAACTAATACTGGTAAATTTAATTTTTCTGCAACGTTAAGTGCCAATTTGCATTCTTTACTACCACACAAAACATCTAAATAAAAAAAATCAACAAAGGGCTTTATTAATTTTGCTTGGTCATAAAATCCTTTTTCAATTGTTTTTTTGTCTCTTTGATCCAATGTATAAGTATTATTTTGACCTGGCAAACTTCCCGCAATCAAAACATTTTTTTTTGAAATTTCTTTTGCTTTTAAAGCTAGTTCACCTGCTTTTTCATTTGCGTAATTAAAATGTTCTTCAACATTATTTTGTATCATCCTTGTTCTCCTAGCAGAAAAATTATTTGTAGTTATTACTTCAGCTCCAGATTTTATAAAGTCTAGATGTGCATCAATTATTAGCTGGTGGTAATTTTTATCTATTAAAGCAGTTGCGGACCATAGACTTCCTTTAGATTTTAAACCTTTAGCAAGTAAATGCTGTCCCATTCCTCCATCTAGGATTCTAACTTTTGAAAAGTAACTTAAATTCATTATGCGCTTCTATAGAGTTTGGTCATTATAAACTCTTTGTGGCCAAGCGCCTCAGCGCAGGTTAAACGACCATTCGCAGCTCTTATAGTGGTTTTGATCAACTCATCTCCAGCTTGGTCCATATTCATTTCTCTTTTTAAAATTTTTGAAACATCTAGATCAATATGTTCCTTCATGTTAGTCGCTGTACTTGGATTTCCCGTCAATTTTATAACAGGCTCGATTGCGTTTCCAATAATATTTCCTTGTCCAGTTGGAAATAAGTGAATATTAAATCCAGCAGCAGCTTGTAATGTTAAACATTCGCCAGCAGCAGATGAGGTATCCATAAAATAAAGACCTGGTCCTTTTTTAGGCTCCTCTGCTGGTTTAAGAACATCAATGAATTTTCTTGATCCAATTTTTTGAAAATTACCAAAAGCTTTTTCTTCTATTGTTGTTAGACCTCCAGCGATATTACCGGCTGTTGGTTGGCTTTCCGAAAGATCGTTAGTTGCTTCTTTAAGAATAAAATCATTATAATCACTCCATGTTTTCATGAATTTTTTTGAAGCCTCAGTAGTTGCCCCTCTAGTAGCGCAAACTTTTTCAGCTCCTGTAAGTTCTGATGTTTCTCCAAAGCATAGATGAACTCCTAGCGGTTCTAGTTTATCCATTAAGTTTCCAACTGCAGGGTTAGCTGCCATACCAGAAGTGGTATCAGATTCTCCACATTTTACTGAGATCCATAAATCACTTAAGGGACATTCTTCTCTTTGTTTTTCAGATGCCCATTGTGAAAACTCTTGAGCTTTTTGTGAAGCTTTCATTGTAGTTTTAATATCTCCGCTTCCTTCTATACTAAAACCTTCCACAGGTTTTCCAGTTGTAGCTATTGCATCTACAATTTTTTTTGTCCATTTAGGCTCTATACCAATAACAACAACTGCAGCAACATTGGGATTTTTCCCCGTACCAATCATAGTATCAAAAAATAATTCTAAATCGGCACCAAATTGAAGTCTTCCGTAAGCATGAGGTATTGCAAATGTGCCTTTTATATTATTTGCAACGGCTTCGGCACATGCATTTGAAATATCATCTACTGGCAAAATCACTACATGGTTTCTTGTACCAACTCTTCCATTTTCTCTTTTATATCCTAAAAAATTTTTTGGAACTTCCATATATTACCACTTTTTAGTTTTAACGTTGTGAACATGAACGTGATCACCCTTTTTTATCGAAGCCACTACTTTCCCAATGTCATTACCATATTTTAGTATTGTATCACCCACCTTAAAATCTATAAGAGCAATTTTGTGACCTAGTGGAATTTCATTGATTGACTTAATTTTAATTGTTTTGTCATTTTCCATTATCCAACCAATACATTCTTGATTTTTTGAAGTTTTATCAATTACAACGACAGCTACGTTGTCTTTTTCATCATGAATAATCAAATCTGTTTGAGGCATTTTCCTACTGGATATAGCTCTAAAATTGATATAATTAAAGTAATTTTAGGTATTTATCATGACTAAAATGACAACAGAAGAAGCTTTTGTAAAGGTGTTGCAGATGCATGGTATAGAGCATTCATTTGGAATTATAGGGTCTGCTTTTATGCCAATCTCAGATCTTTTTCCAAAAGCAGGTATTACTTTTTGGGATGTGGCTCATGAATCAAACGGTGGACTTATAGCGGACGGCTATACTCGTTCAACTGGAAAAATAACAATGTGCATTGCCCAAAATGGACCAGGAATAACAGGACTCGTAACACCAATTAAAACTGCATACTGGAATCATACACCAATGCTTTTGGTAACTCCTCAGGCAGCAAATAAAACAATAGGTCAAGGTGGTTTTCAAGAAGTTGAGCAAATGAATCTTTTTAAAGATATGGTTTGTTATCAAGAAGAAGTTAGAGATCCATCGCGTATGGCGGAAGTGCTAAATCGAGTTATAGAAAAAGCAATTAGGGGTTCTGCTCCTGCTCAAATTAATGTTCCAAGAGATTATTGGACGCAAGTAATTGATATTGAGCTTCCACCAATTGTAAGATTAGAACACCAAGCGGGAGGAATTAACGCTATTAACGAAGCAGTAAAATTATTATCAAAAGCAAAATTTCCAGTAATTTTGTCAGGAGCTGGTGTTGTAATTGGTAATGCTATTGAAGATTGCAAAAAATTAGCCGAGAGATTGGATGCACCAGTTTGTTCAGGGTATCAACACAATGATAGCTTTCCTGGAAGTCATCCGCTTGCTGTTGGACCTTTAGGTTACAACGGATCAAAAGCAGCTATGCAATTAATATCTAAAGCTGATGTAGTATTAGCATTGGGAACGCGATTAAATCCTTTTTCAACTTTACCTGGATATGGAATTGATTACTGGCCAAAAAAAGCAAATATTATTCAAGTTGATATGAATTCGGATAGAATTGGTTTAACAAAGAAAGTTACAGTTGGAATTTGTGG
>Ga0114993_10005438_pt1 | contig 12298 bp, 12 predicted proteins | sample ArcticOcean_MG_C_FD_87042 | JGI IMG/M metagenome (GOLD analysis project Ga0114993, IMG submission 87042) | Marine microbial communities from western Arctic Ocean - ArcticOcean_MG_CB2_150 | ecosystem: Environmental > Aquatic > Marine > Oceanic | place: Arctic Ocean: Canada Basin | collected...
CTTTATTAGATTCTTTAAGAGACACAAATGTGGTTTCAGGAGAACATGGCGGTATTACTCAACATATTGGAGCTTATCAAATTACAACAGAAGATAATAAAGTTATTACTTTTATTGACACACCTGGTCATGCAGCTTTTACTGAGATGCGTGCGCGTGGATCAAAAATTACTGACATTGTAGTTCTAGTAGTCGCAGCTGATGACGGTATTAAACCACAAACAGTTGAAGCCATTAAACATGCCAAAGCGGCAAAGGTTCCTATAATAGTTGCAATTAATAAATGTGATTTACCTGAAAAAAATATAAGTAAAATTAAAAATGAAATGATGCAATACGAGTTAATCGCTGAAGATCTAAGTGGAGATACTTTATTTGTAGAAGTATCAGCGTTAAAAAAGATTAATTTAGATAAACTTAAAGAAAGTATTTTATTACAATCAGAGATTTTGGATTTAAAAGCTTCATTCTCTGGACAAGCTAAAGGTATTGTTATCGAGTCTAAAATAGATAAAGGAAAAGGACCGGTATCTACAGTTTTAATTAGTAATGGAAAATTAAAAAGAGGAGATTATTTTATTTGCGGAGATACATGGGGCAAGATTAGAGCGATGATAAATTATGAAGGTAAAAATATTGATGAGGCATTGCCTTCCATGCCAGTTGAAATACTGGGAATGAATAGTTCGGCTTTTGCAGGAGCAGAATTTTTGGTAACGAAAGATGAAAATGAAGCTAAGGAAATGGCAGAATATAAAAAGAATAATTTTGTTCAAAACAAAGTTCTAGATAAAGATAAAGCGACACTTTTTGATTCCGCCAAAGAAAAAGATGAATTAAATATTATTATTAAATCAGATGTTCAAGGATCAAGCGAAGCATTAAAAATGGCAATTAATAAAATAAAACATCAAGAAGTTGAAGCTAAAATCATTTTATCTGACATTGGAATGATAAATGAAACCGACGTTTCATTAGCGAAGGCATCAGATGCGATATTGATTGGTTTTAATGTTAAACCTAATAGAGAAGCTAAAAAATTAGCAGAAGAGCAGAAAATTGATATTAAATATTTTAATATAATTTATGAAGCACTCGAGCATGTTGAAAATTCTTTATCAGGCTTATTAGAACCAGACGTAAAAGAAACAGTCTTAGGTTCTGCCGAGATTCAACAAATATTTAAAGTATCTAATGCAGGTAAAATTGCAGGATCAAAAGTTATTAATGGAGAGATTAAAAGCAAATCCAAAGCAAGAATTATAAGAGATGGTGTTGTTGTATATAGCGGCGAGATTCAAAGTATTTATAGAGAAAAAAATCAAGTTAAGGAAGTTGGTACAGGACTTGAGTGTGGGATTAGTGTTAAAGATTTTATTGATTTCAAAGAAAAAGATGTAATCGAGTCATATCAAGCAGAAGAAATTCAAAGGTCAATATAATGGGCAATCAAACATCACAAAGAACTTTTAGCCAAAGACAATTAAGAGTCGGGGAGCTGGTTAAACAAAACTTAGGCGAGTTATTTATTAGGAATGAGGCTAAAATCCCGTTGATTAATTCGAAACTAATTACTGTAACAGAGGTTAGAATGACTCCTGACTTAAAAACAGCTAGAGTTTATGTAATACCTCTAGGCGGTGTAGATATGAAAGAAACAGTTAGAGCCTTGACGGAATACTCTCATCTTGTTAGAAAAGCGCTGTCTAAAAGGCTAGATATTAAGTTTCTTCCTAAACTTACATTTGTTGAAGATAACTCATTTGAATATGCTGAAAAGATTGAAAAAATTATAAGAAAAATAAAGATAAATGATACAGAAAAAAAAAGATACAATTAAATCACTAGCGATCCATAGTAAGGACGTAGGATCTACTGAGATACAAATTGGATTATTAACTGATAAAATATATAAACTTTCAGAGCATTTTAAAAAATTCAAGAAAGACAAACATTCAACATTGGGATTAACAAAATCTGTTAATAAAAGAAAAAAACTTTTAGTTTATCTTAAAAAGAAAAATTCAGATTCATATCAAAAAATAATAAAACAATTAAATTTAAGGAAATAATGTTCAAGATTCATAAAGAAGAAATCGAAATAAATGGAAAAAAAATAAATTTAGAAACAGGAAAAATTGCTAGGCAAGCAGATGGAGCAATCATTGCGACATGCGGCGAAACAATGGTAATAGCAACTGTTGTAGGGGCTAAAAATCTAAAGGATGGACAGGACTATTTTCCATTATCTGTAAATTACCAAGAGAAATATTATGCGGCAGGAAAAATACCTGGAGGGTATTTTAAAAGAGAGGCAAGACCGACCGAAGCAGAAACATTAATATCTAGATTAATCGATAGACCAATTAGACCATTATTTCCATCAAGCTTTATGAATGAGGTGCAGTTATTGCCTACAGTTTTATCTTATGATGGAGAAAATCAGCCAGATGTTTTGTCTATCATTGCTTCATCAGCTGCTTTAGCTATATCGGGACTTCCTTTTCAAGGCCCAATTGCCGCGAGTAGAGTTGGGTATAAAGATGGAAAATATTTATTAAATCCATCACCAGCAGAATTACAAGAATCCGAACTGGATTTAGTTGTAGCTGGAACAAAAGATGCAGTTTTAATGGTAGAATCAGAGACGTCAGGATTAACAGAAAAAGTAATGTTAGATGCAGTAAAGTTTGGACATGAAAATTTTATACCAATCATTAAAGCAATTGAAAGTTTAGCTAAAAAAGCAGGAAAACCTAAATGGGAAGTTGAAGAGATAGATCATTCGGATGTTAAAAAGAAAATTGTTAGCACTTTTGAATCAGATTTAAGAAAAGCATTTAAGGAAATCGATAAAAAGAAAAGATCAACTGCTATTTCAGAAATAGATACTAAATGTAAAGAAATGTTCGCTGAGGATGAAAATGTTACTGAAAATCAAGCAATGGCTCAGTTGAAATCACTTGAAAAAGATATTGTTAGAACAGCAATAATAAAAGATAAAAAAAGAATTGATGGAAGAGGTCTTGCGGACGTAAGACAAATCAAGTGTGAAGTAGGAGTATTACCTAGGACACATGGCTCAGCTTTATTTACAAGAGGTGAAACTCAAGCTTTAGTAGTTACAACTCTAGGTATGTCCGATGATGAACAAAGAGTGGAAAGCTTAAATGGAATGCAGAGAAATAGATTTATGTTGCATTATAATTTTCCTCCTTTATCTGTTGGAGAATGCGGAAGAATAGGAACAGGAAGAAGAGAAGTGGGTCACGGAAAATTAGCATGGAGAGCAATCAATTCATCTTTACCAAAAAAAGAGAATTTTCCTTATACTTTAAGAGTTGTTTCTGAAATTACTGAATCAAACGGATCATCTTCAATGGCAACAGTTTGTGGAACTTCTTTATCTTTAATGGATGCAGGTGTGCCCATAAAAGAACCAGTGGCCGGTATAGCCATGGGTTTAATTAAAGAAGGTGATAAATTTTCTGTGTTATCAGACATTTTAGGAGATGAAGATCATTTAGGCGATATGGATTTTAAAGTAGCTGGAACTAAAGATGGAATCACATCTCTTCAAATGGATATTAAGATTACAGGTATTACATTTGAAATCATGGAAAAAGCTTTGGATCAAGCTAAATCTGGAAGAGAACATATTTTAGGAGAAATGAATAAAGCTATAAAATCATCGAGGAAGGAGTTTTCAAAACACACACCTAAAATGGAAACGATAAAAGTTGATAAAAAAGATATTGCTACAGTTATAGGGAAAGGCGGAGCTACCATTAGAGAGATAGTCGAGACTTCAGGTGCAAAAGTAGATGTAAAAGACACAGGCGAAGTTACGGTTGCGGCCCCAGACGAAGAATCAAGAAATAAAGCAATAGAATTTATTAAAAGCCTTACAGCCAAACCTGAAATGGGAAAAATTTATAAAGGAAAAGTAGTTAAAATCATGGAATTTGGTGCTTTTGTAAATTTTCTTGGTAAACAAGATGGTTTAGTTCACATCTCAGAACTTGCAGCAAAAAGAGTAGAAAAAGTTGGCGATGTTGTGAAAGAAGGTGATGAAGTTTCAGTAAAAGTAGTCGGATTTGATAGAGGAAAAGTTAAACTATCAATGAAACAAGCTAATGCTTAAGAAATATTTTTAGGATCAGGCATTCCTACTTTATTGTAACCAGCATCAACATAATGAATCTCTCCTGTAACACCAGCCGCAAGATCACTTAAAAGATATAAAGCTGAATTCCCTACGTCATGAATATCTACATTTCTTTTTAAAAATGAATGGTCCTCATTCCATTTGTAAAGGAACTTTGCATCTCCAATGGCAGAAGCTGCAAGTGTTTTAATAGGTCCAGCACTTATTGCATTTACCCTAATACCCTTGGCGCCTAAATCTCTTGCTAAATATTTTACACTTGCTTCAAGCGCTGATTTACAAACGCCCATCACATTATAGTTTGGAATTGCTTTAGTAGACTCGTAAGTTAAAGTTAACATGCTTCCACCTTTTTTCATTATCTGTGAAGCTTCTTTAGCGACTTCAGTAAAAGAAAAACATGATATCAACATGCTTTTTAAAAAATTTTCTCTTGTTGTATTTAAATATTCACCTGATAATTCTGATTTATCTGAAAAAGCTACAGCATGAACAACAAAATCGATTTGTCCCCATTTTGTTTTTATATCTTGAAAAAGTTTAACAACTTCTTCTTTATTTTCTACATTGCAGCTTAGTGTAAATTCAGAATTTAAAGATTTAGCTAATGGCACTACTCTTTTCTTTAATGTATCTCCAAGATACGTAAATGCTAGCTCTGCTCCAGCTCCAGCAAGTTTTTGCGATATACCCCAAGCAATTGATCGCTCGTTGGCAACACCCATAATTAATCCTCTTTTACCTTTAACTAAACTCATTTATACCTTTTCAAAAATTAATGCTGCATTTGTACCACCAAATCCAAAACTATTAGACATAACAGCATTTAAATTAACTTCTTTTTTAGTTTTATTTACTATTGGAAATTTTTTTGCTTCTTCGTCCATTTCATTGATATTAGCAGATCCAGTTATAAAATTATTTTTCATCATTATCAAACAATAGATAGCTTCATGCACTGATGCAGCCCCTAAAGGATGTCCCGATAGAGATTTAGTGGAACTTATTTTTGGAATTTTTTCTTTAAATGTTTCGCCTATGGCTTTTAATTCAGTAATATCTCCAACAGGAGTAGATGTGCCATGAGTGTTAATATAATCTATTTTATTTTTTGATGTTTTTAATGCCATTTGCATACATCTAACCGCTCCTTCTCCAGAAGGTGCCACCATATCATATCCGTCTGATGTTGCTCCATATCCTGTTATTTCCGCATAAATTTTTGCACCTCTTGCTTTTGCATACTCATATTCTTCAAGAACTAAAACTCCACCACCTCCAGCAATGACGAATCCATCTCTTGTCTTATCATATGCTCTTGAAGCTTTTTCAGGAGTATCATTATATTTTGAAGATAAAGCTGTCATAGCATCAAACATTGCAGTCATGGCCCAATGCAATTCTTCACTCCCACCTGCAAACATAATTTTTTGCTTACCTGACTGAATTAATTCAACAGAATTTCCAATACAATGACCGCTTGTAGCGCAAGCAGAACTCATAGTGTAATTAACCCCTTTTATTTTAAATGCCACAGCTAATGTTGCTGAAGCTGTGCTCCCCATAGTTCTTGGAACAATAAATGGCCCCATTAATTTTGGAGTTTTCGCTCTAGTTTTATCTGCAGCTAAAATAACATTTTCTATTGAAGGACCGCCCGAACCCATAACAATTCCAGTTGAAATATTACTTACATCTTTTTCTTCTAATCCTGAGTCCTTAACTGCTTCCTTCATAGCAATATAATTATAGGCTGACCCAGATCCCATAAATCTTATTATTTTTCTATCAACATGATCTTGAATCTTGATATTAGGCTTTCCATGTATATGGCTCTTTAAATTATGTTCTTTGTATTCCTCACAAAAAGATATTCCTGATTTTGAGTTAAGAAGAGATTGATAAACTTCTTCTTGGTTATTCCCAAGACAAGATACTATTCCAACACCTGTTATTACTACTCTTTTCATGACTTAAATAATCCCACTTTTAAATTTTCAGCTGTGTAAATTATCTTTCCATCTGTACTCAATATGCCATTAGCAAGACCAACTACAGCACCTTCTTTTTTTAAAATTCTTTTCATATTTATTTCATAAGTTGTCATTTTGACTTTTTTTAGTACTTCTCCAGTAAATTTTACAGAATGAACACCTAAAGCTCTCCCTTTTCCTGGCTCACCTATCCATCCTAAATAAAAACCAACTAATTGCCACATTGCATCTAGGCCTAGACAACCTGGCATAACAGGATCATTTTTAAAATGACAATCAAAAAACCATAAATTATCTTTTATATCCAATTCTGCTTTAATAAAACCTTTCTTAAATTTACCTGCATCTTTTTTGATCTCAATAATTCTGTCAAACATTAACATTGGAGGCAAAGGAAGTTTAGCATTACCTTCGCCGAATAAATTGCCTTTGCCGCAATCAATCAATTCTTCGTATTTGAAACTATTTTTTTTTATCATATAAGCAAATTAATACTTGATAGATACGCTATAATAAATATATTAATTTATTAATTACAAGATGAAAATACCTCAAGTTACATTTAGAACTAGAATTGGCGATAATCAGTCATTAGGTGGTAGTTGCGCCATCGGAGGAGAATGGAAAGACGTCACTTCCGACAACTTGTTTAAAGATAAAAAAATTGTTTTATTTTCATTGCCTGGGGCATATACGCCCACCTGTTCTTCGCAACAAGTACCTGGATACGAAAATAGATATGAAGAGTTAAAAAAATATGTAGATGAGGTTTATTGTTTATCAGTAAACGATTCGTTTATAATGAATGCTTGGTTTAGAGACCAAAAAATATCTAAAGTAAAGCCAATTGGAGACGGAGAAGGCAAATTTACAAAAGGAATGGACATGTTAGTTAACAAACCTAAACAAGGATTTGGCATGAGATCATGGAGATATTCTGCATTTATCGACAATGGTCAGGTTGTTAAAATTTTTGTTGAAGACGGAAAAAATGACAATAGTGGCGATGACGATCCATTCAAGGTGAGCGATGCTGATACAATGTTAAACTATTTAAAAGGAAAGTAGATAAACAACAAAACTTTATCGAAAGATTTTTATTAAAATCTTCCCCAAAGAGAATCTTTTTTAACCCAGCCTTTATATTTATCTACTTTGATTTTACACCATTCAGTTTGACACTTGGTAATCAAACACAATCTTCCTTTATTTAAAACAACCTTAGGCTTGGAATAAATTGTAGGATTGTTAAATACAATCAATTTGTTGTCAATGACAATTGCAGCTTTCTTTTTTGATAGCTGAGACACATGTATCCAACCAGAATTATTTTCATGATCTCTAATTTTTCTAAAATTATCAGATTCATCTTGAATTAAAACTGGTAAAAATTTCTTTTTATAGAAAATCTTAACTGGATATTCACGAGATGGACCCTGTCTAAGATTAACTTTGTCATAGCGTAAAGTTAAAAAATATTCATCTTTAGAAAAACTAGAACTCTCAAAAAACAAAATACTAAAAATGATAATAATTGTTCTTAACATTTATTAATACATTTTGGGTTAATAGATATTTTAGATTTTCTAAATTCAGTCTTTAAAGCATCAAATATAAGCAGAAGATTAGTCAAGTCATCTTTAGTATTTAGAATAGATTTTAAAACTTCATTTGCTTGCAATGATCCCATAATACCTGCCACCGGAGAAAATATTCCTTCTGTTTGACAATTGTTTTCAAAATCAGGTGGACTTGGCATAAAACATCTATAACAAGGTCCTTTTTTTCTAAAATTAAATTTCATGAGCTGACCATCAAATTTACTTATAGCAGATGAAATTAATATTTTTTTATTTTTTACACAATAATCATTAATTAAATATCTGGTATTATAATTGTCTGTACCATCGCATATAATATCAAAACTACTTAAAATTTTCTTGATATTTTTAGATGTTATTTTTTTTTTAAATGGAATAATTTTTATTTTCTTATTTATTTTATTGATTGCTTTTTTTGCTTGTTTAACTTTAAATTTACCTATGTCATTGGGATTAAATAAAGTTTGTCTATTTAAATTTGAAATTTCAATTTTATCAAAATCAACAATGCCTATTTTACCAACGCCAGAAGCTGCTAGATAAGTAAGCAATGGACATCCTAAGCCTCCTAGACCTATAATCAGAACATTTGCAGAAAATATTTTCTTTTGTCCCGCTAAACCAATTTTTTTTAAGATTATTTGTTTTTCGAATCTTTTAAATTGACTCAAGTTAATTTTCATTTTTAGAATTATTTAGTTCCAGTCGACCCAAATCCACCTTTGCCTCGCTCTGTTTCACTTAAATCATCTACTTCTTTAAGCTGAGCTTGCACTATTGGACACACAACCATTTGAGCAATACGAAGTCCCTTTTCCACTTTGAAAGGTTCTTGACCAAGATTGATTAATATTACTTTGACTTCACCCCTATAATCAGAATCGATTGTGCCTGGTGTATTTAAAACACTTATTTTTTTTTTAGCAGCTAGACCAGATCTTGGTCTGATTTGTACTTCAAATCCTTTTGGGATGGATATTGATAAACCCGTAGGAACAATTGCTGTTTTTCCAGGATCAATATTTATATTAGCCTCTATATTTGCAGCTAAATCCATACCTGAAGATCCGCTCGTTTCGTATTTAGGTAAAGGAACTTCTTTAGACAGTCTCTTAATTAATATTTTTGTCATTCATTAAAAGTTTATCTAATATAATTTTAGCAATTGTATTAGCAATATAACTTTTTTTATTTTTTGGAATTGATTTAATTTTACCTTCTCTATCAATTATTGAAACTTTATTATATTCAGAATTAAATCCTGAGTCTTTTTTAGAAACATCATTTGCAATAATTAAATCACAGTATTTTTCTTTAATTTTTATTTTTGAGTTTTGAATAACATTTTCTGTTTCAGCAGAAAAACCAACTACTATTTTAGGTCTAGCTTTATTATTTTTACTTAAATAATCTAAAATGTCAGGATTTTTTTCTAACCTTATATTATCAATATTTGAAGTATTTTTTTTAATTTTATTTTTATTTTTATTGATTGGTTTAAAGTCAGAGACAGCAGCAGCACAAACAGCTATATCAACTGGCAGAGATTTTTTAACTTCACTCATCATTTCCTTGGCAGAAATTATTTTTTTAATCTTTAAATCTTTAGAAGAAATGAGGTTGGATGGACCTGCTATTAGTTTAGTTTTTATACCTAGTTTTTTTAATGCCAAAGCAACTTCATATCCTTGTTTGCCACTTGACTCATTGGAAATATATCTTACTGGATCTAAATATTCTCTAGTTGGCCCAGTAGTAACTAAAGCTTTAAGATTTTTATTTTTGACTAAATTTTTTTGATTAAAATAATTTTTTAAGTAGGAATAAATCTGTCTTGGGCTTGACATTTTTCCTTCTCCATACTCACCACAAGCCATTTCACCTTTTTCAGGACCAATAAAATGATAACCATAATCTTGTAAAATTTTTAAGTTCCGTTGTGTAGCTTTATGAAGCCACATTCGAACATTCATAGCCGGAACTAAAAGAATGTCTTTGTTAGAAGCTAGTAACACTGTTGTAGCTAAATCTTCAGCCTTACCTATGCTTAACTTTGTCATAAAGTTTGCTGTTGTAGGTAAAACGATAATTAAATCTGCCCATCTAGATAAAGCTATATGATCAATTTCAGCTTCACTATTTTTATCAAAAATATCTTCGAATGTTTTATTTTTTGTCAATGTTGTAATTGAGAGCGGTGTAACAAATTCTTTACCGCTCTTAGTTAGAATAGTTTTTACATCAACATTATTTTTTTTTAACAGTCTTATAAGATCAAGAGCTTTATAGGCAGATATACCGCCTCCCACAACTATTAAAATTTTTTTATTTTTTAATGACATTATTTAATTAAAATACTAATAGAATAACAATTACAATACCAAAAAAACCAATAATCAAATTGTTTCTGAAATTTTTTAACTTCATTTGCTCTATCTCTAAATTTTTGTTGTTTTCTAACCCTAAATTTAGTTTTCCTTCCGCCATTAATTGAAGAGCATAATTAGCTTTATCCATTAGATTAGGAAAATCAGGTATTCTTTTTATTATCTCAGCTGAAGTATTAATTGCAGTATCTAAGGTAGATTTTGGACTTTTAATATCTTTTAACCAATCTTCTAAAACAGGCCTAGAAACTTCCCAGATATTAGTTTCAGGATACAGCTTTCTTGAAACACCTTCTACGACAACCATGGTTTTTTGTAAGAGAAGTAGAGGTGTTTGTGTTGGCATGTTGAATTTTTCAGTGATTTCAAAAAGTTGGGCCAATAAATTTCCTCCAGATATATCCTTAATTGATTGACCGAAGATAGGTTCTCCAACAGATCTTAATGCTTGAGCAAATTCTTCTTTAGAAGCATTTTGGGGGACAAGACCTGCTTGAAAATGCACTTCTGCTACCTTTATATAATCTCTTTCAATAAAACCGTATAAAATTTCAGCTAAAAATTTTCTATTGTTTTTATCTAATCTACCCATAATACCGAAGTCTACAGGTATAATATTTCCTTGTTGATCAACAAATAAATTTCCTTGATGCATATCTCCATGAAAAAATCCATCTCTTACTGCTTGTTTTAAAAAATGTTGTATTAAGTTTTCTGCTAGAATTTTTAAATCAACACCAAGCTCTTTAAGTTTTTCATGCTCTCGAATAGATATCCCATCCACTTTGTCCAGAGTTAGAATTTTTTTAGTGGTATAATTCCAATAGATTTTGGGTACATTAAAGCCTTTATCGCTTCTTGTGTTTTCATACAATTCATTTGCAGCTGCAGCTTCAAATCGTAAATCCATTTCAATATTTGTAATTTCACGTAATAAATGAACAACCTCAACTAATTTAAGTCTTTTTGCTTTTGAGAATGTATTTTCAACTATATAGGCAAATAACATTAAAGCATCTAATTCTTCATTAAAAAATTTTTCTATATCTGGTCTTAAAATTTTAATTGCAACTTGTTTGTTTTCATTTTCATTTTTAATTTTTGCTATATGAACTTGAGCAATAGAGGCTGCCGCAATAGGTTCACTAAGTTCCAAAATATTTTTAAATTGATTATCTCCAATTTCTTTTTTTATAATTTTTTTCGCTTCATACATATCAAATGAAGGGAGCTTATCTTGTAATTTTTCTAAATTTTTTGCCAGCTCTTCACCGATGATGTCGGGTCTTGTCGCAAGAAATTGCCCAAGTTTAATAAAAGTAGTGCCCATTTCTTCAAGCGCTATACAAAGTTTTTCTCCAGGTTGTGTTTGATTATTTAAAGTTTTTTTTTGTGATCCAATGGAGATAAGATTAAAAAAAATATTTATTGTTAGTGGTAAATTATATATTTGATTAATCGTATCTACTGCTCCAGAAGTAGATAATCTTCTTGCGATTTTAAATAATTGAAAAATTCTATTAAGCATTTAAATTTTCCATCCAGAATGGATAGCAGAAATACCATTGGAAAGGTTTCTATATTCTACATTAGAAAATCCATTTTTTTTTATCAAATTAGTTAGTTCATCTTGTGTATAGAACTCATTAATACTTTTAATTAAATAATCATAAGGCCTTGATGATCCTACAATGTATTTTCCAACGAATGGTATAATCTTTGAATATTTTTGATAAAGGAGATTAATCATTTCATTATTTATTTTAGAGAACTCTAAGCACATGAAACGACCACCTGGTTTCAAAACTCTTAATGCTTCTTTTAAAGATAAATTTATGTCAGAAACATTTCTTATACCATAGCTAATTGTGTAAAAATCATATGTATCATTTTTAAAAGGTAATTTTTCTGCTTTAGCTTTATGCCATTTTATATTTTTAAAATTTTTTAAATTAGATTTACCAGCAAAGTACATTTCATTGTTAGGTTCAACACAAGTGATTTGAGTTGAACTGTTATTTTTTTTTGAAAAAAGCTTAGCAATATCACCTGTTCCCGAAGCAACATCAATAAGGTTTTCATTTAATTGAGGATTCATCCAATCTATTAATTTTTTTTTCCAAATACGATGAATGCCTAGAGACATAA
>Ga0114993_10005448_pt1 | contig 12285 bp, 12 predicted proteins | sample ArcticOcean_MG_C_FD_87042 | JGI IMG/M metagenome (GOLD analysis project Ga0114993, IMG submission 87042) | Marine microbial communities from western Arctic Ocean - ArcticOcean_MG_CB2_150 | ecosystem: Environmental > Aquatic > Marine > Oceanic | place: Arctic Ocean: Canada Basin | collected...
CAGCGTCTCTTGATAATGTCCAAGTTGTGTTTCTTGATAAAATATCAATTTCTCCAGATGTTAATGCTGTAAATCTTTCTTTGGCACTCAATGGAGTAAATTTAACTTTACCTGAGTCACCTAGAACTGCGGCAGCAACTGCTCTACATACATCTACGTCTACTCCTGACCAATTTCCTGCAGCATCAGCATTAGAAAATCCTGGTAGACCTTGCGAAACTCCACATCTCACAAATTCTTTTTTAATTGTATTATTTAAAGTTTTAGATTTTTTTGCAGCAAAAGCTTCTGATTGTAAGCCAATCAATAAAGCTACTGATACTAAAAGATATGTAAAACTTTTTAATGATTTTATCATATATAAGATATCCTTTTTTTATTGTTTATATTTTGATCGATCAAAATAGTTATTTGAACTTAATAAAATTTAACTTAACGTTCAAGATATTATAAAAATTTATACTATATTTAGAGTAATAATTTTTTTTTTACTATATAGAGTTTTTAACAACTTAAAATTAAATGTTGGCGCGCCCTGGAGGATTCGAACCTCCGACCCTCGGTTTAGAAATGCGTGGGTTTGTGGTTACGAATTCCACCGAGTTGTCTAGTTTTGTTATTTTACAATAATCATTTTACAAGATATCTACGAAAATGGGTTGGGCCGATAAAGTAGAGCCTATTAGATTTTTAAAAAATAGAAATAAATATTTAAGTTTTCACCCAAAAGAAGATGCTGAGAAAGTTGCAAAATTAAAATTAATTGGGAGAAGAACTAAAAATACATAACTGTTTTGTAGAATTTTAAGGGATCAAACTTGAGCATGCCTTGAGCATAAGGAGATAAATAACAATTGTAATTATGATTGCATAAAAATGTTGATATAATAAATTCAGGTTAAAATAAGAGAAGAGAAATTTAGGAAGTTGGTTCGCTGAACTTCAATAAAAATATGGTAACAAATAAGAAATTGTTAGAAATATATAATTTGACACAAAAAGATTTTTTTAAACACAAAAATCAAAGATCAATTCATTGGCAAAAATATTATAGTAGCGAAAAATTTGAAGATGAAAATAATTTAATAAATTTTAGAAAAAATCGAGTGCTTTCAGAAGGTTTGGATGATGCTATAAATTTACAAAATAAATTAAATCTAATTGAGGTATTAGAATATTTTGATCATGAATTTTTAAAAAAAAATTTACCAACTAAAAATATAGGAAATTCTAATTTTTCAATAAATTTTTTAGGATTTTATTTTGATTATGGAATAATTCACCATTTAAAATGGTTTGAAGAAATTTCAAAAATTATCTTTAAAAAGTCAAAAATTATTTGTGAAATTGGTGGTGGATTTGGTAGTCTAGCGAGAATTATAATCAATAACTATGAAACAAAATATATTTTAATGGATCTGCCTGAAGCAAATTTATTATCAACTTTCTACTTAAAGGAACATTTTCCAAAGAAAAAATTTTATTTATATAATAACTATCTTGAAGCCACCACCCCCCCAATTTTAAAAAACCTAGATAATTTTGACATTTATATTCTCCCTCCTTGGTGTAAATTTGAAAAATCTCTTAAAATAGATTGTTTTATAAATACTAGATCGATGATGGAAATGAACATGAATACCATTAAAAAATATTTTGATTTAATACACACGCATATCTCCTCTGACGGTTTTTTTTTAAATATCAATAGATATGAAAAAACAGTAGTTGGAGAAGGCGAGAAAATATGTATTCATGAATATCCTTATGATAGTAAGTGGGATGTGATAATTTCAAAACCATCATTCTTACAAAAGGGAGTGCACTTTTTACTTACACAGAGAAAAGTTGAAAACTTCAAAAATAATATTAAAGATGAATTAAACAAAATAGGAATTCTTAATGATAATCATAAAAGAAATTACAACATAAATCTAATAAATATTAAAAATTACTTCAAGAAAAAAACTTATAAAATTATCAAAAAAGTTTTGCTTTTCTTTTTCGTAGAAGAAAAATTAAAAAAAATTGCCAGGATCCTTTATAATATGACTAAATTTTAATTTTTAGGATTTTAAGGGATCAAACATGAGCAATACATGGGCATAAAGAAATAAATTATCTGAAATCTTAAAAATATTTAAATTATTGTCGCGCGCAAACTAGAAGTTGCCTACACAAACTAACCTGTTTCCCATTTATACCAAACACAAAATAACCACAAAAAAAGAGAATAAACCAAAATAGATTTCAATTAGCCTAGTCAGGTTAGGCACTTTAAGCGAGGCGTACTAAATATAAATTATTTGGATAGCGTTAGCCTAGTTAGGTTGGCGCGCCCTGGAGGATTCGAACCTCCGACCCTCGGTTTAGAAAACCGATGCTCTATCCAACTGAGCTAAGGGCGCTCTTTGTTTATTACCAATAGTTATTCGTCTATTGTTTTTTCAAAAATAATATCAATTACTAACTTTATCGTCCCGTGTAGTGCCCTTGTACTACTTTTAAATAAATTACCTAAATATTTCCTATATTTTTTATATCATAAGCTATCCAAAAATCTATTTTAAAAGTTAAGTGTTTGCTGAAATAAAAGGTTGGCTTGCTTTCGATGTGAGATTTATTATTTTTAATCTATTATGAAACATAAGGCCATTAACCAATCTATAAAATCCAGAGCTGTCGGGTCTTCAATGTTTTTGAATTTTAATAATTATACTTGGATTAATAGAATCTAGAAAAGATTTGTTTTTTGAAAATATAGTTGATTAAATTTATCAATTCTTATGCAGTCTTCTTTTTTTACCTCGAAAAACTTAGTATTAATACTTTCTCTTCCGCTATTTTGAAAACTTGAAGTTTTAACTAAACAACCTAATCCTTTAACTTCTACATAAATTGGATTAGTGAACGTCCCTGAGGGTAAATTAGTTTTAAAAACAGGTGTTAAATTATTAGAATTATCTTTTTTCCAAACATTGTGATGTCTAATTTGACACATAGGAGAGATACAATCATATTTTAGATCATAATTTTTTATTAATGATTGAAAAAAATTTTTGCTCTATTTAAATACAGTTCTTCAAACACAATTATATGGGAAGGATTATAAATTTTTTTTATAAATTTATTAAATGACTCTTTTAAAATATAATTTAAACCAAGAAAATTTTGGTTTAACTCATTTCCTCTTTCAATGAAAACAATTTTTTTATTTTTTTATTTTTTTATTTTTTTATTTTTTTATTTTTTTATTTTAAAATTTAGGTTTTACCACTCTTAGTCCACCGGTTTCTTTAAATATTTCTTCACGTTCTAATCTTAAAGAAGAAGTTTTATTTAATGTTTTAAGTCCAGATCCATCATGTTGATAAAATCTGTTTGCCTCCGCTTGAGCTCCAATAACCTCGTCCGTTTTAAAAAGTTCCATAATATTTAGAGAAGTTTCCAAATCCTTTGTGGTAATAAATCGATTCCGAAAATTAAGCTCAAAAACATAATCAAATTTTATTTTTTTTCTGGAACATTTTTTTTAATTTTTGTTTATTATTTGATTAATAATTGAATTGCCTGGATCATAATGCATAGTATTAGTAACAAATTTATCCTTTATAATATCTGTCCATTCTTCATTTGAATAACCAAAAACTTTTTCTAATGTTTTCTCAATTATTTGATCATTTCGCATGTTTGACCAAAAGGGTCCGACATTTTCATAATCGTCTGGGTATCCAAATGGAATTGCGGGTAAAAGTTGATTTTTTTTAACCCAATCATCATCTAAACAACCGTAAGGAAAACAAGCACATTTTATTCCTCTAGAAAGAGCTTCGTAGCCTAAAGTACTATACAGAAATACAATCATATTAAACTTATTTATACAAAGGTAACTGCTTGCTGTCATTTCTTCTCTGTTATAAATATTTTTATTTATATATTTCCAATTTCCACTAACTAAATATTTTCTATAATATTTCTCTAAAACAGTTTTTTTGGGTAAAATGCTTAATTCCAATTTTTTTTTTTTACAAAAATTATATAAAATATTAAAAACTATTTTTTCGTTTTCAGGAAATATTTTGTTTTTTTCAATGCTTTTATATTTTTTTTTCGTATCATTATCAAAACTCCCTCTCCATTGAGAAATAAAAAGAACAGAATTATTTTTTTTATTTTGATCATAATCATGAACATAATGATTATTTAAAACTGAACCCGCTACAATTATATTAAATTTAAAATTTTTTAAAATTTTTTTCTTTATACCCTCTCCAAAAACGAAGAGATGGTCGACATTAAATGAATCAGTAAAATTAGAATTATTTTCAAAAAGGTTATAACGAACCTGCGGAGCTCTCATTCCATTTTGAATAGAAATATAACGAGGGTTTGGATAAATATTTTTTAATTTATAAAAAGAAGTATCATTATCAATGCTAGTTATAACAAATTCAGGGGAGACAAATTTGATAAAATTAATCAGGTACTGAAATTTAAAATTTCTGAAACCAGACCTAATAAAAGTTAGGAGAATAATATAAAAATTTATTTTCTCATACCTGGTATGTAAAATTTCACATTCGCTTTTATTAACTATTTTATAGAGCGTAAACGTACTCTTTCCGTCATAAATTAAAAATTTTTTTTTTTTTGGTATTAGAATTGTCCATTTTGAACTTAAAATTTTGATCATTTGCTTAAAAAAAAAATTCATAATGTTCAATTATTGAACAATATAACTTCAATTTAATAGAGGTGTCAATAAATTTTGACTTCGCTTTATTGGTAATAGCTTGTAATTTAAAACCTAAAGTATATAAATTTACACAGACGTCCCAATTAGGGTTTTTTAGGTACAAAAATAAAGTAATTATGACTGATGCTGGCAATAAAACTATAGCAATAATAATGGCTAGAGGTGGATCGAAAGGGTTACCTAAAAAAAATACAAAACCACTAAACGGAAAACCTTTAATTGCTTACTCAATTGAAGACGCAATAAATTCTGGAGTTTGCGATACAGTACTTGTCACAAGTGATGATGATGAAATTATCGAAATATCAAAAAAATATGGGGCCACAGTTTCATTTAAAAGACCGAGTGAGTTAGCAGGTGACTCAATTCCCCCCGAACCAGTAATACAGCACGCATTAAAGGAACATGAAAAAATAACCAATTCAAAATTTGATATTGTTGTTTATCTGCAACCAACGGATATCTTTAGACCCAAAAATGTAATTAAAGATTGTGTTTCTAAACTAAAAAACAATCCCAAAATTGACACTGTTTTCTCGGCATACAAAACTCATAAACATTTTTGGAAAAAAAATAGTGACGGTAACTACAAAAGAATAACAGATGAAACTTATGCCGCTAGACAAGAACGAAAAGATAATATCACTTTTCGAGAAGATCAAGGTGTCGCATGCGCTTTTAGGGCTAATCTAATCCGAGATAAGGGTATTAGAATTGGAAAGAATGTTGATATTGTTGAAAATGAAGATTTTAAAACATCAATTGATATTCATTATGATTTTGATTTTTTGCTCGCTGAAATTCTTAAATCAAAAGAGAATGATAATCTAAATATATTCAGAGATGAGTTCTTAGGAAGAAACTCAAAGTTTTGGTCTCAAAGTATTAGAAATGGTTATATCAGATCTCATTTAATATTTGCCATGCACGAAACAGGGGTTTTTGAAATTTTAAAAAATAATAAAAATTTAACAACTAAAGAAATTGCTACTAAAACAAATTTAAATCATATATTGCTAGATGGAGTATTAAACTTTCTTTATCATTCAGATAAAATTTTATTTAAAGAAAATAACAAGTTTAGTCTTACAAAATTTGGAATGGATAATTTGTTTACGGATCCAGTTCTTGCTATGTCTTATGGAGCAGTTGGAGCATATTCTTGTATACTTACAGAATTGGTGCCTTCTTTAAGAAATCAAAAAAAATATGGTAAAGATTATATAAGACCAGGCGATTTAATTGCGAAAGGAAGCTACTATACGGGAAGAAAAAACTATCCCTGGATAGTTAGTAATATGAAAAAATTGGGAGTTAAAAAAGTGGGTGACTTAGGGTGTGGATCAGCTGATGTTTTGATCAGTCTATGCGAAGAAGACAAAAATTTACTTGGTGTGGGAATAGACATATCAAAAGAAGCATTGGATGAAGCAAAATTAAGAATTGAAAAAAAAGGTTTAAAAAATAGAATTTCACTAGTTAAAGGAGATCTATATAAGCCTGAAACCTATTCCAAAGCACTGCAAGATGTTGATGCATTTAATGCCATAATGGTAATGCATGAATTTTTAAGAGACGGCAAAGAAAGAGTTATAAAAATGTTTCAAGATATGAAAAAAGAGTTTAAAGGAAAATACTTTTTTTTAGGAGAGTTTGATTGTTTGAATGATAGCGAATATCAGAAAATGCCTTATCCCGACCGAATACATTTTTTGTTCTATCAATATGTAATTCATCCTTTGACTTGGCAAGGTTTAGGGTTCAAAGAGGATTGGCTAGAAATATTTAAAAAATCAGATATTAAGGTTATTAAAATGGAAGACAAACTTAACTTTCGTCTCGTTCAATTTATTTTAAAATTTTAACCTAATACGAACTTAAACCTTCCCAATTTGTTTAAATAAATACCTTTTGAATTTGGACCTCTGTTGTACATTTGGTTCAAACACAATTTCAAATTTCCTTTATTAGGGTAATTTCCTTGATCACCAATGTAACCAGCAATGCCGCACATAATTTTTTAAAACTTAATTAATTTTTTTGTAAAATTGTTTATTTTAAAGGAGTATTTAGAATCAACCTCAAAAAATTTTGTATTAACGCTTTCCCTTCCATTATTTTCAAAATTTGAAGATTTAACTATACAACCAAGACCTTTGTTTTCTTGAAATATTGTATGGTCAACTAAAGATGAAGGCAGTGTCGTTTTAAATATGGGCTCTATGTTCCCCTTGTTATTTTTTTTCCAAATATTGTGATTTTTATTCTGAAAAATTGGGACTAAACAATCATAATTGTTATCTATATTATTTATTAAACTGCTGAAAAAATTCTTTGGTCTAAAAGGGTAGATTTCTTCAAATACCAAAATATGACTAGGTTTATATTTTTTTTTTATAAATTTGTTAAATACTTCTTTTAAAATATAGTCAGATCCTAAAAAATCTTTTTCTAAATTTTTATTTCTATTTATATAAGTAATTTTTTTGTTTTTAATACTTTGCCTTAATAACTTGTTATTGCAAATAATAAATATTTTTTTAATTTTATTAATTTTTATTACTTTACGTAAGGTCTGCTCAACTAAAAATTTACCATTGATTATAATCGGTTCTAGAATTGGTACAATACAAACCAAATTGGTAGATTTTTCCTTTAACGAAACTTTCGTCAATATTTTGCTTATTTTTCTAACTCGAGAAATATTATTTTTATGGCTGACTCCATGATAGTGAAAGACAGAAGATCTCGGTTCATATACAATTTTATATCCTTTATTTATTTGCTTTTGTGCCCAAATCCTATCTTCAATATGATGAATATTTTCATCAAATTTTATTTTTTTCCATAAATCTCTTCTAATCATACTGTTAGCATTATGAAAAAAAGGATCTTTGTTTTGAATTTTTTTATCTTTGCCAAATAAATAAATTAGATCTCTCACATCATTTGGATCAGACATATCTAAAGGTTCTTGTTTTCCATATACAGCAGCTACTTTCTTATTTTTAAAATTTTTTATTAAATTTGACAGCCACAATTTATTTTTAGGAATACAATGTCCAGATATCATGGCAATAAGTCTGCCCTTTGATGCTTGAATACCCAAATTTAGAGCTCTGCCAGGGAAAAATTCTTTACTTTTATACTTAACAATTTTTACTTTTGGAAAATTATTTTTTACGATTCTAAGCGTTCCATCAGTACTTGAGTTGTCTACGACTATTACTTCAAAATCTTTAAATTTTTGATTAAATATTTCGTGCAAACATTTTCCAATCCAAAATGATTCATGTCTAGTTCTTATAATAATTGAAACAGAAGGTTTTTTTAACTTCATACTATTTTTTTTCCTAAAACTTTTCCAATCTCTCTTAATTTTTTTACTAACTTAGAAAATTCATCAAAATTTATTGCCTGCAACGGATCGACTGCAGCATTTCTGGGATCTGGATGAAATTCAATCATCAAACCTTCTGCTCCAGCTGCTAAAGACCCAAGCGCTAATGACTCAACCCACTTATGCCAAAAACAAGCGTGACTTGGATCAGAAATTATTGGCAAACAACTATAATCTTTAAGTGCAGGTATTGCCTGTATATCAAGCATAAACCTACTTGTAGATTTATGAGTGTGTGGTGCTGATACTCCACGTTCACATAATATAACTTTATCATTTTTTTCTAAAAGAGCGTATTCAGATGAGCCCAGTAAATCTCGTATTGAACACCCAAAATGTCTTTTTAAAATAATCGGTTTTTTGTATCTTGCTGTTTTCGATATTAATGGAAAATTTTGCATATTTCTGGCTCCAATTTGAAAAATATCAACAAAATCATTCATAAGTTTAAGTTTTTCTTCTTCCATAACTTCTGAAACAATCAAAACATCAAAGTTTTTTTTAATTTCTTCCAATATTTTTAAACCTTTATCTCCTGCTTCAAAATATTTTTTGGATCTATAGGGAAATGTTAATGGTTTGTAAATTTGACCTCTTAACAACTTAAGTTTATTTTTTTCTAGTACTTCACAACATTTAAAAATTAAATCACGATTTTCAATACCGTTGGGTCCAGAAATTATAGGTATGTTATTGTCGCCGAAACTAATTTCTTTACTTATTTTTATAATTTTCTTCTTTTTTAATGAAGAAGATAGAGGAAATTTATTTTTTAAATCTTCTTGGGATATGTCCTTGCCTGGAAACTTATTGTCCATTACCAATCATACCTTTCTTTATTTGATTTAAATTATTAATCTTGTTTACCAATTTAAATGCAAAAACTGCTTGCATCAAGTTCATGGATAAACCATTTATAGTTCTTAACTCAAATATTTCTCCTAATTGAATTAATATAGTTTTTCTTGGGTTGTAGATTATATCAAAAATTATGACTTTAGGGTTTTTTACAAAAAATCTAACAGTATCATAGATATTTGATTGATTTAATTTTAAAAGATTATAATCATTTTGAATTTTATTTGTTATATAATCATTCTTATTACCTACTCTTCCCACTGGAGATCTTTTAATTAAATTATAGTAATTATTATTTATTCTAAATTTGGAATCAAACCCTACTGATGTAGTGTTAATAACTAAATCTATAGATTTTAAATTCTTAATATCGTTAACTTTTTTTAAAATACTGTAATTTTTTTTAATCTTAATTTTTTTTAAAACTAAATTAAGTTTCTTAAAATTTCTATTGTAAAAATAGAACTTGCTATTTTTGAATAAATTTCGTGTTGATAAAATACAAGCTTTAGCAGCTCCTCCAGCTCCTAAAATTAAAATTTTTTTGATATTTTTTTTTATTAATTTCAAAGTAAAAGTTGAGCCCATATAATCAGTATTATAACCAATAAGTTTATTTTTATACTTAACAATAGTATTAATTGATCCTATTTTCTTTGCATCTTTATCAATTTCATCAATATATTTAATTATAGTAGTTTTGTATGGCATTGTAACGGCGGATCCAAAAAAATTTGGATTAGCTTTTAAACTTAAAACTAACTTCTTAAGATTTTTTTTTCTTACATCTAATGGAAGCATTATTTTTTTTATTTTCATTCTTTTGTATGCATTATTCCACAATATAGGTGATCTGGCTCCCTTAGAGGGAGTTTCTCCAATTATAGTTACAAAGTTTTGTTTTGTTTTAATTTTTAACTTATTGTCGATATATTTTAAAAATTTCATCCTAATATCCAAGTTTAGATTTTAAATTCTTTTCATTAAAATATACCCATCTTTTTTTTTCATAACTTTTATACATCATGTTTAGAAGTTTTAAAGTATCAAGGGTTTCTATAGCTTTAAGAGGTTTAGAATTATTTTTTCTCTTTAACTTATTGTCAATTATTTTTTGTAAACATTTTGAATGGGATAAGCCGTATCCAGTAGGAACAATTTCTGAAAAATTTTTTAAATTTTTGTTATTAATTGATAGCATGTTGCAACAAAGACCGTGTAATTTCACTATTTTTCTTTGCATTGTTATTTCTATTGAACTTTCAACATCTCGTGGTCTGAGTGCTGTAGTGAGACTTACTTGACAATTTATTCCATTTTTGAATGTAATTATACCGATGTTTGTGTCTTCTGCTTGTAATTTATTAGATTTATTTTCTAGATGAGATATGCACTTTATTGGTTTACCAAAGAAATAACAAAGTAAATCAATATAATGAATACCTTGTTGAGCGATTACTCCGCCATCGTGTTTCCAGTTACCATGCCAATCATTGTAATAATTTTGTTGTCTTGACCAAAGGAGTTTTAGATTAGCAAATATTATACTTTTACTAAGTTTCTTTTTTAATTTTTTTTTAACAAATTCTACAGACTTGTTTAATCTATTTTGAAAAATAACATAAAATAAAAGTTTTTTCTTATTAGCATTTTTATTCAAATTAATTAATTGCTCTACTCTTAATACTGGAGGTTTTTCAACAATAACATTTTTTTTGGCATCAAAACATTTTTTAATATGTTTTGCATGATTTCCTGACTCTGTGGCTATATATATGAAATCCATTTCATTATTTAAAAAACTATTAAGTGAATTTGTTTCTTTAATATTAAAAAATTTAGCAAATTTTTTATTTTTCTTTTTATCTTTGTCGTAAACTGCAACAACCTTTGAGTTTTTAATTTCGTTCTTAAATACTTTAGCAACCCTACTTTCAACTACTCTTCCAAGTCCCAATATGCCAAACTTTAATTTTTTTCTAAACTTCATTGTATTTTTTAAACCAATTAACAAAATTATCCATTCCTTTTTCTAAATTTGTAGAAAACTTGAATCTAAATAATTTTTTTTCTCTTTTTAAATTTGAATATGTTACTAAAACATCTCCTAATTGTTTTTTAATATATTTTTTTTTTGCTTTAATTTTTAATTTCTTTTCTAAAACTTTAATAAATTTCATTAAAGAGATTGATCGTGGGTTACCAATATTAAATACGTCAAATTTAATTGATTTCACTTTTCTGTATTTTTTCAAAATTAAAAAAATATTATTTATTACATCATCGATATAAGTAAAGCTTCTTGCATGATTGCCTTTATTATAAATTTCAATAGCTTTATTTTTTATTATTGATTTTGTAAATTTATAATAAGCCATATCTGGTCTACCCCAAGGTCCAAAAACAGTAAAAAACCTTAATCCTAAAATATTTAGACCGTAAATTGAATTATACACGTTTGACAAGAGTTCCATGCTCAATTTTGATACAGCATAAACTGAAACTGGCTTTGTTTGAGGTAAATGTGAAAAACTTTTTTTCTTTTCACCATAAACAGATGAGCTGCTAGCAAATAATAACAATTTTAATTTTTTTGCATTCTTGAAAAATTCTAAAATTTTTAAATAAGCCAAAGTATTATCTCTCAAGTAGACTTCAGGTTTTTGTATTGAATACCTAACTCCTGCTTGACCTGAAAAATGTAGGATATAAGTGATTTTTTTTTTATATTTTTTTATTTTGCTATAAGTTTTTTTATTATTTAGGTCTCCAAAAACAAAAGTAAATTTTGAAAAATTATTAAGTATAGCAATCCTTTTTTTTTTTATTTTAATATCATAGTAAGTATTAAAATTGTCCACGCCTATAACTGATTCTCCTTTTTTCAAAGCAGAAATAGCAAAATGAAAACCAATAAAACCTGCGATTCCAGTAACTAGATACATATATTAATTTTTTTTTATTTCGCGAGTTAGCTCAACAATACCATTTTCAATATTAGTTTGATATTATGGTGTAAGTATAATTTCTGGAGATAATTTATAAGAATTATTGAGTTTTGTCATTTAGAAAAAGTTAAAATTTATTAAGAAATTGAGCTTGGTCTAAATATTTTTACAACTTCTTCAAGACCTTTGCTTAATTCATATATGCCTTCATAGGCAAAATAAACTGCAAGTAATATTAAGAATACACTTGAAGCTCTGAAAAACATTCCAATTGGAATTATTTTAGTAATTTTATTTAAGCCAAAATAAACAACTATAAGTGC
>Ga0114993_10005449_pt1 | contig 12284 bp, 17 predicted proteins | sample ArcticOcean_MG_C_FD_87042 | JGI IMG/M metagenome (GOLD analysis project Ga0114993, IMG submission 87042) | Marine microbial communities from western Arctic Ocean - ArcticOcean_MG_CB2_150 | ecosystem: Environmental > Aquatic > Marine > Oceanic | place: Arctic Ocean: Canada Basin | collected...
AATAATGAATAGTCTAAATCAAATATATTGTCGCATAAGGAGGGGTGACTTTCATCACCCCTCCCGTTTAGCTTTCTTTGTACTGACCATGTAGACCGCAGCAACGATACAATACACCATCAACCTCAATCTCATCCATAGTATGATGATGCCCGTAATACCAAACCTTTGGCTTGTGCGCAGAGAATTTGATTATGTTTTCAAGGTTTGTAGGTGTAGGGCTCGTATGGCGCTGCGTCCTCTTGATTGGTACACGTACAGGCGCATCATGTGTAACAACCACGTCAGGCTCTTCGGACTCAAGCCTGTCCATGAACAGAGTAAACTCAGCATATGTGGGTGTCTCTGCGGCCCACCAATCAACACCAACGGCTCGTATGTGTCGATCCGTGCTTTCAGCTCCGCCGCAGAAAATATGCTTTACGCCATCAAGCACGTGAACCGAGCCACGCTGAGCGAAAAAACACGCCGGAGCAAGTTCAACAAGATCGGGATGGCCCTGTTCCGCAGAAAGCTCATTCCACTTATCCCAGTTATCATGGTTGCCGCCACAAGTGATCCAAGTTGGACCAGGCCTGTTCTTGCGAGCACGCTTCTCAAAGTACTTGAAGATTGGGCAGTGCCCGCCTGGCCAGCGAATGCCAAAATCACCAACCTGAACAACATGGGTGACCCCCGCCTCGGACGCGAGTCGATCAATATTGGCGATGTGATTGATACGCCCATGTGTATCACCAGCGTAAAAAATAGTCATAGCAACCTCCTTCGTGTAAATGGTGGGTCCGGTGGGGCTCGAACCCACGACCTAAGGATTAAAAGTCCTTTGCTCTACCAGTTGAGCTACGGACCCACATTCAATACATAGTATACTAAGGACAAATATGTTTGATAAAAATATTGTCGCAAATCTGCGACAAAATATATACGTATGAATGGAAAGGGGGTGGCTTTCGCCACCCCCTTTCGCTGTGCCTCCTACTTCATGATGTGCGAAAGGATATCCTTTGACGCCCTCTGAATGGACTTCATAGATTCCTTGACCTTCTTGCTATCACCCTTCCAGCATGCGAGATACATTGCTGAAGGTGAGTAGTCAAGTCCCCATGCGCCCATGATGACAGCCGAAGTACTCTCCGCCTCGATTTCCTTCGTGGAGCGAGAATGATTCTCGTACCATCCCGGTTCCGTTGGGCGGCCGCCGCCGGGTGCCCAGTGAAGAATCTCATGAGCGAGTTCATGAGCGAGGGTGCCAGCTCTCTCTTGCCCACTCAGAGACTCGAGGATGCGAACGTGCCCACCCGAAGATGTTCCATTCGCGCCGCCAAGTCCGTCAACATACTCAAGCTTGATACCTCTACGCTCGTACTCAATCTCAAGCGCATCGCAGAGCCCGCCATCATCACCCTTCTGGCGCCATTCGAGCTTCGGAATCTCGTCCCCGGTTGTCTGGCTGATATCGAACACGTACACGTTTCGAAATCCCGCAAGCTGCTTCCGCTCCTTGCCGTCGCTCCCCACCTGCGGAGGATCAAGGGACTTGAAGATCGGAGCAAGAATCCAAAGCTTGCGCCGCTTGAAGTTATCGAGATCTACGACTCGCCCAAGTTTCTTCCACGCTCCGGCACCAGCAACCTGAGTGGCAACGAAGTCATGCCTCTGAGACTGAATCATGATCAGACCCGTGTTGTACCACGAGTATGAGTGAAAGGCTGCCTGCGACTTGAGCCATCGCTGAAAGGTGTCAGAGGCTTTGGCCTCGTCTGTAAGCTGACCAATGTCAGCGATTAGGGCATCGACCATTTTCCATGCGAAGTTTTTCTTGTCTCCGCGCTTTTGTGCATAAGCAGCCATAACTAACGTCCTCCAAATAGGGGTAAGAAGTGACATGATTGCCACGTATAGAGATAGCATTAGAAAAACAAATGTGCTCTCTTAAATTTATTGTCGCAAGACTTGCGACAAAATATCACCGACAAGGTGGCCGCACACCCAGGCGGGTGTGCGGCGGGTCTGTGCGACTAAACCTTGTCACCGTTGATAGACACGTAGTCATACGTGCCCGGCGTCAGCTTGAACCGCCGGAACTTGCTCGCAGGCGTGAGCCTTTCGATGTACCGCTTGACAAGCGTTTTCGGATGGCTGTTCACCTTTTTGTACGCGCCAGGAGTGACGACTTCCTTGTGTACACACAGGCCCCAGATGTAGAAGGTATCATCATCGGGTAGGGTAGCGATACCAGGAGCAAGATACTCATAGTTTGCCGTAGAATCCTGGTCGTTCTGGATTCTATTGTAGGACTTCAAGAAAGAAGCTTTGACCTCGCCAAGAGCCTTCCGAGCAAGATCAATGTCTCCGTCGCAAGCCTTGCAGTCGGCAGCAATATCCTCTGCCTTGACAAGAGTGAGGGCCTCCATCGCCCGAAAAAGGATGTTCTCCCAGGATACCGAGCCATTGATCGTGTGATGAGCGACCTCACCACTGGTCTTTGCCTCATAGGTGCGAATGTGAATGAAACCGCCTTTAGGAGCGGAGCTTGCGTGGTCAATGAGTTGTGTAGTAATGGTACACCTCCAACAGAAACATCAAACATGATTGTTTGATATTATAGAATAGCAAACAAAAAACAAATACATGAGGTGAATATATTGTCGCATACATATATACAATATATTGTCGCATATGCGACAAAGAATGAGCAGTTTAAAGACATGCTCAGGTCTATAAGCGGACTAGTAACAGTCCGTCCAGTGCTCTCCGGTTTCCTCACCCCACTGGCTACGGCAGGCCAGCATCTGTCCGCCTGAGTTGTAGTCAGCACCACACCCGCAGGTATTGGTGAAGTTGGCAAGAGTGACCTCTTGGCCACATGAGCACTTGCCAATGGCAGGCTCGCTATGGCCACGCTCATAGCGCTCAAATCTGCCCTTCTCGCCGCTCGCAATGCACTTGCGATAGTTCTCAAGTGCAAGCGGTGGAAGCTTGGATTTATCTACGACTCCATTCTCATCACAATCGAAATGGTAGCTTTCGAACATGAGCGTGCAAGTCACGATGGTTCTATACTCTCTAGGCTGAATGATCTTCATACGTACTCCATATGTGTGTGGGTTGGGATGGGCAGTTAGAAGACATGCCCAGGTCTATACGTGTGGACTAACAGCCCATTCTCATCTCAGCCATCACTTCGGCGTGATGCCTACGCTCATCCTCTGCGTACTCCTCCATGATCTTGAGCGCACGCTTCTGATCATCAGTGAGGCAACGATCATCGATGACAGGAACGACCCGCTTCCCACTGCATTGATTGCAGGAAACATCATGACAGCCAGAGTGGTAGTCCTCTTCGAAGTCAGGATCGTAATCAAAATCATCCTGAGACAGGCCGCCACTATCAATGCTGGGATTAACATGAGATCCCTTTCCGTTGCAAAGGCTGCAGACCTCGAAACGAATGTTGAAGGTGAAGTCCTCAACAATCTCCTCATCCTCTTCATCCCAGTAGGTCAGTTCCTTTGAGGCAGTCATTGTGCGCTCATCGAAAGAATCCCACCACTGGCCTTCACGTGCAGCACGTGTGCGGGGATCGTTGTAATAGTTCATATCATCAATGATAGACTGCGAAGAACGGTAGAAGCTCATAGGCTCACTCCAGGGTTGCGGCTTTATTGCCACCCATACATAGCATGCAAAGAACAAATGTGCAAACACATATATATTGTCGCATATATAATTATATATTGTCGCAAGTGCGACAAAGAATGAGCAGTTTCCATGACTTGCTCAGGTCCTTAGATCACTTTCTCTCGCGAGGGTCCCCACAATAAATGCATTGATCATTCATTGGGTCAGCCTCGTCATCGTAAGCACAATGGCTTGATGGGCTGGCCTCACAATACCAGTTGTGGCTATAGGTGTCCGGTGTTGAAAGCCTCGGGTAGTGTTTCATGATCTCACGCGGCTGCTCATCTCCGCTTCCAAGTCTGCGCATAATGGACAGATCAGAAACAAATCCACCAATAGCGTGATTCGCAACATAGTGAAAGTCACGCAAGTCAACGGTGTCTTCAAGTTCAGCCTCAAGCTTGCCCAGGACCTCTCTCAAAACAATCGTGATCTCATTCGCACATCGAGAGGCTATAGATTCCCATGCGTCATTGTGTTCAAAAAGTCGCTTTGCCATTATATGGTCTCCAAAGAGGGGGGGGCTGAGCCCCCCCTCGGTTATTCAGCCGCAATCAGCGCCGAAGAAGTTGTCCTGACATTTTTGACACCAAGCAGTGAGCGGGTACTCTCGCCTGGAAGTGTCATCGCGGAAGGTAGTAGCATCACCACTGCAAGAGGCGCACTTGCCTTGTGCAAGTGCATCCGACCGGGCCATGCCCTTTCCGCTTGTTTTTGCCATCGAAGTAGAAACCTCATTCAGCAGCATCGTAAGAAAGGAATTTTTTTCGTCTGTTGCCATACTTGTATCTCCATGTATGAGTGTGAAAAGAAGGGCAGTTGGAAGGCATGCCCAGGCCTGTGAGAGGTGGGCTACAGTGGGAACCAGTAGCCGCGAGGACCGTTGCGAACCATTCCCTTGCGCTTGAGTACGCAAAGGACGAGAGAGAGACGGCTGAGACTACCCTTGTCTCGGTCACCATAGACATACTGTGCAATCTCAGCACGATGAACCGGCTCAACCGTGGCACGCTGCCGAAGGTAGTAGAGGGTGGCGTTGCTACGAGAACGATGCTCGTTGCTCTCGATGGGGAGGCCGCTGGAATGAGATCCAGACTTGAGGCTTCCGATTCGAGTACGGCACTTGCCAGCCTCTGCCTTCATCGCCGCGATATTCGCGTCGAGATCAGCAAGTTGCTCGCGCAACTGTGCGGCCTCACCTTCAAGAACGGGAAGCGCGTTCTCCTCAATGGTAGCCATGTCGAAAATAGCCTCAACATCATCGGGCGCTGCCTTGATGCCAAAAGCCGAGAGCAAATATAGGAACTTGTCCATGTATTCTCCAGTGTGTGTCTGATAAGATTATCAGATGTATAAACATAGCATATGAAAAACAAATATATGGTATATATTATATTGTCGCAAATATTATATTGTCGCATATGCGACAACAAATACCCCAAGACAGGGCCGGGCGGCTATTCGCCGCCCTGACCCTTATGCTTCTTTTTGCGAGTGAACCCCATCATTTCATTTCGTGTACGCTCCTTTCTGCGATGACCACGAGTCGTCTTCCTCGCTCCCGCCGCACGGGCTGCCTCGTTCTGCTTCGAACGAGAATCTCGAATATTGATCACCATAGGTGCATCCTTATCCTTGGATGCGACCACAGGCTTTGACTTTGCTTTGGCCATCTAAGCCTCCTTGTTTGGGTAGAGCGGGGCCCCGAAGGGCCCCGCGTTTGACTATCTAATCACCCACGCTCGCGTGGGTTGCGAGGATCGGCATTCTTCCAATCATGCTCAAAGCCCTCACGCATGCGCTGAATGGCCTGAAGTGGAACGCCGTGCGTGTTCCTGCACAAAAGCTCGTCGTCAGTGCAGCCACCATCAAAGAGAGAGACGACGGTGACCTGATAGCTGTAGGTCTCTGCCAAATCAAGATAGGCCTGAAACTCCCAGCGCTGAACATTGGTGTTGGGAACGATGACAGTGTGATAGGCCCCGGTCTCCATTGCAACCTCAACGAGCCTCTGATTCCACTCGTGAGCCTTTACGATCATCGGAACATCATTCTCGTCGAAATGCATGCCGTTGAAGACGAGACCCATGTCTTCGTCACGAGTGTACAGACCTGGAAAGTCATCGGTGGTACAAACGACACTCCTACTGAGATCTGCAGAGCCAATAAGTTCAGCAAGAGTGCTCTTGCCAGCGCCGGGAAGAGCGCGGATGATGATGAGACGCTTAGTCATAAGATATAACCTCCAAAATGCAGACAAGATTGTCTACACATATAAATAGCATATGAAAAACAAATATATGAAATCATTATATTGTCGCATATATATTATCGCATTTGCGACACTATAAATGCAAAAAGCGGCACCCCGAAGGGTGCCGCCTTGTACTTGGCTTGCCTACACAGCTGCGAGAGCAACCTTCAAGAGGGTGTCGATATCATCGATTCCCTCAATCTGCTGTTCATATGCAGCGTCCAGTCGGACCTTGAACGTGGGCCCGGGCTTGATGCCTGCGTCAATCAGGTGCCGTCCCATCAGGATTGCCCTGACCGGCTCGGGACCAATCTCGCTGAAGCGATCCCAGCAGGCTGTGCTGGTTTTGTGCTCCAGGTCAGGGTCACCGATGCTCACATCCGGGCCTCCACAAGAATCGCACCGACATACCCAGCCAAGAACATCCAGCCGCAAGCGATTGTGAAGTCGCTTGTAGGCAGACATTTTGCCTTCACCCTGCCACAGATTGAAGGGTTGCATGTGCTCCCCGATGATCGTGGTGGTTTTCTTGATGAGATCCTTGTTGTTCGTCATGCGACGAAGGAAGTTCTCACCATGCGGCATGCCCGCTTGATCGTGACCCCATGCCGTCCACAGACGTTCCTTGGGAGCCTCATCATTCGCGACCATCTCCGGAGTGATTGTCACGTCAGGCTTGCCAAGATCATGACACATGGTCCCGAACATGAAGGCCTCGACCCATTCCTCGGGGAGGACACCCTGATCCCGAACCCATGCAGCCGAATCAACCGTGTGGCAGGAATGAACCCAAACGTCACCCTCTGGGTGCCACTCGGGGTTCTGCTCACATCCAATCAGCGCTTGAAGCTCTGGGAAGTGAACCAGCCAACCGGACTCCCGAAGGAACTCCAGGCCAACACTCGGACGCTCAGCCTTGAGCAGCAGCTTGCGCCACTCCTCATGCACACGCTCAGCCGCCAACTCCGGGAAGGTGTCAACCATGCTGCGAATCAACTGCATGGTAGCAGTGTCCACAGTCTCAGCCTTGCGTGCAAGCAACTGCATGCCTCGGAGTGCCCGGAGCGGATCTTGCACGAACAAGTGTGGATCAGTTGCCCGAAGCACACCCGCCTCAAGATCGGCCAGCCCACCGTAGGGATCAACAACCTCACCTGTACGCAAGTCAATAGCCAGCGCGTTGATCGAGAAGTCTCGACGGCGAGCTGCCTCCTCCACAGTCATCATCGGATCAAAATCACATTCAAAGCCATCATGACCAACACCAACCTTGTTGTCGATCCTCGGCACATTGACATCGACATCAAGATCGTCAACAGTCAGCTTGATAACGCCGAACTGTTTTCCGACTAACTTGGGATTCAGATCCGAAAAGAGCGCCGCAAGGCTATCATAGCCAAGCCCGAACACCTCCAGATCCCAATCCTTGGGCATGCGTTTCTGGATCATATCGATCACAGCACCGCCAACGAGAACGGCCTTGCCAGCCGCCTTCTCAACACGATCCGCCAGCGACAGGACTGCCGCAGGAACACCGTCTAATGAAATATGCATGAATACCTCCATGCTTTTGGGTTCATAACAACATACTATATGAAAAACAAATATGTAGAATATATATATTGTCGCACATCTATATAATATATTGTCGCAAAATGCGACAGTATGTATGGGTGCAGCGGGGTCCCCGAAGGGACCCCGCCACGGGTTAGCTCAAATCAGCTCCGCGATGATATCACCGAAGATGCGTTCCTCAGCAGCCCGGTGCTCAGCAGTACCGTCATCACCGTACTTGTGAGCAGCCTCGTGAACGAGCGTAGAGATCGCCCGACTCTTCTTCATGAGGCTTGTGCAACTCATCTGAATCGTCACATCACCCTCACTGTCCATCGAGTAGCGTCCGAGAATGTTGCTTCCGTAGAAGCTCACAGGCCGGACAACCTCTGCGGCCCAAGGCTCGACCATGCGGATGAGCTTCTTCACAAGATTCAGGTTCTTCAGCTCAATCTCATCGAGATCGTCCTCACTCAAGTATTCCTGAACAGCGAAGGAGCGTTCAGCAAGTGCATCCGAGAGCTTGCCCATCTTCGCCTCAAGCACAACTTTCTGTGCGGGAGTGACAACGATTGGCTTGAGGCCACACTGCCGAGCCTTCTCAAGCTCCGCGCCAGTGGACACCGGACGGGCATCCTCACCATGCTCGCTGACGAATGAAGCGAAGACCGCATCGTGAACCGCGTTCGAATCAATGTACGGGTTGTTGAAGCTCTGAGCTTCAGCAGACTCGCCCTTGAAGATGTGCCAAAGCTCATCAGCAGAGAGCGTTCCGTCAGATGCGGCGCAAGAAATCACTTCTCGAATCTTGCGCTTGAGCGTCCATGGGTCAGCGATGCGACGGTCACGGTCCAGATTGATATCGTTCAAATCATATCCGAAAGTCCATGGGCCATCGGGAAGCTCACACACCCATATGCCTTTCACAAAGAGCTTGCCAGCGTTAGCCTCACCCTTCAGCATCGAACCCTTCAGCGATGAGGCGTACACATCGGCGGCCGCATCATCGTTCAGCCAACGACAACGCTCGACTGCAATCGCATAGTCAGCCTTGTCAAGACCGGCGATCTTGATCCGAACTCCATCACGAACATCCGTGTCCACGATATGAACATGAAGCATCTCGGTGCCAAAGTCATCGTTGTGCTTCAGACGAAAAGTCCAAAGCTCACCGAGCCCATTGTTGATCTCGGTGGTCATTCCGAGAGAGATCAGGGTTCCGGCGGCCAGCTTGCCACCCTCGCCCCAGTAGCCGATCTTCGAAGCATCATCGCGCTTCGTAGTCGAGCCGAGAACAAGTCCGGCCTCTCGGCTGATGGTAGATCCATCATTGAAGATGACCATGGTATCAGTGTCATCGTCAAAACTGACAGACATAGCATGTCCATCGGTGTGAGCATCACGTGCGTTCTGGAGAAACTCGCGAAGAGCCTCCGGTGCGCCCCAACGAGCGTAATCACCCTTCATAGGAAGGGCAAGGATAGTTGCTTTCATGTGAAAGACTCCAAGGTAGGTTGGCTTGATTGCCACCTTGAGATAGCATGCAAAAAACAAATATGTGAAATGAATATATTGTCGCAAAAAATATATTGTCGCAAATGCGACATCAAAAGCTGATGAAAGGCAGCGCCCCGAAGGACGCCACCAATCAACACGCACGCGAGACCTACTTGACGTTGATCCACGTTCCAGTCGGATACCAGTAGGCGTCAGACTTGGAGAGCATGGAGGCCGCAACCTCAATGCCATTTCCGCCAGCGTCCGTGCCTGCGCTGTTGCGCTCAAGCGTCACGCGAGTCGGCGGAGTCTGCTCGCAAGATGGCACTCCGAGGACCGTAACGACACCCCAGTCTCCGTCGATGACGATGCCCTCGTCCCGAAGATGCTCACGCGAATACAGAATGACATCGAGGAACTCTGCCTTGGGGACCTCGACGCTCTCAGCCTTCACCCAGTGAGCCTTGTAGGCCTCCTCGATGTCCTCTCGACCGCCACGGGTCACCATCTCGCTGACAACCGGAGTGTCATCGGAAACCTTAACGACTCCCTGGAGGGTGGTCGTGAAGTCATTCTTGACGAAGAAGTGACGGCAGATCTCGGGGTACTCATCAGAGACCTCGACGGTGCCAAGCTCAAGGCTCGCCCGCTGATTGATCTGAGTCATGAAATCCTCAGCAGTGACTCCCGTGATGGTGGTGCCCGAACGAGCAGGATCGAATGTATTCGAGAGGCAGAATCCTAGCATCTCGAAGTTGTTGGTAATAGCAGTCATTGTTTGTCTCCTTGGACAAGTGTTTGTGTGCAGTTCATCTGCACCATACAATAGCATATGAAAAACAAATATGTGAAATGAATATATTGTCGCAAAATGCGACAACAAAGCCCCCCTCCGAAGAGGGGAGCTCTGCGCCATTGATGATCACGCGCTGCAGTCTGACTATCGAAAGAGCGGGCCGCACGTGAACAGTGAAAACCTGATCGCAGGATAGAAGACGACCAGGCTGTAGCTAGTGACTAATGCAAGCGGAGCGTATGGCACACCGTTTGCAGACAGCCAGCCCTCAGCGATGCACACCCAGATGGTGGACGGATCGATGAGATAGTTGGCACACATGGTCACGATTGCTGGCCCCATGGCTACGAGCAAGTAGACCGAGACGAGTAGAAGAACAGACAGGATTGTCCGCATGGATAGCCTCCAGGCTTTTGGGTTTGAGCGCCTCCCACCATCAGCGACATACAACCGGGCAGCGAATCGCCCATGCGGTTGTATGTCTCAGGTGAGAGCCTAGCACCCCTCGCTACTGGCTCAAGTAAATGAAGAGGTAGCCTCCAATGAGATACAGAAAGTATGTCACCAAAACCATATCCCCACAGGTGAGGCCCTGCCTCTCATCATCCTCCATCACAGCTGCACCTTCGGCCTGCATGTGTAGCAGTCGAACAGTATGGCCGCCGGATAGCACATTGCGTCAGGCGCGTAGTGCATTGTGCCGAGCACGCCCTTGCCTCCGCAGAGATCGCAGCTGCTCGTCTCTTCCTGTGATCCGCTGTGCCCATCCATTTGGCAGAAGTGCGCGAACCGAACAGCCCTGAGCTTGCGCTCTGCATCAACCTCTGCGCGGGAGTGGTAGCACTTGCGGCTGCAGTCCTTCTCCCAAATTGCCCAGGGCTCCAGGACTCCGCGCTCCTGTGCCGCAAGCACGATCTCCATGGACGTGGTAGTGGTTGGCTCGATCTGCGTGCCATCGCTAAGCCTATGGTCGAGCTTTTGAAACTCACGCACGGCCCTAATCTTGTGAAGCCTTGCGATCTCTATCGTCATCGGCTGGTATCGCTCAAGCGCGTCAAGCATGTGTCTATTCCGTTATTCGTGTGACCGATTCATCCGTGAGGATTCATCAGGGGAGTGGTATCAACTCCCGACCCCCGCACTCTTGTGCGGAGGTTTCGACCCTTCCGGGTCGAATCGGTGTGTGGGCGGGTAGCCCCTGCATCTTAGTAGATGCAGGAGCCAGCCCATGCGGGCAGAAGGTTGGGAGAGAATGCCTGCCAACCAGAATCCAACTCCGCACGCTCGTCCTTTGACAAGGTGACCAGGAATCGGTCGATAGCCGCTCCGCTGAAGTACAAGGGCATGCGCGGCGTGTACTTCATTGTCGCGGTGCCGCCGCGTGCATACTTGAGATAGAAGGGCTGGGTGCCATGTGCAACCTTGCCGCCGCTACGTACCTCTTTGCCCGTCATGTCATCGCCGTGCAGCTTGTAGCTGAGCGGCTCACCCTTGTACATGGGGACGCCAGCCGGTCCCTCAATCTCGATTCCCTTCTCTACTTGCTTCCGCATGATAGCGCCAGCGTTCAGGAAGCGAACCGTCATTTGACCGTGATCGTCGCGACGTGCGAGCATGAGAATGATCTCACGTCCACTGTTCACCGACTCGACAATCTGCTCGCCATTCGTTCCGAACCGTCCGGACTCGTTCTTGCGGTTCCGACTCAGCACCTTGATTTGAATCACGAACCATCCACCGAGATCCGTGCGAACCCACAGGTCGCCAGCGGGGACGCCAGCGCCCGCCTTTGCCTCGCGTCCGTGGATATCCACGATGTGACCGGTACCCTCGCCAGACTTGCCGGACGAACGAACGATGACGCGCATCGGATCGTTGGCGTGGTACTGCGGGAAGAAGCTACCAAGACATTCGTCGCACTGTTCACGAGTCACATCGTCATCACCAACGATTTCGGTGATAGTGTGGAGCCGGCCAGCACTATCGCGGATCTTGAGGCCGATAAGACCTTGACCGCCATGCACACCAGCGAGGTAGCCAGTGATCTCAGACTCGCCAAGGTGCAAGTGACCCTTGCTGCCCTTGACAAGTGGCTGCACCGTAGTACCGATCACGGCATCCGAGGTGACTCGGGAGAACCGCCAGCTATTATTGACGGCACCAGCACCAGAAACGCCCAACGCTTCACCGTTGGGATGCTCAGGAAGGGTAGGACTCAGAGTGAGGCCACCAGAAAACATCTTGATACCCATAACAACACCTTTGTTTATTGTTTTATTGTCGCAGAAGTATGCCATGCAAAAGATAAATCTTACAAAGCACGAAGAAACAAAGCAGTAACCACCGGCCCCCTCATCACCGCAGGGCCAGGGTTACTATGCTTATACACTACCATAGCGCGGTAAAGATGAATCCGCCGGCGCGCCCTCCGTCACCGGCCGTTTTTTAACTTTATTTCTATAGTTCTCTGTAATTTCCATAGGAAATAAGTAATTTCTACAG
>Ga0114993_10005453_pt1 | contig 12281 bp, 9 predicted proteins | sample ArcticOcean_MG_C_FD_87042 | JGI IMG/M metagenome (GOLD analysis project Ga0114993, IMG submission 87042) | Marine microbial communities from western Arctic Ocean - ArcticOcean_MG_CB2_150 | ecosystem: Environmental > Aquatic > Marine > Oceanic | place: Arctic Ocean: Canada Basin | collected...
CAGAGACGTATGCTTCAGGGGTGCTATAAATGGCAACAATTGCATTCTGTTCAATGGGGGGAAGGAGATCGAAAGTTTGGAGGACTGCTAATGCAACTGCTGGAAATATTTGCTCTAGGGGTGTTGTGAAAGTTGTTGCAGACTCAGCCACAGCAGATGTGAAACTTCCAATTGTCAAAATCCCGCTTGCATGAGACCATGTTGTGGTGGTAACTGCTGGCGTTTCTCCGTAGACGTTCGCTGTACCGGTAACCGAACAACTGCTATTCAATGCAAGGGCTAAACTTATATCGGATGATGAAATAGTCGTACCCATACAAGGCGATGAGATCGTTGCTGTGTAATTTCCTACAAGATCATTGCCAGCACACACACTGCTCGACCCTCCACTGCTACTGGTGCCAAGTGCAATTGCCGCGCCTGCACCTCCAACGACCAATATTGTTGACATCAGATCACTTCCTGCAGCAGCAACCGGAACCGATGGGCGTTCTGGTAGCGACGGCTTTGCATCAGGCGTTATCGAAACGTGCTTCGCGCCAAGCGAGGTAGTTTCGCTTGCCACTGTTGAAGTAAGTTGTAAGGAACTCGCTGACAACGTCGTATTTGCGTTGCACACGAGAGTTTCAATATCAATATGTTGTAGGCGTGATCCAATTTCTGGATAATTCTTGCTCACAGAGGTAATGAGCGTTTCGCCATTAACTGCATTCCACGAATAATTCATAAGTGCGTACGATGTTTTTGCAATGAATGCACTGACGAAAACCCAGTTTGTTTTTTGATATACAATCGCTTTGCCTTGACAATACAAACTTTCGCGGGCAGTCATCGCTTCAATCACCCAAGGCGGGGGAGGATTTGACATTCGAAGTTCGCCTTTGTAGGTTGTAAATGTACCTAGGCGATTTTTATAATCCACAAGTTCGTACCGCGGGGCAGCACCACTTGTAGAAGTTAAAAAAGTTTGTTCCTCAATCCGAAATTGTTCGTTCACATTATTATTTGCAGTAAAAACCGAAGTAGATTGATACAGTTGATCATGCTTTGGAGAATAAATGAACATTGCATTGTACGTACAAGTGAAGATGCCACTTCGCCCACTTATTCTTCTTGGTGCACTTCGTACTGTGACTAGTCGAGTGTCATCTCCAGCTCCAATATCAACTGGCTCTGAATCGAATGTCATCATTGAATAGGATGTCGTGCCGTTGCCAAGATCAATTGGTATTCTCAATTGTTTATTTTCTGGAAGAGAGTGAGAGGTTGCCCAATCAACACCACTGTTGATTACTGCTATGGTTCTCGAAAGGGAGGGTTCTTCTGTCTTGAGTTTTCCTCCAGCACTACTCGTCAATATGATTTCTTCTGATGCTGCAACTGTTGGGTTGGTTGCAGAGGGAAATGTGATTCCACCTTCAAATGCCATTTTGTAAAGCGTTGTTGCTTCTTCGTTCAACGTAGTACTTCGAACGATCGCTCGTAAGTTTTGCTGAAAGGACTCATCCTCGCTAGCGTATGAAATTGTTTGCAAAGTGTTGTAATGGTCTACTCGTGTTGACTGCGCATTTGCCAATTGCCCAGAACATAACAGTGCACACGCGATACCCGAGAATCGATGAAAAATCATTTAATTTTCTCTACTATTTGTTTGAGTTTCTGCGTCCATGAACCGCATCATAGATCGAAACGGAAACCTGCGAGTTTTGTGTTATGTTGAGAAACTGCTTCCACAGCCACAAGTGGTATTTGCGTTAGGGTTCTCAAAAACAAAACCTCGGCCCATGACCTCATCCTTGAAATCTACAGTTGTGCCATTGAGGTAGAGGAAACTTTTTGGGTCACAAATGACGCTCAAATTAATTGATTCGCCTTCACCTACTTCAAAAGTAAAATCCCACTGCTCATCACCCTCTTTTTTCGTCTCAGTAAGGTCAAGAATATAACTAAAACCAGAGCAACCACCACCCTTGACACCGACTCGCAGATGCGTCGATTCGATGTCTAAGTCCTGCTTATTCATAATGGTACCGATTTCTCGAGCTGCTGTATCTGTAATAATAACTGACATGGGGCTTCTCCTATTTCAAAAGCATGATCAATAGTACATTATAGCACTATAAAAGAAATCAAGCCACATAAAATGACTATCTTAGTGTGGGGTGGATACCCCCCTGACACCGATGGCGAAAAGAGTGAAACGAGGGGACAATACAAGGCATGCGAATCATTACTGATCCAATGGAACTCGATCAATTTAGGGGCTGTGCTTTTGTGCCCACGATGGGAGCGCTGCATGATGGGCATCTTTCGCTCATTAAAAAGGCGAAGGGGTTTGGCCTACCTGTCGTATTAAGTGTTTTTGTAAATCCCGAGCAGTTTTCTCCGGATGAAGATTTTGAGCGGTATCCTAGAAATTTGGAACAAGATGCAGCATTTGCAGAGGGGGTCGGTGCTGATATGGTTTTTGCCCCTGAAGTTGAGACGATGTACCCAGAATCGCCTCCAGAAATCTCGTTGCCACTGGCTGCAACAAAACCCAAACTTGAAGATGCGTTTCGACCTACGCACTTTCGTGGAGTCTGTTTGGCAGTTGCACGATTGTTTGATCTTGTCAAACCTACATACGCAATCTTCGGCGAAAAAGATTACCAACAGTTTCTCGTGATCCAACAAATGGTTCAAAATGAACAACCCCGCTGGAAAAAGTTACAAGCCATTGGTGCGCCAATTATTCGCGATGATGATGGGTTAGCCATGAGTAGTCGAAATGCGTTTCTATCAACTGATGATCGGTCGCAAGCGTTGGCTATACACAAAGCGCTTCGTGAACCAACCGAACAGAAAATGTTTGATCTGCTTGACCGCCATGGCCTTGACGTTGAATATGCTGTGATCCGCGATGAAGCAACACTGTTACAGCCAGTTGATGGAAAACCTGTTCGATCTCTGATCGCTGCAAAAGCAGGTTCTGTTCGGCTCATTGACAATAACGGGTTGGGCTTGTTGCCATGAAGAAATTATTAATATACGGCGGGACATTCGATCCTCCGCATCTTGCACATACGCAGTTGGCAAAAAAAGCAATGGATTATCTTGGTTGCGAGAAAGTACTTTTCACAATCACAGCAACAAGCCCGTTCAAGAAATCTGATGAACAATCCTCTGCAACAGATCGACTTGCGATGTTAAAACTTGCGATACAACATTCGCCGTGGGCTGAAATTTGTACGGTTGAACTTGACCGAGGTGAAATAAGTTACACCATTGACACACTAGAAACACTGCGAACAATTTTCGGTGAAAACACAAGTTTCTCACTGCTCATCGGCGAAGATCAAGCGGAAGAATTTGACAAATGGCACCGCGCTGACGATATTGAAGAAATTGCAAACATCGCCGTTCTTGCAAGAGAGGGCAGTACATCTGATCGCTTTACTATTTGCCCCATGAAAAAAATGCCACTGAGTTCAACGCAAATTCGCTTACAGGTCAAAGAAGGCGTTGATATTAGCACTTCCGTTTGCCCAGAAGTTTCAGCTTATATCACGCAGCATGGTCTTTACAAGTAGAATTTACTCGTTATGGCTTCTTCCCCAATAAAAAACGTTGCTTTTGTAAGCCTCGGATGCCCAAAAAATCTTGTCGATAGTGAGCAAATGCTTGCTTCTGTCATCGATGCTGGCTATGAACTTATTGCTGATCACAATGAAGCTGATGCAATCATTATTAATACTTGTGGTTTTCTTGAGGCATCGAAGGAAGAATCCGTTGAAGTTATCAACGAAGCAGTTGCATTAAAAGAAACTGCGAAAGTTCAGCGGGTTGTTGCAGCAGGCTGTCTTGTTCAACGGCATCGTGCAAAATTATTACAGTGGTGCCCGGGCGTAGATGCAATGATCGGCGTGTTTGATCGCGACCACATTGTCGACGCGCTTGCAACAACTGTAGAAAGTGAAAAAGCTCCATTTTGGATTGCAGCCAATGCATTGCTTGCTGCACGAGCAAGGGGTAATGAAAACCCAAGCGGTTACACCGAAGATGATTCCAACAGAGTGCAACTCACTCCGAGGCACTGGGCATACTTGCGCGTAAGTGAAGGATGCAATCAAAACTGCGCGTTTTGTACAATTCCATCAATCCGTGGCAAGATGCGATCAAAGCCCGTTGAAAAAGTTGTTGCAGAAGCAAAGAAATTGCTTGCTTCTGGCGTTGTTGAACTGAACCTGATTGGTCAGGACACAACAAGTTACGGTTACGATATTGGGTATGAAGAGGGGCTTGTTGGTTTACTCACCGCGCTCAACGATGCGGTTGCCCCATTTCGGGGGTGGATTCGATTGATGTATGCGTATCCTTCAAATTTCACAGACGAAATGGTTGAAGCGCTTGCTTCTCTCCCACACGTTGTCAAATATATTGATATTCCTTTACAACACGCCTCTGATTCTATGCTCACTTCAATGCGTAGAAATGTTTCTAGTAAAACCCAATCGGAGCTACTCGATAAACTACGAGATCACATTCCGGGCGTTGCGATTCGCACAACAATGATCACTGGATTTCCAGGCGAAACAGAAGAAGATCATCAATCGCTTCTTGATTTTATTGCTGCCCAAAAATTTGATGCACTAGGTGTATTCAAGTACTCCCCTGAAGATGGCACTGTGGCAGGAACAATGGAAAGCGATGAAAATCTTCGTGTTTCTAACGAAGTTAAACAACAACGTGAAGAGGAACTCATGCTTCTTCAACAAACCATCGCGTTTGAAACTGCAAAAAATCGTGCAAAACGCGAGTGCATATTTGATGTTCTTCTTGATGATTATCTTGGTGAATCTGGTGAAGGAGAACTTCGCCTATATCGCGGGCGAACCTACCATCAAGCACCCGATGTTGATGCTTCTACAATTGTCATGTCTGAAAAAGAACTGATTGTTGGAGAATTGGTTCGATGCACAATTACCGATAGCGATGAATACGACATGATTGCACGACCAACAGACGAACTTGAAAAGGTCGTCTCCCTCCCGTTACGCTAGAATGCATATTCTGTGCAAATCCGTAACTTTTCAATCATTGCTCATATAGACCACGGCAAAAGCACCCTTGCCGATCGACTGCTACAAGCAACAAAGGCTGTAACCGAACGCGAATCAAGAGATCAACTTCTTGATTCGATGGATCTCGAACGTGAACGTGGAATCACAATCAAAGCCTCAGCAGTCACGGTACACCACACGTACAAGGGTGAAGATTATGAACTCAATTTCATTGATACGCCCGGACATGTTGACTTTACATATGAAGTCTCACGTGCGCTTACCGCATGTGAAGGAGCGCTGCTTGTCGTTGATTCGACCCAAGGGGTTGAAGCTCAAACTGTCGCAAATGCATACCTCGCGATTGAAAACGGTCTTGACATCATTCCAGTGGTCAACAAAATTGATTTGCCCTCTGCAGACCCAGACAAAGTTGCGATGGAAATTGAACAAGTTCTCGGCTTACCTGCTGAGGATTGCATCAACTGTTCAGCAAAAACTGGTGAGGGTATCCTTGAATTGCTCGATCTTATTTGCTACAAACTTCCACCGCCCGAACCAGCAAAAATAAAACAAACACGTGCACTCATTTTTGATTCGCACTATGACGAATACCGAGGGGTTGTGGTTTACTTTCGTGTTTTTGATGGAGCACTTAACAAAGGCGATCGTATTCTCATGATGGGAACTGGTCGCACTTTTACGATCACTGAACTTGGTAGATATACCCCATCTCCAACTCCAACAAATGAAATTGGTACTTCACAAGTTGGTTACATGGTCGCGGCAATTAAAACGCTTGAAGATGTTCGCGTCGGTGACACTATTACACTTGACATTGACCCTGCAAGTGAACCACTTCCGGGATACGAAGAACCAAAACAAATGGTCTTCTGTGATTTTTACCCGGCATCTAGTGACTCTGGTAGCAAAAAGACCGAATTTGAAACACTTCGCGAAGCTGTAGAAAAACTTCGGCTTAACGACGCAAGTTTTACTTTTGAAGCCCAACACTCTGAAGCGTTGGGGTTTGGATTTCGATGTGGTTTTCTCGGCTTATTGCACATGGAAATTGTGCAAGAACGTTTAGAACGTGAAGGGGGAGTGGAGATTGTTCAAACGGCTCCAACGGTAAACTACCGAATTGAGCTGACCGACGATACAACAATTGATATCCACAATCCGGCGGATTTACCTGAGTACACACTGATTAAAAATATATGCGAACCGATCGTAAAAGTAGAAATTATTTGTCCGGATGAAAATATTGGCGACTTGATGCGATTGTGCGAAACTCGCCGTGGTATTTTTAAAGGGCAAAAGTTTATTTCAGAGGGTCGACAAATGCTCGATTATGAATTGCCCCTTGCAGAAATTATTTATGATTTTTACGATAAACTAAAGTCGATCACTCGCGGATATGGGACGATGGATTACGAAATCATCGAATTTCGGGCAGACAAACTCGTCAAGGTCAGCATTCTCATAAACGGTGATCCGGTTGAAGCACTCAGTATGATTTGTCATCGCGACAAGGCCACAACGCGCACGAGGATCATATTGTTGAAATTAAGAAAACAAATCGACAGGCATCAATTTGAAATTGCCCTTCAAGCTGCAATTGGCGGGAAAATTATCGCCAGAGAAACAGTGAAAGGCTTTCGCAAGAACGTCACTGCTAAATGTTATGGTGGGGATGTCACAAGAAAAAGAAAACTTTTAGAAAAACAAAAAAAGGGGAAACGGCGTATGAAAGCCATTGGCAACGTCCACATTCCTCAAGAAGCATTCCTATCAATCCTAGAACAAGGCGACTAACTATGCATAACAAACTTGTACCAACTATCATCGCTGCTTCCCTCTTTATGAGCATGATCCTCACTGCAACGCTGCAAAGTTCAGAAGAAGATGGCAAACTTGGTCCTGTAGATTCAATCACCCTCGCTGGTGCTGATGGAGATGTCACAATTTCAAATGCTGAGAATCATCTCTCTTGGGGCGAAGAAAAAACAAGTCGTGCGTGGTCTATTGGTTTTATGGAAACCGGCAAGGCTCTCGAACAACTCATGCAAGCAAATCACCTTATTGAAGTACGAGACGAACTTGATGAAGAACTAGACGAGAGCCTCGAAGAAGCAAGAGAAATCCTTGACGAGATCGCAAATCGCGGTCGGGCGATGGAACCAGATGATCCTGAAGAACCAGTAATTCGCCAACAGTGGGAAACCGCCTACCGAAATTTCGAACAGCTGCAACAAGAAGGTATGCAAATCCGCGGCAAACTCGCTTCAGAACAAATGCAAGGGGCATACAACGAAGTACTAGAAGCAGTCAATGTTGTGGCAGACCGGCTCAACATTGATATCGTTCTTAGATTTATTCCTCCAGATGGAGAATTTGAAAGAAACACACCTGATGCAACCTTAATGCAAATTCGGTTACGTACCGCCCTTCGTTTACCTGAAGGGATAAATATTACTGATGAGGTTCTTTCGGAACTTGGGCTTGAAGTGCAATAGCCTCCGAAAATTTTTCTGAAACAACTCTTTTTACTGTTTCCATGGGAGGGCATGCATTGCCGAGTATTTTTTGCATTGAAGTCACCGATCGCCCTACTAGACCACAGGGAACAATCAAATCAAAATGATCGAGGTTTGTTGTCACATTCAGTGCAAATCCGTGCATTGAAACCCATTTCGAAACGCGTACACCCATGGCACAAATTTTACAACCATCGACCCACACGCCAGTTGCACATTCATCACGCACTCCGCAGATGTTAAATTCAGCCAACACATCAATGATGCACTGTTCTAAAAATCTCATATACCCATGAATCCGTAGTGATAGCTCATTGAGATCACAAATGGGATACCCAACAAGTTGACCTAAGCCGTGATACGTAATGTCACCACCTCTATCTGTTCTACAAATTTCGATACCTGCTTTTGTCAGTTGTTCGGGTGTTGCAAGCAAATGTTCGCCAGCAGTGGGTCTTTTACTCAACGTGATAACTGCTGGATCATGTTCAAGCAAGAAAAGATGAAAAGGAGATGGTGTAGGAGAATTTCGCCCATCAACAACTGTTTGGTGAGTATTTCTTTGAAGCAAAAGTGCTTCTTCATATGGTAAAATCCCAATATCTGAAATGTTCAGGGTGCAAGACATGGTAATTCTTGAGATAATACCCTTTGACCATGCCAACGATTCACCAATCCGCTGCTCTTGATGGCAATATTACGCTTGCCGACGATGTCGTCATTGGACCAAATTGTGTCCTGCAAGGCGATATTTTGATTGGCGCTGGCACGAGGCTTGTTGGAAACGTCTACCTCACTGGAAAACTATCGATGGGTCAACGCAATGTGGTCTATCCATTTTCTTGTATCGGCTTTGCGGCTCAAGATGTGAATTACTCCAACAACATATACGAGCCAGGCATATTCGTTGGAAATGACAACACGTTTCGAGAAGGTTGTACCGTCCATAGGGCAACACAAGAATTACCAACAACCATCGGTGATAATAATTATTTTATGACGACCGCTCATGTTGGCCATGATTGTCAAATTGAAAATCATGTCACGATGGTCACTAACAGTAGTCTTGGGGGACATGTGCATGTACAAGACAGGGTCATTATTGGTGGGATGGGTGGTGCGCATCAATTTACAAAGATCGGCAAAGGCGCGATGATCGCAGGTGGGTCTATTTCAACGTACGACGTCCTACCTTATTTTATGCTCACGGGCAATAATATCGTTGGTTCAATTAATGTTATTGGTATGCGTCGTAGTGGAATGGACAATGAAGAAAGAACAAGACGCAAAGAAATTTTCAAACTTCTGTATCGTTCTGGTCAGTCCTTAGGAAAAGCAATCGACAAATTAAAAACACAAAAAGATGCGATTGCACAAGAATATGTTGATGCAATCAACAATTCAAAACGAGGGATTGTTCCTCTTTGTACTGAAAATCGAATGGCAAGAAGAGGATCCCTTGTAAGGGAAGAGTCATGAGTGACTTTGCGTTTTGTGTTCTAGGCAGTGGCTCCTCCGGCAACTGCTCCCTGTTGAAATTGAACGAGAACCAATGGGTCATGATTGACGCTGGATTCTCTATGCGGCAAACAAAAGAACGGATGCGCATGCACAATGTTTATATGGAAAATATAAGTGATGTTCTTTTGACACATTTAGATCGTGACCATTTCAATCCTGCGTGGTGCCGAACCCTCCTTCACAGAGGAATCGCTGTTCACTTACATGAACGCCATCTGCATCGTGCAATTCGCGCTGGGCTTGATCGATCCATTCTTCGTCCATTCAAATCATCTATTGAATTCGACGCGGTGCAAATTGAAACTCTACACATGGCACACGATGAGCTTGGTACGGTTGGTTTTGTGTTTACCTACCTTGAATGTGGAAATCGGTTTGGATTCGCCACTGATTTGGGACGAGTGCCAAAATCACTTTTAGATACTTTCGTAAAACTTGATGCCCTTGCAATTGAATCAAATTATGACCCTACGATGCAACAAATGAGTAGACGACCTGAATTTTTGAAAGATAGAATCATGGGTGGAAGCGGGCATCTCTCAAATGAAGAGTCACTTGAGGCGGTGAGTCGAATTTCAGAGAGTTCTTCACTCAAACATATTGTGCTTCTGCACCTTTCAAGGCAGTGCAACTCCCCTTCGATTATTCGAGATTTATACCAAACAAAACTTGCCCATCTTGACCCTTTGCTCACCATCACAGACCAAGATCGCTGTTCAAGGTTATTAAAGCTCGAAAAACAGCATTCAACTCTACCTGAAATATTGTTCTAACCCTTGTAATACAAAATAGTTAGACACATATACTCTGTCGAGTAAGCAGACGTAAAAAATCTCGGCAAATGATCCCCGCGGTGCCGATATGTAGGTTGCCATGGCAACAACAGCTGTTACTCCTCGTCGTGGGCGTGAAAAACGCCCTTCTGCTCTTTCGTCCGCTGACCTCTCGTCACGGATTCTCTGGATTTCTAGCGTTGCGATAGCTGTCTTTCTTGCAGTGTCGCTGCTTTCATTCAATGTGGCTGATTCGCCATCACACGTGGTTGCACATCACAACGACCCCGTTGCCAATTGGTGTGGTCTCGTTGGAGCTACCATTGCATATTGGTCTTATCACACCATTGGGATAGGTATTTGGGTCATTCTGCTTGGCATTGGATCATGGGTGACGCTTGTCTTTCAAGGTAGAGAGATTACACATACCGCTGTTCGGGGTCTTGGTGTTGTCATTCTTGCGCTTTCAGTTTCCTGCTTTCATGAATTGATCCTCCCAAGTGTTGGTTCACTTGCTGGTGCAAAAGCAGGACTCATTGCAAAGACAATTGTTACCCAACTGACTGTGCAATTCAGTGGTTTCGGTGCGTTTCTCGTTGTTGCGGCTGCCTTCGCCGTTGGGCTAGTGGTTGCAGCCGAAAGAATTGCATTTGCAATTCCACGATTGGTTGCTGATGGCACATTTGCTTTGCTGAGAATTCGAAAACCGCAACTCTCCATTCCATCCTTGGCTTTTTTAAAATTCAAAAACTCCACTGCCGTCCTTGAAGATGAAGAATTAGACGAGGAAGAATGGGAAGATGAGTATGCCCAGGACGAATATGAAGATGAATACGAAGACGACGAACTAGAAGAAGAGGAAGAGGAACCTCGTAAAAAACTTACTGCTGCTGAACTGCGTAAGAAGATTTCGAAGTTGCCAGTGCGTCTTGCTTCAAAGAAAAAATCAAAAGATTCAGACATTCAAAGACCGGATAATTTTAGAGGATATATTTTTCCTACCCTTGATCTGCTCAGTGAACCAGGAGATGGATTTGGTGAATCAATTGAGGATCTCGTTCGACAACAGGCGGTTGATCTCGAAGAAACTTTGCAAATGTACGGTATCGAAGGTGAAGTTTCTGGCATTGAAGCAGGTCCAACGATTACGTTGTACTCAATTAAATTATCACCCGGCACAAAGGTTTCTAGTATCAATGCAGTGGCTAGTGACATCGCTCGAAGTTTGGGAGCTCCGAATATTCGGATCGTTCCAAACACTGCAGGAAGAAAAACGGTTGGTGTTGAAGTGCCAAATCCAGAACGCGAAACTGTTTGCATCAAAGAGTTGATGAGCAGTAAGAAGACTGAAAAGATGAAGTTGCCAATGTTCCTCGGCAAAGATGCTTCTGGTGAACCAATGGTAGAAGACCTTACAAAAATGCCGCACATGTTGGTTGCAGGAACGACAGGTTCAGGTAAGAGTGTCTGTATCAATTCCATTATCGCTGGTTGGATGTATACGAAACGTCCTGATGAGCTGAAGTTGATTTTGGTTGACCCAAAGATGGTTGAATTAAGCCAGTTCGCAGACATTCCTCATCTTGCTTGTCCAGTAGTCACTGAGATGAGCAAAGCTGCTGCAATTTTGGAGTGGGCGGTTGCAAGAATGGCAGAGCGATACAAGTTGTTCCAGAAACTAGGAGTTCGCGATCTGCTTGGGTTTAATGAACTTACAGAAGATGAAATCTATAATATCCTAGATCCCCAATCAGAAGAAGAAAAAGCACGCATTCCAATCAAATTGCCTTACATAGTATTTATCATCGACGAACTTGCAGACCTGATGATGTCTGCAAAAGATGTTGAACAAGCAATCGTTCGTATTGCACAAAAAGCACGAGCCGTAGGCATCCATCTCATTCTTGCAACACAACGTCCCGAGGCAAAAGTTGTCACTGGTTTGATTAAATCAAATATGCCATGCCGTGTTGCATTCAAAGTAAGTAGTGGTATGGATAGCCGAATCGTTCTTGATACAAAAGGCGCAGAACTCTTGCTTGGCAATGGAGATATGTTATACATCTCGCCCGGTTCGACAACTGCAAATCGGGCGCAAGGCACGTTCGTCTCAACGACTGAAATTCGAAAGATTGTAAAGCACCTCAAGGAGGTAGCTGCACCAAACTTTGAAAGAACTCTCGTTCAAATCAAGCCCAGAGCAGGAAGTGCCGTCGAAGCCGGGGGTGATGATGGGGAACGCGATGATCTCTTTGATGATGCTGTCCGGATCATGATCGAAAGTGGACGTGGTTCGGTTTCCCTCCTGCAGCGTCGAATGGGTATCGGCTATGGTCGCGCTTCACGACTTGTCGATCAAATGGCAGTTGCTGGCATCGTAGGAGAACACAAGGGTTCAGTTGCAC
>Ga0114993_10005455_pt1 | contig 12279 bp, 16 predicted proteins | sample ArcticOcean_MG_C_FD_87042 | JGI IMG/M metagenome (GOLD analysis project Ga0114993, IMG submission 87042) | Marine microbial communities from western Arctic Ocean - ArcticOcean_MG_CB2_150 | ecosystem: Environmental > Aquatic > Marine > Oceanic | place: Arctic Ocean: Canada Basin | collected...
ATAGTCTTTAAGTATTTCTCTTCTGATGATATCTTTCTTTAGGTTTTTATTTGTTAATTTCATTTTATTTATTTATTAATTATAGTACAAAGATACATCTTTTATTTAAACTACCAAACTTTTAATGATTTATTTTAATTTAATTCTTGAACAATAGTTCCTTTACTCATGTAGTATTCTTTTAACTTATTGTAGGCTAATCTATCGCAATAGAATTCTCTTTGATGTTCTACTCCAGTTTTTGGATTCCATCTAGATATGTTTAGTGTATCATCACAGCAAATCATTTGCTTTCCGTTTTCTAGTAGTATGTAAATATCTTCTCTCATAATGTTTGTTTTAATTATAGTGTAAAGATAAGGTAATTAATTTAACTACCAAATCTTTTAACACTTTTTTTTAATTTATTTTGCGATGAATTTTGCTATGTAGTTAAAGAAGTGCATTACATCACCATTATGAAAATCAATAGCAGTTAAGTTAGATACTGCTTTAGCTTGATTCTTAGAGTCTAAGTTTTCTATAAAGTCTACTACTATAGATAAAGGGATAAAGTTCATTCCAGATGCTCCAGCAACTTCACAGATAGTATCCATGTGTATGTTAGCTTTCTCTGAGATTAAGTTGTTTAGGTAGTTTGAAGTATTCATATTATTTGTTTTTAATTATACAGCAAATATACAAGCTTTTTTTAAACTACACAACTATATGACATTTAATTTACAAAGTTATTAACAATTTACTATATAGTTATATAGATATGTAAATCCAGATGAACAATTCAGTAGAGTTAGATTCCATTGTTTAGCTCTTACAGTTTGAAGATTCAATCCTAAACAGCCTAAACCTAGTAATAGAAATGCATTGTTATTAGGTAGCATATAAGGAGCTATTAAGAGCATTCCAGTAGCTAAGTAAGAGAACCTCTGTATTAACTTATTCTCTTTAAGACTCATATACTTCGTAGTCTAGTAAGAATTTTCTAACTTTCATAGTCATATCAGCTACTGTAGAACCATATAAAGTTATTTCTTTATCATCTAATGTCATAGTAGAAACATATTCAAATCTATCTGTAGCTATCTTAGAACCATCATTAGTAGCGATTGTACCTACTCTTTCATTATTAATTAATATTGATGTAGTAGAATTGATTGTTGTGTTAAAATCTAGTGTATTCATTTTATTTGTTTTTAAGGTTAGTTATTATTTTCTAGTTGTTTTACGTTTGTTTCTTAATTCTATTTTAGCTTTTTTGTTATCATTAGCATTAGGATTGAATTTAGCTCTTACTTTTTTACTATTCATTTTAGTCTTGTTTCTCATTTTGTTTGTTTTAAAGTTATTAATTATTGTGTAAAGATAATACTTTTTTTTTAATTACCAAAGTATTTATGAAGTTTATTCCATTTATCTTTTATTTCTATATCAAGCTTAGATACTTCTATCATCATTTCATATTGAATGTTTCTAACTCTCATACAGTTCTTACCGTCTTTAGCTAAACCTAGAGCGTATTCTCTAAGTCTAGACTGTCTATCTTCTAAGGTTCTAATTTCTTCTCTCATGATTAATTATTTTTAGGTAAATCTTTATTTTCCATTTTTTCATGCTTTCTGATTGATACAATCTCAATCTTTCTTTTAGCAGCTTCTAGCATATCAAATTGATTCATAGCTGATGTACCATTCATATCTTTGTCAGATAAAGTTAATCTCATTAGCATCTCTAAAGCATATACTGCAGAGTCTGCATGTTCTTGGAATTTTTCGTGTTGTTGATTTGTCATGTTTTCTATTTTTTATTTAATTATTATACTGCAAAGATAAGACAATTTATTTAATATCCTAATCTTTTTTGATTTATTTTTATAAAGTTTCACTTATTAAACAATCACATGCACAAATTAAATGTTCTAATGTGCTATCTATATTATGATTTAAATCAAAGTTTACTTCTGCACTTCTTAAGCTACTGAACATTCTTACTTGTAAATTAGTTCCAGATGTTTTACATAGAATTACTGATAATCTTCCTCCATCTACTGAGATTTTCTCATGATTAGAGATACTAAATCCTTCATGTTTTCTTAAGTGGTTATTGATTTTGTTTATTAATTTGATGTCTTGTGATAATTGCATGATTTCTTTTTTTAAGTTATTAATTATAGTGCAAATATACGACCTATTTTATAACTACCAAACTTTTTAGCACTTATTTTTAAAAAACTTTCATCTATATCTAGTAAACTATTATCATTTTAATTCTTTTATAGTATATGAACATCAATATAAAAATAAATAATAAGAAAAAAACATATAGCTTTATAGATTCATGGAATGATGTATCATTAAATTCTCTATCTAGATTCCTAGCTTATTCTAAATTAGATGCTACTGCAGCTGCTTTAAACACTATAAACTTATTTTCTGATATGCCTAAAGACGTTATAAAGAAACTATCTTTAGAAGACGTATTACAGCTTATGAAGATGTTAACTAGTATGCAGAATGAAGTAGATGCTGTACATAAAGCTACATTTACTATAGAAGGTAAAAAATACGGATTTATTCCTTCACTAGAAGATATTACATTAGGAGAATATGCAGACATTGAATCATTTATTAAAGGAGGTATAGAAACTAACTTACCTAATATTATGTCAGTATTATTCAGGCCAATAGTAGAAGAGAATAAAAATACATATAGTATAGAAGGATATGATGGAACTAGCCAAAAGGATAGAGCTAAGATATTTATGAAGATGAATGCAGTACAAGTACAGAATTCAATGGTTTTTTTTTGCAATTTCGTGAACGTACTATCGAAAATTTCAGTATTGTATTTGGAACTGAAGGAGAAACTAAAGGAGAAGAAATAGAAACAGTTAGTAATGATTTTGCTGATAACTGGTCATGGTTTGGAGTTATCTATAAATTAACAGAAGGTAAAATTATTAACTTAAATAAAATTATTAACACTAGTTTGTATGAATGCTTAACATGGTTAACGTATGAAACAGAGCTAGAACAACAAAAAAGTAAAAGCTTATGATAACACCTAAAACATTTAATAATGCCTTAAAACTCTTAAGAGACATAGGAGACAGTCATATGATGATATACACTACATCAGTAGGAGACATTTATGAATTAGACTTAGAAAAACATACTGAATTTCCTCTATTCCATATCAATCCATTGAATGTAGATATAAATGAGACTACTATGACTATGAATTTTCAATTATTTATATGTGATATAGTAACAGAAGATACACAAACAGAAGAAAATGTACTATCTGATACTCTTCAAATAGTTACTGACATATTGTCACTACTAAGAAATCAAACATATGAAGGTTTTTTTACTGAAGGTAACTACTCTGTAGAACCATTTACAGAAAGATTTGATAATAGTCTTTCAGGATGGGTAGTTAATGTACCTATTATAGTAGATAATGATTATCAATCTTGTGATTTACCTATCGCATAATGAAGGCTATGAGGAACTATCTAAGGTCAGTAGGTAAAAATGCTGTTAGAAACGCTAAGAATACTCTTAGAACTAAAGGTATTAAGGATAGTGCTATAGAAGAATCTATTACTTATAGATTAAATGTAAAAGATAAAGCATGGACATTAGAATTTAGAATGTCTAGTTATGGTAAATTTCTTAATGATGGTGTAGCTGGAAACAATGGTAAGAATTTAAAATACACTGATATGGATGGTAAGAATAAAAATACTCAGTATAGATATTCTGATAAAGCTCCTCCAGTTAAAGTATTTGAAGAATGGATTAAAAGAAAAGGAATTAAAGGTAGAGATAAAAAAGGAAGATTTATAAAGAGGAAAAGTTTAGCATTTGCAATGGCCAAGAGTAGACAAATTAAAGGATATCAGGGATTATCTTTTTTTACTAAACCATTAAGTATAGCTCTTAAAAAATTCCCTAAAGAATTATTAAATAGTATAGAGAAAGATTTTTATACTGCAGTAGAGAACTTAGATATTAAAAACTTAAAAAAATAAAATATGTCATTAACAATCGTCCAAAAACCATTATATAAATTAATACCAGCAAATTCACCTATTATATATACAGTAAGTGATGTTACTTCTATAGCTACTAAATTCAAGGTTAAGTTTGTAGCTGATATACATGTTCATACTGCACAAGGTGCAACTTTAACTTCTATTAATAGGGTTAATACTGTAAAGGTTTCTCCTAATGCTAATGGAGTAGGTATATTAGATATTAAATCTATTCTTAGTAGTCATGTAGACACTCAAAGGATGGGGAGTTCAACTGGTCAAGGTAGTACATTTAAAACGTTCTCAGACCCTCATTCAATTCATTTAATAGATAATTTTGCTAGAGGTGAAGATAGTGTTAACTGGTATAGTATAGTATTTAAAGTAGAATACAGTGATACTAATGGAGGTATAGTATATGATTCAGGCCAAACATTAACAGATTCAGATAGAGCTATTTTTAATGGTTATTTAAAAAGTACAGATATAATACAGCAAAATGGATTAGATTATGGATATGATTTAGATGCTAACAATCTTATTAATAATGATACAGATGCTAAATTTTTATCTAACATGCCTACTACATTATATGCTAGATTAAAAGACTTCGGTACAATGTCTTTCTTTGGAATGCTTAAGACAGCTGATTATGATTTTCAAATAGGTACTAATGGTTCAGATGGTAGAATAGCTCATTTAAAATTTGATTTATATACTGATACTGTAGGGCTAGGTTCTATTACTAGACTTATTAATTATAGTGGAGGATATCAAACTAATTACTCTACTTCAGCTCAAATTACTCAAGGTTTTGCAGCTATATATCCTGCTAATTTTATAGGTGATACTACTTTTGATACTGCAGTTAGTAATGGTATGACTTATTATGAAGTAATGGCTGTAGATAGTTTAGGAGCTATAATATCTAAGACATATAGAATAAATATAATTAAAGATGATTGTAAAGGATTTGAACCTATAAGATTAGCTTGGTTAAATCAATATGGAGCTTTTGATTACTATACTTTTAATAAAAAATCAGTAAGAACTTTAAAAGCTAAAAGACAAAATTATACTCAACACTCAGGTACATGGAATGGTTTATCTTTTGATATGAATAATTCAATAGGAGGTAATAGGAGTTATAATGTACAATCTACAGAATCAATAACTATTAATACAGATTATATATCACAAGAAGATGGTATTATATTTGAGGAATTATTAATGTCTCCTGAAGTTTATTTGATTAATCAATATGAAGCTTTAGATAATACTGGTCTTACTAACAAATATGTAGAACCTGTAATGTTAACAGATAATGAAATAGTTAGAAAAACTAAAGCAAATGATAAATTAATACAACATTCATTTACTATAGAGAAATCTAAGAATACTAATACTCAAAATATATAATATGTCATTACAATTAGCTCTATACCCTCAATCAATTAATGGATATTCATCTATAGCTACTCCTAATCAAGATGAAATGATAGCAGATAATATATTATTTCAAACTGTACCAGATGATTCACCTGAATACACTATAGATTCAGACCCTCCAAATGATGCTTTAAATCAAGATGCTGCTAATGGTAACTGGAAAAGATTTAGTACTAATGTAGGTAATGGATGGACATATACACCAGCTCCTAATTTATTTAGTAATACTAAGACTCAACAAGGTACAGGTCAAGGTACAAGAACTGGAGTTGCTTTTTTTGGAACTAATGGAGGTTCAAATTCTTCAGGTATATATCAAAAAATATATGGATTAAAACCTCTACAATCTTATGACCTAGTTATAAATAAAACTACAGATAATGCTGGTTCTGGTTTTTTTGTATTAGGAGTAGATGGTAGATATGATTGTTTAGGTCAGGAATTTACTACATTCTCTGCAGATGCTGGAGTAACTACAATTACTTTCGAAGCTCAATCTTCAGAAGAAACTTTGATATTAACATTCTTAAATAGTGGTACAGATGATGCTGCTATTGATGGTATATCAATTAAAGAGTCTTTATCTAATCCTACATTCACTTATTCAGATGTATATGATGGACAGGAATTATTAGATTTAAAAGACCATAATAATTTACCTTTATCAATATCTATTGATGATTTTAAAAATGCTACTGAAAAAATTCAATCTTATTCTAAAGATTTTTCTTTACCTGCTACTAAAAATAATAATAAAATATTTTATAATTTATATGACGTAACTGTATCAGTAAAAGATAGAGTAAAAACTTTTAATCCTTTAATGCAAACTAAAGCAAAATTATCTCAGGATGGTATAGTAATATTTGAAGGATTTCTTAAATTAACAGATATTAAGTTTGTAGATGGCCAACATGAATACAATGTACATTTATATTCTGAAATTATTTCATTAGCTTCTACTTTAAAAGCTAGAAAATTAAAAGATTTAGATTTACAAGAATTAGAACATGATTTTACCTCAGCTACAATAGAAGATTCATGGACAGGAGAATTACCTTTATTAAATCAATTACAAATAGATTCTTTTGCTTATAATGGTTCAGATTTATTTAAAACAGCTGTATTAAAATATCCTTTTATAGATTGGACAGGTTCTATACAAGATACTCAAGGAGTAATTAATTTAACTAATTTACAACAAGCTTATAGACCATTTGTACAATGTAAATATATATTAGATAAAATATTTGATGCTGCAGGATTTAGATATTCATCAGTATTTTTAAATCAAGATAAATTCACAAAACTATTTATGGATTTCAATCATGGTGATGATACTGGTACAAGTACTGAAAATGTAGATACAACTTTTAGACAGGAAGATTTAGGTAATACTACTAACTGGTTAACTCCTAATTTTACTAATATTAATTATGACCATTCACCTATAACTAATAGTTCTGCATTTTGGAATACTACAACTAATAGATTCACTGCTACAAATGATAATCAAAATATTAAATATGTATCTCATTTTAGATTTCAAAATACTAATGGTATTAAGACTAGAAATATTAAATTTAGAGTTTTACATACTACTTTAGCTGGTGTAGAGACAGAATATAATGTACAAGAAATGAAGTTAGGTATTATGACTAGTTTAACTTTATCTGGAGGTTCAGGAGAGATGTATGTAGTAAATTCAGGAGCTGGAGGTATAGATTGTAATATAGGTGATACTGTAGAATTTCAAGCTAAGACTTTTACATCTACAGGTACACAAGTTAGAATGCTTCTAAATAGCGATACTCAATGGCCATATGGACAGTCAAAAGCAGATTTTACAGTTAATAATACAGGTGTAACAGCTCAATCATTACTAGAAATAGCTAGAGGTGATACAGGACAATGGGATTTCATTAAAGGATTGTTCAATATGTTTAATTTAGTAGCTATGCCTGATGATTCAGACAATAAAGCATTTATAATAGAACCATATGACTCTATATTCATCTCTCACAGTGATTCTAAGACTCATGACTGGACGAACAAAGAAAATGCAGGGCAACATACTATAAAGAGCTTAGAACTCATTAAAACGTCTCATTTTACATATATTAGAGATAAAGATGATTACGCTTCTAATATTTATGCAGATGCTGTATCTACTCAAGATGATAAAGATTATTTATATGGTTCTTTAGAGTTTGATGCTTCAGGATTAACATTATTAAGAGGTGAACAAACTACAAACACTGTGATATTTGCTCCTACTTTAATAAAACCTATATCAGATGTAAATGTAAGCCATGTTACTCCTGCAATTTATAAAGGTGATAAGGATGGAATTGCTTATTCATCATATGCTAATTTACCTAGAATTTTATATGATTGTGGAGTAGTATCAGGTAATGTAGCTATCTCTTCTCCTTTTCAAAATTCAAGTACTGAAAGATTTGATAATAAATATTCTTATTTAGCTTTCTCTACATTTAGTGATTTACCTACTAATAATGGTACATTAGATTTAAACTGGTCAGCTGTAGATTTAATAGGTGGAGGTTATGGTAAGGTTAGAAACTTATTTAACGAATACTGGGCTAGTTATTATGATGAATTATATCATGTAGATACTAGAATAGTTACTACTGAATTAATTTTAACTGCTAATGATTTAAAAGAGTATAAATTTTATGATAAAATCATATTAAAAAATAAAGAATATAGAATAAATAAAATAAATTATAAACCTAATTCAGCTTCTATAGTTGAACTAATATTACTACCTTAATTATGAATTTTAAAATCGGATATAAAGTAAAACCATTAGATATAGATAATGCTGGAAAAGTTACATTTACTGATGGTATAAATGAAGTAAAAGTTAATCAAAAAACTTGTGAAGCTTATGGATATTCATATAATCCATTTACTGGTACATGTTCAACTAAATTAAAAGTAAAAGATGTACAAAGTGAAATATCTATTAGAGAAAATAAAATATTTGGAGCTGGTAATCAAATAGAATCTAAAGTAAGTAAATCTTTAATAAATGGAAGTAATAATAGAGCTAAAGGTAGTAATACTAATATATTTATTAATGGTAATGATAATACTGTTTCTTTTGGAGTAGTAGATGCAGCTATTTTATCTGGGAATAATGCTAATGCTATTAGAACTGGAGAAGTTATCATAGGAGGTTCTAGAGACATAGGTTTAGATGATTCGTCTGGTAATCCTACTTCTTTTAGAACTCAAACAAGTAAATTTCATATGACTGCAGTATTAAATACTGGTTCAACTATCGTTTATCCTACGCTCAGTGGATTGGATGGTATTTTTGGTATACCGATGTCAATTAATAGTTTAACTGTCTTAAAAGCTACTGTAATAGCCTCTAAAGCTGGTACAGCACTATATCACATGGAAGAATTAACTTGTATAGCTACTTGTAACTCTTCAGGAGTATCAGATGTCAATAGTATAACTAAAAATGTAATAAATACTCAAATAGGTAACAGTGGTATAGGTGTAGAAGATGGAAAAGCTTTAAATATAGCTACTAGTACTACATTATATAATGAAAATGAAGTTTATATAGCTTTTGTTAATGAATTACTAGGTGGAGGAGCTGTATCACCTATAGCAGTATCAGTATCAGTAGAAATAGTAGAACAAATACATGATTATAACACAAATATAACAACTAACATATAAAAATAAATAAAATGGCTAAAAAAACAATAGAATTCGAGGTTAAATCTACAGTAGGTAAGGTAGCAAAAGACACTAAAAAACTAGGGGAAAACTCTAAAAAAGCTGCTAAAGACGTAAAAAAGACAGGTGATGCTGCTAAAGCTAGTGCTGCAGACTTTACTATCATGGGATTAAGCTTAAACGGAGTAAGAGCAGGTTTTTCTAAGATAATTCCAGCTGCTAAAATGATGTTTGGTACTATAAAAGCAGGATTAATTAGTACTGGTATCGGTGTATTTGTAGTTATATTAGGTACAATGATTCAATATTTTAGAGATAGTGAAGCAGGAATGTCTAAATTTAGAGAAATTACAGCTCAAATAGGTGTAGTATTAGGTAATGTTACTGATATCGTTTCTGATTTTGGTAAAGCTATATATGCTTTATCTACTGGTAACTGGAAAATGCTTAAAGATGCTGTAGATGACGTTACTGCAGGTCTAGGAGGATTTGTAGAGAAGACTAAAGAAGAAATGGTTCAAGCTAAAGAATTAGAGGTTCAAAGACAAGCAATGAGATTAACAGAAAGAAAACATGTAGTAGATTCAGCTCGAAGAACTACAGAGATTCAGAAGTTAAGATTACAAGCTAGAGAAGAGGAGAATTTTGGTCTAGAAGAAAGAGCTGAATTTTTAAGAAGAGCATTATTATTATCAGATGAACAAATGAATAAGGATATTGATATAATGACTCAGAAAGCAGAATTTCAAAGAATTGAAAATGGATTTAGTAAATCTAGTACAGAAAATTTAGATGCTCTAGCTGCATTAGAGGCTAATGTATTTCAAATTGAAGGAGCTAATTATGCTAAAAGAAAATTAATGACATCTGAACTAGTATCATTTGATAAGCAAATAGTAAAAGCTGCAGAAGATAAAGTTAAGGCTTTAGAAAACTTAAGAAGTCAAGAGGATATCTGGGATAAAGAACAATTAGAAAAGAAAAGAAAATCAGAAGAGATGTTTAGTAAAGAATTACAAGAGATATATGCTCAAGCTGATAAGAGTCAATTACAACAAGATTTCGAAGCTCTTACATCTTTAGAAGAACAAAGACATATAGCTCAAATGTTAGAAATTGATAATATGACTATTCATGAAGATAAAAAAAATGAATTAAGAAAAGCTGCAGGTGAAGTACATTTAACTAATCAAAAAGCTTTGTCTAGTGCAGAAGCTCAACATAAAGCAAAACAAGCAGAAATTATGATAGGTGCTAGTGCTGGATTAGCTAAAGCTCTTTTAGGATTAGCTGGAGAAAATAAAGCTATCGCTTCTGCTACTGTAGTTATAGATACTGCTATGGGAGTAGCTAAAGCAATCTCTTCTAATGCTGCTAATTTACCATTAGGTCTTTTAACAGCTGCTACAATAGCTGCTACAGGTATTAAGTCACTTAGTGATATAAATAAAACAGATGTACCTAGTAGTGGTGGTACTCCTAGTTTATCAGCTATGAATGCTTCTGCAGTTGCTCCAGCTCCTGCTATGTCTGGTAGATTTTCACTAGGTTCAGGTAATAGACCAGAAGCTATTAAGGCTTATGTAGTTACGGATGAAATGACAGATAGTCAAAGTCAGTTAAATAATATAAGAGAAAGAGCAACTTTATAAAAAAGCTTTCTGTAGTATGTAGCCAATATGGCGATATAGTATGTAGCCAATATGGCGATATAGAACTAAGCTTTCTGTAGTATACCCCCAAATTGAGGTATATAGGGCTTCTCTAGTAAATCCTATACCCCCAGATTGGGGGCGTCATATATATACTTATTATTATATACTTATTATATACTTAATATATATATATACTATATAATACACTGATACCCCCAAATTGACGGTCATAGGATTAAACTAATATCACTTTTTTTCTTTTATAATATATGGAAAACAAAACAACATCAATCATAGAATTAATAATAGCTGAGGATAACTTAGATTTAACTATCTCTGCTATCTCATTAGTATCAGCTCCAGCTATAGAAGAAAATTTTGTATTTTTCAATGAAGATAAAAAAAATAATCTTTGTCTAGCAGCTATAGATGAGGAAGCTCAATGTTTAATTTCTCCAGCTTTAATACCTAATAAACAAATATTTAGATATGATGCAGCTACAGATAGTGAGTATTATGTATACTTTTCTAAAGAAACTGTAAAAGAAGCTTCAGCTTTATATTTAAAACATTCTAATCAGAATTCAGCTACATACCAACATGAAGAGGATGTTAAAGAAGTATATACTACTGAATCATGGATTAAAGAAGGAGAACAAGACAAGAGTAAAATGTACGGATTTGATTTACCAGACGGAACATGGTTTGTGAAAATGCACATAGCTAACCCTGACATGTGGTCTAAAATTAAGTCTGGAGAAATTAAGGGTCTAAGCATAGAAGGATTTTTTGTGAACAAATTACATAAATTATCTAAACAAGATTCTTATACTAACGAACAAGTATTATCAGCATTAGCAGATATACTAAAAGCATAATTTCAGATTACTGATTTTATAATTAATTAATTAATAACTAAAAACAATAAAACTATGGATTTAAAAAATCAAATTTTAGTAGCATTAGGTTTAGACAAAACAGAAGCAGTAGAAGAAACTACTCTTTCGTTTCAGGCTAAACTAGTTGATGGTACTATCATCGTATCAGAAGATGATGCTCTAGTTGAAGGGTCATTAGTAAACGTTCTTACTGAGGACGGTACTACTATGCCTTTACCAGTTGGAGAATATCGTACTGAAGATGGTCTAGGCTTTATTATTGAAACAGAAGGCATAGTTTCATCATTACTAACTGAAGAAGCACCTGCAGAAGAAGAATTACCTGTAGAAGAAGAAGCTGAATTAGAAGAAGTTAATGAAGAAGCAATACTAGAAGATGAGATAATTGAAGAAGTAGAAGAAGAAGCTCCTGTTATGGAAGCTACTCCTATGAATACACCTAAGTCAATTACTACAACTACTACTGAAAAAGTAGAATTTAACAAAGATGAATTTTTATCAGAAATAAATGAATCAATCG
>Ga0114993_10005457_pt1 | contig 12277 bp, 15 predicted proteins | sample ArcticOcean_MG_C_FD_87042 | JGI IMG/M metagenome (GOLD analysis project Ga0114993, IMG submission 87042) | Marine microbial communities from western Arctic Ocean - ArcticOcean_MG_CB2_150 | ecosystem: Environmental > Aquatic > Marine > Oceanic | place: Arctic Ocean: Canada Basin | collected...
AAGGCGATGGAAGTAGTGACCAATCTCGCTGATCTCGGTGTCGGCATCGCCATCGACGATTTCGGTACGGGATACTCGTCGCTGTCGTATCTGCGCCGACTACCAGCACAGGAAATCAAGATCGACCGCTCCTTTGTGCTCAATATGCACAAGAATGTGGATGACAAGACCATCGTGCGCTCAGTTATCGATCTAGCCGATAATCTCGGCATGAAAGTCGTTGCCGAGGGTGTGGAAAATCGTGAGATATACGATCTCCTGAAAGACATGGATTGCTATTGCGCCCAGGGCTATTACATCAGCCGGCCTGTCGAGGAAGAACGCTTCAATGACTGGCTCGACGATCCGCAATGGGGCGAGCCCGCACCCGGAGAGATCGCGGCGCCGGCTAGCGCGACGGCCGCGAAAACTTGATCTCGCCGGCGGCTACGGCGCCTGACGGCAATTCCGCTGCTCTATCGGCGATCCATGCGGCGATATCCGCCCACACGGTCTCGGCGGCAAGATCCCGCAACAACATATGCCAGCCATTTTTGTAAAGCGCGACCGGAATATCCGCCGACAATCGCGATACCATTTCGGACGTTGGGCCGGAGGCAATTAATTGATCGTTGGCGCCGTACAATATCAACGCTGGCGCGGTCAACTCGGCGCTGCCTTGGAGTGCCGAATCCATTAAATTCACCAAACCCCACATGGCGTCGATACGGGTGTGCTTGATGACCAGCGGGTCTCTTTGAAGGCGGAGGATCATCTCTCTGTTGTCGGAGGCGACGACGCCGAGCCCGCGGCCGGTTAATTCCATGGCGGGAAATAGATGCGCACCCAGCCACAGGGCAGCACGATAGAACGGGTTCATGGTAGAGCGGGCCCACACGGCGGGTGCGGCGAGAATCATACTGTCCGCATCCAGGGGTTGCTCCGCCGCCGCGCTGAGTAGGATTGCGGCGCCCATGCTCTCTCCCAGCACATGCACCGGTCGGCCCGGATAGGTCGTGCGCAGAATCTCGAGCGCTGCCTTCACATCAGCTATGAGCGAATCTTGCGGCGGCCAAACTCCGGCATGCTGCGTCGCGCCGAAGCCGCGTTGATCATAGGCGTAGGTCGCGATGCCGTGGTCACGCCAATATAGTCCGGGTTCGTTGAACGCGTTGCTGTAATCGTTAAACCCATGCAGCGCGAGGATCACGGCGTTGGGTTCGTTTTCGGGGAGCCAGCGCCGCATCGGCAGGCGGGCGCCGTCCGCAGCGACGAACATATCGGCTTCGAAATGCGGAGCGATATTAAACGGCCCGACAGACTGTTGGTACGGCGAGGTGCAGGCCCCGAGGACGGCCACAAGCGCCAAAGCCAGAACGGCGCTGAACCAACGAAACTTCATGATAACGGGCGGTAGGTGGCGAAAAATTCTACGTCGCTCATCACGTTACACGCGCTCGCCCGGCGCGACCGTTAGTGCCGCACGAACGGATTATGAATCGGCGATGACTTCGCCGTGATCATCATCGGTTGTGCTGTTGCTCTTGATGATTTCTTGGCGATCCAAGCGGGTGCGCACAGCTGCGAGCAGTTCTTCGACTGTGTAAGGCTTGGTGATGTAATCATCCGCGCCCATTTCCATGCCTTTGCGCAAGTCGGCCCGGCTGGCAGCGGCGGTGAGAAAGATGACCGGTATGACCGATGTGTCCGGATCATCGCGCAATGCCGCCAAAGCGCCATAGCCGTTCATATCCGGCATGAGCACATCGCAGATGATTAAGTCGGGGTGATTCTCGCGCGCCGAAATAACACCCTCTCGACCGTTCGGGGCGTCGATAACTTCGTAGTCTTCGTATTTGAGAACGGTAACAATCTTGTCCCGGGTCGGGGCTTCATCCTCAATTACCAGAATTTTGGTCAAGCGCTATGCAGTCCATATAGATTAAGCAAATCGTACCCCTAATTCTACGCTCGTTCGCGCTCTGACTGCAACCAAACCGGTGTAGCGGCGGTCAAAAAGTTCATCTTAAGGGGTGGGGATGTAGAATTTCCGTGATCCGGCGGCGCGATATCGCGCCTTCGCGGAACAGCCGGGGAGTGCCCGTTGTGAGGTCGATGATCGTCGATTCACTTCCCGGACACGGACCGCCGTCGAGCACGGCATCGATCGTGCTTCCGAGTCCGTCGATGACCTCTTCTGCCGTGATTGGTGGTGCGGCGCCGCTCGGATTGGCGCTCGGCGCTGTGATCGGGCCGTTGAGGGCGCGCAGCAGGCTGAGGGCGGTATCGCTACCCGGAGCCCGGAGCGCCACGGTCGTGCCGAGCGGATTAACGTCCGCACTAAGAGCGCATGGCTCACGCCGGTTTACGATGAGCGTGAGCGCCCCGGGCCAGCAAGCGCCGGCAAGGCGATCGGCCATTTCGCCGAGCACCGCATAGCGTGCGGCTTCGCGCCGATCTTGAACGAGAACGATCAGCGGTTTGTCAGTCGGCCTCGCCTTGGCCACGAACAAGTTTCGCACCGCAATATCGATTCGGGCATCGGCACCGAGGCCATAAATTGTTTCCGTCGGGAAAGCAACCAATCCACCGGTGCGCAGAATATCGGCGGCAATCGCGATATCGCTTGCCGACGCCGTCAGTCTTATAACGCCCGGCGATGGCACGTTCATTCCGCGCCGCGGGCAACGAATGCCGGATTGTCGAGGCCGTCCTTGCCGTAACGAAGGACCGTCCCATCCATGCGCTTCACACTGCCGCCCGCCGCTGTCAGCACGGCATGGCCGGCCGCTGTGTCCCATTCCATGGTGCGGCCAAAGCGCGGATAGAGGTCTGCGTCGCCTTTGGCCAATAAGCCGAATTTGAGCGCGCTGCCGGCGCTGGTGATGCGCGATGTTTGGTGGCGGGCGATGAATTCGTCGGTTGCGGCATCGCGGTGGTTGCGGCTGGCGACAACGACGGCGCCATTGGGCGGTAGCGCCCGCGCGCGGATCGGTCTCCTGTGGCCGTCCTTGGTAATCAGAAACGCGCCGCGGCCATCGGCGAGGTAACATTCGTCCAGCGCCGGCGCGAGCAGTGCGCCGAGAACGGGACTGCCGTTTTCGACGAGTGCAATATTGACGGTAAATTCGTCCGTACCGGAGATGAATTCCTTGGTTCCGTCGAGTGGATCGACCAACCAGAACCGGCCGCCGCTGATGTCTGGCATGCGACCCTGTGACACGCTTTCCTCGGAGACGATGGGAATTCCGGGCGCGCCGGCGGCCAGCCCAGCGACGATAAGCGCGTCGGCAACTTCATCTGCCTCCGTTACCGGCGAGGCATCGTCTTTGGTCTGTACGGCGATCCCTTTGCGATAGAGGCGCATGATTGCCTCACCGGCCTGCAACGCGAGGATATGGACTAATTCTGTCAGGGCTTCATTGTTGTTTTCAGTCATTCGGTTCGTCGTTTTCGATCACGCTAGAGGTGGGAAAGGCCCGCGGGTCGAACGCATCGGGTGGGTGAAAACCGACGGTAACAGGCCATCAACTTATCGCGATTCCGCTGCGAGACCCTTTTTCCAGTGCGTTGTTTCCCCCATTATCACTTACTGTCCAGGTTTTGAATACCCGCATAAGCGGATTCGATGAGTCCGGTCGAACCAAACGTGAAATAAAAGGAGATGTTGAAGCAATGTTGAAAGAAACCATCGTAGCTGTGACGGTTGTGACCATGACCGCCGGCGCCGCCCTCCTTCCCTCCGCCGTCTCGGCTGGAGAGAAGCCCATCGTTGTAGCATCCTGCAGCGCGTGCAATCCCTGTAACCCGTGTGCGGCTTGCAATCCGTGTAATCCTTGCGCGGCGTGCAATCCTTGCAATCCGTGCGGCGCCTGCAATCCTTGCGGTTGATAGCCTGACGGAGCGTAAGTTTTTAAAAAAGGCCGCTTCCTGCAACACGCGGGAAGCGGTCTTTTTATTTGTTAGGACTTTGCCAAATTAGGGCTGGGCCGTAGGATTGCGAGCTATTCCGCTCTCGCTTGTTTTGCCTCGGCCTTTACGGCTAGGGCCGCTTTGACCGCGGCGATTTGAACATCGATGTCGACTTCGGCCTGTGACGTGACCTCCAAGTTCCTGTCCTCGAAAACGTCCTGCCCGGGATTTTGCTTTTCCCAGGCCTGGATGCACATGTCGCGCGCTTGAACCAACATAATGATCTGCGGCCAAAAAAGCCTGACCATGCCGCTCACCCAACGATTGGTAGGCCAAGATGGCTGGGTGTGGTCAATCGAATAAAGCCCAATCATCTTGACGACATCGCGCGCCTTGTACCACGCCTCGCCGGTCACCCAGCGGTTGGTGGTAAACAGGCGAATCGGCATGCCTTTGGCGTCCATCGAAATTCCGATGATATGGCTCAATGCGTCTGTGCCGCTCGGCCAGGCGGAACGGTCCGGCCGATTGACCGGCTTTACGCCACGCGCCATGCCTTTGGCACGCATGAAAGTATGAAAATGGCCATGCTCCGGATCGCGGCCGCCGATCGAATGGGCGTGATAGAAATATTGCGCGTGGCTTTTGCGGTCGTACACATCGCCCTTGGGGTAATGATCCCATTGGAAAAACGTACCTTGATGGCGGAGAATTTCACCAACGACATTGTCGTCTGTCAAAGCGAGAACGCGCCAAATTTCGAGAACATCCTCGCCGGCGGCCAGCATCATGCGCAGCCGCTTGGCGGGTTGCGTCGCCATATCCAATTGATGTTGGGTCTGCTGTCTCTCTGCGATCTCTACGTTTTTGGGCATGGTCCAAACCTTGAAGCATCGATGACGGGCCGCATCAGCTTAAGCAATACATCAGCCATTTTCATAAATAAAATAAGGTCATAAATTTAATTTGATCAATTCTCGGAATTAACCTGAAATTCTACTGCCTTGCCGACACCAGGCGAAAGCCGATTAAGATATGCTTGATTCCCGCGGGACGGGCATGGCGTGCTGCGGGGCGACAGACCCCGCATCCCTTGTCATCCCATGAGCCACCCTTCACGAGAAACCGTCCTGGGTTACCGGGTGAATTCGTCCATTCAAACACCTGTCCGGCGGCGTCGAGCAGGCCGAAGGGACTGGCGCCATCGGGAAAGCTGCCGACCGGAAGCGTATCGAACGGTCCCGCATCGTGGCTGTTGAGATGGGCGAGGTTGAAACGATCGCCCCACGGAAAATATGCTCCGTCCTTTCCTCGCGCCGCCTTTTCCTATTCTAATTCACTCGGCAGGCGCCACAATTCCCCGGTTTTGAAGCTGAGCCAGGCGCCATAGGCTTCGGCGTCTGCATGAGACACCAGGACAACAGGATGCGCATCTCGGCCCACCGGCGGCTGTTGATCGTGCCAGGCATGCCGCCGAGTGCGCGCAAACGGGTGAATCAGGCGATAGCCCTTCCAGGTCGCCTCGTCGACATTCGGAGCGGGATGGCCGGTCTCCCGGAGGAACGCCGCATATTGTGCATTGGTGATCGACGTGCGGATGATTTCATATGCCGGTAGATGAAGCGTGGCGCGTTGGCGCTCGCGGTCGTACCAGCCGGATTTGCGCGTGCGGTTGTGGCCGTAAGCCGCTTCGTCCAGCACATAGGCGGCTTCGCGCTCAGCTTGGTCCGAGCCGGCGATGAACGGCCCCGCGGCGATCAGCACTGATTGCGGCGCGGTAAAAGCCTGATTGGCCAGCGTGCCGCGCGCGCCACCCCAGGCACAGGCGAAGCCGAGCAGGATCGCCATTAAGAGCCGGGGCAGGTGGGAGAGCGTGGCTTTCATCTCGGTTCAAAGCTAATCGGTCCGGCGCGCTCCGAAAAATCACAAGAATTTGACCGGGTTTGCATTGCGGATGTGCGGCCACCGACGAATATTCATGTTCGAGCTTTATGACAACGAATTATTCGGCAGGGAGCGCGGCATGGAACACAAGAAAAAGCTACTTTCCAGCACCTTTATTCCAATGGTGATCGGCATCAGCGTCGCGGCGGTGAGCGGCATGCAGCCTGCCAATGCCGCCGCCCCGGGTGAGAACCCGGCGGCAGTCGCGCGCAGCGTCGATGCCGGCACGATTATCCTGGCGGCGTGCAACGCTTGCAATCCCTGCAATCCGTGCGCGGCGGCAAACCCATGTGGTGCCGCTTGTGGGGCTTGCAATCCTTGTTGGGCTTGCAATCCCTGTAGTCCCTGTGGCGCGGCCTGCAATCCCTGCAACCCCTGTAATCCATGTAATCCATGCAACCCGTGTGCAGCTGGAGCGTGCGGCGCAGCGGCGGAATGTATGGTCCCGGGCATTGGCGGCGTCTGTAACCCCTGCAATCCTTGTGCGGCGGCAAACCCTTGCAATCCTTGCGGCGCCTGCAATCCTTGCGCGGCGGCTTGTAACCCTTGTAATGCCTGTAACCCCTGTAACCCCTGCAATCCTTGTGCGGCAGCGAATGCCTGCAATCCGTGCGGTGCGTGTAATCCCTGCGGCGCGGCGTGTAATCCTTGCAATCCCTGTGCGGCAGCGAACCCGTGTAATCCTTGTGGCGCCTGCAATCCTTGCGGCGCGTGCGGTGCCTGCGGTGCCTGCGGCCCGTGTGGTGCAGCAGACGATGTTGAACTTAGTGCCGCCCAGGCGAGCGCGGCGTATGCCTGTATCAAGGGCAGCTTAAAAGCGGGCTATGCGAAGTCAGGAAATCAGTGGATCAAGTCCTACCAATCCTGGACAAATTATGCGGCCATGCCTTACGTCTCTGCCACCCATGGCGGCCGATTCGTCAACAACTATGCCAACGCCAGGGGCTCCAACTACGGCTTGTTTGAAAAAGCCGGCCCGTCACCGGAGGGGACCGTTCTTGCCAAAGACAGTTTCTCGGTCAAGCCGAACGGCAAAGTCGGCGCTGGTCCAATGTTCCTGATGGAAAAAATGTCGGCTGGGTTCAACGCCGAGTCCGGCGATTGGCGCTACACGCTGATTCTGCCCAACGGCAAAATTCTCGGCACCACGAGTGGTAAAAACTCCGCCAAGGTGGGATTTTGCATCGAGTGTCATGCGGTCCAAGAAGAAGAGGACAGCCGCTTCTTCCTCGATGAGGAATATAGCAAATAATAGGCTCCAATTTCGGAATTGTGACGGCGTGCGATGGCCGATCCGCCGTGCAGGGTAGTTTTGCCTGCGACAATTGGGCCGCTTGAACAGCGCGCGGTCGCAGCATATTCTCCGCCCTCCCACGGATTCAACTTTAAGGAGACGGTTAATGATCTTACGGAACGTTCTGGCGATGGGCGCCGCAGCACTGATCGTCATCGCCAGCAGCGCGGCGTTTGCCGACGGAGACGTCAAAAAAGGCGCCAAAGTTTTCAAGAAATGCAAATCCTGTCACACCATCGAAGCCGGTGGAAAGAATAAAGTCGGGCCCAATATGCACGGATTGTTCGGGCGCACGTCCGGCACCTTGGAAGGGTTCAAATATTCAAAAGCCATGAAAGCTGCCGCTATTGTGTGGGATGAAACTACAATCAACGACTATATTAAGGACCCCAAAGGCTATATTCCAAAAAACAAAATGGCCTTCAAGGGTGTCAAAAAGGATAAACAACGCGCCAATTTGATCGCCTATTTGAAAGAGGCGACCCAGTAAATCGGTTGTTCAGCTGACGCCGTAGTGGCGCTCAATTCATGTCGATAAGACTGCAAGATCATGTCGCTGAAATTCCCGATTTTCCGAAACCGGGAACTTTGTTCTACGACATATCGCCGCTATTGGCGCACTCCGGCGCGTGGGCCGAGGCGGTCGAGGAACTGGCCGACGCAATCGAGCCCTTTTCGCCAGACCTCCTCGTCGGAATCGAATCGCGCGGCTTTCTTGTTGCAGCTCCCCTGGCATACAGAATGGGCTGCGGCTTCGTCATGATTCGCAAGCAGGGCAAGCTGCCCGGCGATACGATCAAGCTTGAATATTCTCTCGAGTACGGCACCGATGCGGTGGAGATCAAAAAGGATTTCATCAAACCCGGTCTGCGGGTCGTCATTCTCGACGATCTTCTCGCGACCGGCGGAACGGCGCGGGCAACCATGGAGTTGCTCAATCAGGTCGGCGCCAATGTGGTCGGCGCCGCGTTCCTGATCGAGCTTGTCGGCCTCGGCGGCCGCGAGCGCTTGGATGGCTTGCCAATGGAAGCACTAATGCGTTATCCGGCCTGAGTATTCTTTGCGTTCAACGCAGACGGTCCATCGTCCACAGCACGCTCTTCTTCAACACCTTGTTGAGCGTGTCATCGAACGCCACGACGATATCTTTCATTGTCGGTCCGCCGACGGCGTAGCGCGCTTCGAATGTTTCTGACGCGATGATGGTACGCGCCGGCATGTGTACTAGTTTTGCATTCAGTTTGACCCAAACATGCGGCGCTTTGTTGTTGTCGGAATATTCCGCCTGAAATTCCCGCAGTTCGGTTTTGAGCACATAATCAGCCCTGAGATCGACGCCTTGACGGGCGACCGAGACGATTTTGCCGGTATTTTCGAAGGATTCGACGAGCAGCGTTTGCACCATTTGTGGCGCCCGTTCAGTCCATCGCGCATTGGCATAAAAGTCGAGGGTAAGGGGGCTCTCGCGCAGCGCGATCCGGTGTGTGTTCAGGCCTTCAGAGGCGATGGGCAGCTCGACGACGAGTTGCGATTCCACATAGGGTAGATCATCGCCAAAGGTGCTTTTCGGCGATAGCACATAGAGACTGGGCGCCGGGCCGCTGCCCGCCAACAGTCCGTCAAGGGAGCAGCCGCCGGCGGTGAAGGCAACCGCCAGCACGAGGGCGGCTACGGCGGTGCGCCGCCACCCGCGGGCGGAGTATCTTTGTTGGGCGATGGTCATTCCGTCTCGAATCCTCCTTCGTTGCCGCCGAACAAATAGCCGGCTGGGTCGCTCTCTAAACCGTCGGCAATGCGTGACAGGCTCGCCACCAACGTCCGCATCTCGGTAATCAAGCGGGCGAATTCATACAAACCTTCTGCGGTAAAATCGTTTAGCGGCGCTCGGGTGTCCGCCACCAATCCCTGAATTTCTGCACTCATGCTGCTGAGCGAACGCGCCGAGCCGCGGAGATCCGCGATCAGCGCCCGTGCATCACCGCCCAAGGCCACGGTTTCATCGCCGATGGTATCCAAGGTGGCGCGCGCCGAGAACAAGGTTGCATCCGCATTCGTCATCAAATGTGCGAGATCACCGCGCATCTCCTTCATGGTCGCGCGCAATTCCGCCGCGGTTGCGGAGGCGTCGACCAGGAATGCATCGATTTTCCCTGCGCTGTCGGCGAGGGTGGCGGTGATTTTTTCAGTATTGGCGAGCGTGCCGCCAATTGCCGCAATGTTCTTCTCATCGAACAGGCGGGTCGCAGTCTCGACCAGGGTCAGAATACGGTTGATGAGTTCAGGGGCATCCGTGAACAGTTTTTCCAAGCCGGATTGTTTTGATTGGATGATCGGATATTTTTCGCCGTCCTGTGCTTCTAGATTCGGGGTCGATTGCCGGCCGCCGGAAATTTGCACCAGCGCCACGCCGGTGATGCCCTGCATTTCAATCGATGCGACGGAATCTTCTTTGATCTGAGTTTCGCCGCTGACGTCGACGGTGACGCGCACACGCTCCACATTTTCGGGGTCGATGCGGATATCTGTCACCGTGCCGATTGGAACGCCGCGATACCGAACCTCACTCACTTTGCTGAGGCCGGAAACCGAGCCGGTGAAGTAGACATGGTAGTAGGTGTGTTTGGCGTCTACATCGGCTTTGACCGCTCAGATGATGAACGCCACCAATCCCGCCACCAGCAGCAGAACGAACGCGCCGACCAAAAGATGATTGGTCCTGGTTTCCATTTCTATACGCTCTCAGCCCCTTTTGCGGCTCGCCCGCGCGGACCATGAAAATAGTCGTGGATCCAGGGGTGCGCCTGTTTCTGCATGTCTTCCACGGTCCCGGTAACGATAACATGTTTGTCGCCAAGTACAGCGATGCGGTCACAAACTGCGTACAGGCTGTCGAGATCATGGGTCACCATAAACACGGTGATGCCGAGGCTGCGTTGCAGGCTGCGCAGCAATTCGTCGAAGGCCGCTGCGCCGATCGGATCCAAGCCGGCGGTTGGCTCATCAAGAAAAAGTATTTCCGGATCGAGCGCTAGTGCCCGTGCCAAACCGGCGCGTTTGCGCATGCCGCCGGATAGCTCCATTGGATATTTAGAGGCCGCTTCGCGCGGCAGACCAACCAGGCCAATTTTGAGAGCGCATATTTCTTCGACGACGTCGCGCGGCAGCTTGCTGTGTTCAAGCAGCGGTACTTCGATGTTTTGCGCCACCGTCAAGGAGGAAAACAACGCACCGCTCTGGAATAGAACACCCCACCGCCGTTCAAGCTCGCGGCGACTGCGATGATTGAGCTTATCCAGATCCTCGTCCAAAACCTCAACGCGCCCTGCCTGCCGCTTGTTGAGCCCGACAATGGTGCGCAGTAGAACCGATTTCCCCGCACCTGATGGCCCGACGAACCCCACCACTTCGCCGCGCCGGACGTCGAGGTTAAGATCCTCAAGCACCGTCACGCCGTCGAACGCGACCGTAATATTCTTAGCTCGGATGGCACTGCCGTCCTCTGTTGCCATCGCCGTCATATCCCAATATAGGCGAAGAATATGGAGAACACGGCGTCGGCGACGATCACCGCAAAGATGGCGTGCACCACGGACCGCGTGGTCAGTTTGCCCAAGTTTTCCGAACTGCCGGTGACTTTCATGCCCATATAGCAAGATGTGGTCGCGATGATCGCGGCGAAGACAGGCGCTTTGACCAAGCCGGTACCGAGCGTCCATGGCGCGAAGGATTGCCCGAGGCGGTCGATGAACTGCGCCGGCGAGATGCCGAGCTCGATCATCGACATCACGCCACCGCCGATCAGCCCCATCACATCGGCGACAAAACCGAGAAGCGGCAACACAATCATCAACGCGATCACACGTGGCACCACCAATACCTGCATCGGGTCGAGCCCGATGGTGCGCATGGCATCGACTTCTTCATTAATTTTTATGGCGCCGATTTGCGCCGTGAAGGCGCTGCCGGAGCGCCCGGCGACAACGATTGCGGTCAACAGGATCCCCAGCTCGCGCAACACCGATACAGCGACCATATAGACGACGAATATTTCGGCGCCGAATTGACGCAGCTGGATAGCGCCCTGATAGGCGATCACCAGGCCGATGAGAAAGGCGATCAGGGCGATGATTGGGATGGCGTTCAGGCCAGCCTGTTCCATATGATAAAAAATTGCCGGTACGCGCAGCTGGCGCGGCTGCGCCACCACCCGTGTCAGGCTTACCGTCGTGAGGCCGAGGAAAGCGATGCTTTCGAGGATCTCGACGCCAATATCGATAACGCCTTTACCGCAGCGGGCGACCACCGCCGCGATTGCGTTCGGGCGTGGCGGTTGATTTCGATATGGCTATCGATATGCGCCAGGCGCTCGAGAATATCGGCATGTGCCGCCGGTAAATTGGCGAAGTCCACGCCGATCCCCTCGTCGCGCAACCGCTTCGCCAGGCGGTGAACCAGCCATGCCCCGGCGGTATCCAGCGATTCGATTGCGGAAAAATCGATGCGCAAGGTTTGCCCGCGCGGCATCGTTAGATGACGCAGTTCTTTCTCATGGCGCTCTGCGCAGCGCATGTCCCAGCGGCCGCCGAGGCTGAGTACGAGCGCCTCAGCCGTCTCCTGCCGTTCAAGCCATCCTTCGCGAGCCGCTGAATTCATGTGCGCGTCGATCCACGGGACGGGTTATTGGGCCGGACTGGCGGCGCGCCGGTTAGCTGCCGGGCGCCCAGATCACGGCTGCACCACGACGCAGTTATCGCCGCGCACCTTGATCTCGGCACACACTGCTTGCGCCTCCGCAAGAGATCCCGCCGGCCCCGCCTCAAGGCGGTGGTAAATACCTTTTTCGGCGCCCAAATCCACTTCGGCCACGGCATAGTTGAAGTTGGCAAGCAGGTCACTGTGCTTGGCGGAGAGAATGTCCCAGCCTTTTTCGGCGTTTGCAGGCTGGCGGTAAGAGGCGAGCCGCAGCCGAAAACTGCCAATTAGGATTTTCACCCGCTCACCGGCTCGCGCAGTCGCCGGCGCCGGCTCCGGTGTTGTCGAGACCGGCTTGTCTGCCGCTGTGTCATTCACCGGCGCTTCTGCCGTGGCTGTTTGGGCCACAGTAGCGCTCGCCGCTTCAGGCTCAGGTGGCGGTGGGCTTTCGATCAG
>Ga0114993_10005461_pt1 | contig 12274 bp, 7 predicted proteins | sample ArcticOcean_MG_C_FD_87042 | JGI IMG/M metagenome (GOLD analysis project Ga0114993, IMG submission 87042) | Marine microbial communities from western Arctic Ocean - ArcticOcean_MG_CB2_150 | ecosystem: Environmental > Aquatic > Marine > Oceanic | place: Arctic Ocean: Canada Basin | collected...
CAGGGTTGACAGGCGCAACAGGTAGCACAGGTAACAAAGGACTCACAGGAATCACAGGGTTGACAGGTGCAACAGGTAGCACAGGTAACAAAGGACTCACAGGAATCACAGGGTTAACAGGCGATACAGGTGATAAGGGTCTTACAGGAGGAACGGGAGTAGCAGGGACAATTCCCGCAGGAGCAAATGAAATCATATATGTCAACGCTGCGGCAACCGATGTGGATGGTGAATCCTCTTTCACTTACACAGCGACCGCTAATCGTATGGATGTGGATAGAATAATGGTTGGAGATGGTTTAGTTAGCACACCCTCTTTCACATTCCAATCAGATACCAATACAGGAATATATCGTATTGGTGCAGATAAATTAGGAATAACAGCAGGTGGAACTTTAATAGCATCGGTGAGCGATACCGCAGGATTCGTCGTTGAAGATGGCAGTTTCGTGCCACCATTGGGCGGTGTGGACACAAGTAACCCAACCGCCGTTGGCTCTGATGACTTAGGGAAGACTTTGATTAGGTCAAACACAACAGCCACAACCATTGACTCTGGACTCGATGTTGGCTCCCAATTCGCACTTATCATGTCAACAACAGGAACTCTCACAATTACACGGTCTGGTTCCGACACTATCAATGGAGGAACTTCTGTCTCTATTGACACACAATACTCAGGAGCAACTTTCATTAAGGCAACCGCAACGGCTTGGTATGCAGTTGGCGACCTTGCATAGATTTATTAAAAGGATAGAATAACTAAGAGTGATTAAAATGTCTGGAGGAGGAAAATTTGGTTTTGCGGGTTATGCTTCATCTGTCGAAACGATTGTTCCACCAGCCACTCAGAGTGTTGCCACCTCATCATCAGGTAATTATGACAATGCCTTTACTATTTACCAAGTGGGAAGCACATCACTCCAATTTGAGAGTGGGTCGGGCTTCACAAGTGGGTCTGGGGTAGCAACTTTGAGCGCAGCCACCTTCAATAGCCGCCGTGATAGGTCAATGGGCTTTGGAGCGTATGCTCGGAATAATGGAACAGGAACGGTGACCTACTCTTGGACGCTGGCAGAAACGACCGCATTCTCAACAGGAACTATTTGCACTATCGAACCTACTTGTGCTTACAATCAAATTCAAGACAATCTGACAGTCAACACTACAACCCCTGCAAGTGGCGACCCAGATGGAGGAGTGGGATTGTTCGTCAAATTCAGTAGCGGGCCTTCCGCATTGGATTATGGTGTTTATACTGTGAAATGTGCTATTATTTATGGAGGAACTACCTACAATACTACGACTCCAACTTGCACAATAACTTTTACTTAGAGGTGAAAAAATGGGAAAATTAAATTACAATAACGCCACATTCCAAGATGGCGCAGCCTTGACCGATTATGCGACGAGATGGGGGGATGATTCGGATATTGTCTCAGGAGCATTCTGTCGCCATTGTGGAACTGTGTATGCTGCACACACTTGGACAGAATCCACCACTCTCGTTCAATACAAGGAAGTGGAGGGAGTCACCAACTGTCCCTGCACCATCGAAGATGATGTTAATCACCCATAACCCTTTTCCCAATATCACAGAAAAGCACAGTCCTCGTTGAAGGGACAAAGTTAGGGTTTATCATCAAAGAAATCTAATGTTTGTTGAATACCCTTTCTTTTTAAGCCAAACATATCTTGTGTCCATTCTTTGAATTGGAAGTATTTTTGCTTGTTATAATCAGAGCATCCGAAGTTTTCTATTAGATGTTCCATAAGTTTATTGTATTTCATTACTGAGTTGGGATAAACAGTTCCAATTATCTTGCCCCCACATTTAATATCAACTTCCAGAGAACGCGAACAAATACTACACTCAGAGGGTAAAGTATTAGTTTTCTCATTTGTTAGATTAAAACATCCACACTCAGGACATAAAGCCACCCGTTCAGTTTTAACAACTTCGCGACAGGATTTGGTTAAAGGAGGTCTGCGATAAGAATGGTTGCACTTCACACACCTGACTTTTTGTTGCCCGAAAGCCCTGATATTACCTCTCATATCTCTCAATAAGTGTCTATCTAAGAGGCGGCTGGATTGGTCTTGATTATTCACTCCATAGAGTATTTCTCCTAACTTAAATTGGGCATCCACTTTTTCTCTCATACTCTGTAAGGCTGTATAGGGATTTTCTCTGGGTGTTTCTCCTATGTCTTTTGTATCATGAGTAAATCCAAAACCTTCAAATTGATTTTCTGTGTTCAAGAAGTCTTCGGCAAATGGAGATTTCAAGTCTTTAGGATTTATGGATTTTTCAGTTTGAAGGTAAGATTCCTCGGTGTAGGCAAAAGCCGTATCAATGTTTAATGCTTCTTTGTCTATTTCCGCAGGATTAATTCGCGTAGTCAGAATTAATGGAGCATCCATTTGTCCTCCACGATATTCTGATAGAAAGGTTCGACTGAAATTAAGAATGCAATCTAAAAGTAGGATAATACTGTCAATATCCCCATCGCTGTTTCTTCTGCGACCTGCGATAGAATATGGGTGGAAGTAACCCCCTTTAATATCACAGAAGCCTATCATGCGACATAGAATCGCCCCAGAAGTATGTGGTGCGAGGGTGGCAAATAAATGTCCTATTAAATCTGACGGTTCTTTTAACTGATAGAAGGCTTCTTGATTATACAGGCGCACTAATAATTCATCCACAAAATTAGCGGTCTTCATCAATTGGTCTTTGAGTTGTGTGGGGGCTACAAAGTCTTGCGCCCTAAGTTCGCATATCTGTTCGGGGCGTGTTAGTTCCACACCTAAATGGTCGTGAGTATATCCTAATTCTTTTGCTTTTTCTATGGATAATCCTATTTCGGTAGGCTTAAAGTGAGTCAAAGTCATATCCACCATATCAAAGCGCACCGTTCCATCTCGGAAAACTGAGATTCCGTTCTTGTGCCTGAGCATTCCTTTAACAATGTTCTCTGGAATCTTTTCCTTGCTCGTTAAACTTTTAACACCTTTAATAGTGGCATCTCCATAGTTGGTGATTGCATAGCCGTCTGCCCATATTTTGTTGTAATTTAATCGAGGCCACTCCCTTTTAGGTGTCTTGTAGGATGGAGTGTAGGCAAATTCAGTTGGCCTATCACATTTACGACAATAAGTATCAGTCGTGAATTCTTCAGGTCGAGTGCGCTTACCTTCATCTATTTCTTGCCGTATTTTCTTAGGGTCTATTTTTTGAGTAAGGCAATCTGGGCAGAATCTCCAACCTATATTAAGAGGCTTTGGACTTTTCATTGATGCTTCTTTGAGGGAACGACTTTTCAAATCATAACCAATAGGAATTAAACTGTGAATAGGTGGTTTCATTTGTCTTAATGCTACTTTTTCTGGTTTAGCCATACGGGAGCCTATTCGATAAGTTACTCTCGCTTTAATCTGATACGAGGTTAAAGCATTAGCGAATTCTAATCCGTTTTGGAAACTATCTAAAGAACCCTGATATTTTGCCCCTGCGAGGGTGATATTAAGTAGGACTGAGGCCGCATCACCTGAAATGGTGTAGGTGGATTCTTGAGTATCGTATTCCACATTAACATTAATTTTGTAGGCGAGTTCCAGCGCGTCGGGGTGGATGCAAGCCTTTCCTTTGCACATATCCATTTGTAGGTGCGAACAAAGGATTTGAAGTTCCTCTGCACTTATGTCATTAAAGTGGGCGACATATTCTGGGGCGATAGGTATCTGGTGTGTTTGGGACTGATTAAGAGCCTCATCGAAGGTCTTAGGGTAGGATATATTGAGGCGGTTCACGACTTGTTGATGCCACTCTGGGACATAGGGGGACGGCATTAGAGGGTGATTGTTTTCTTTGAATTCTCCATACGGGATTAGCATCTCTCCAATATCCCACACTCTTTTCACTTGGGGTGAATCAAGAATGTTTATCTCATTGAGGGTTTCAGTTAGTTCGGTAGCATGGTTAAACCTTCGGGCAGAACCATCTTGGAATTGTATGTAAGGGCCATCAATAGTATCACAAGGGGAGACTACGGTGGCTTTACCTGGTCGTTCTATTTTCATTTGAGTGGCGGCAATAATGAAACCTCCTGTGGCTATCATTGAGGCAGGGTGGATGGAGGTTGCGGCCAATCCTGCGCCCCTTGAGCGACCATATCTAAGGCGGAATCCGCCTTGAGCCATCGGTTGTGAAATAGTAGGTCTTCCCGCTACTGAATCGGAAATGTATTTGTCTTTTGGTTTGAATGTTATGGGAGCATTTTTATCCTTATTAGAGGTGGCACAGTATTCGTCAAGGAAGTCCCAACCATTGAGATTTAGTTGGTCTGTGTATTTTTTCAGTTTGGGGGCTTTAAGTAACATTCCTTCGCACATTACCAGCAGCATTCCTTCTCTGACATTATTGGTAGGGACTCTTGGGAGGTCACGCCCCCCAGAAACTTCTTTACCTACCCCTTCTCCTGTGATATAAACGGGAACTTTTTGACATATTGACCTCATTTCTTCTGCTGATGGTTTGTATTGCAGACTGTGGTAAAGTAGCACTTCTTCTATGTATCTCTCTATTTCTTGTTTAGTTAATTTAGGTCGTGTTAAATCGAAGTCTCGACGCAGGTAATCTGCCAATAATACGGATAGTGCTTGCCCTGTTCCTCCTGCTGACCTGATGGGGCCAGCGTAGTTTATTGCTAATGATTTACTATTATCTGAATTGCTGATGATATGACAATCCACCACTCCTTCTAATGGAGCGACCAGAATACCTTCGGTGATGACCGCTAATCCTGCACATACACCTTGATAGATAGCCATTCCTATATCACTATCAGTTTTGGTTCCTTTTAGGGTTTGAAATTTGGATTTTAGAGTTTCTATGTCTAAATCGTATTCTTCCACGATAGACTCCCAACATACTATCCGTGATATTTCTATTGCTACTAATTCTCTGTTTCCGTCGAATTGCGTATTCAAATTTCTTATTTGCTGTGCAGTATTGCGATGTTGTAGGAACTTAAGGAGTTGCTGAACGCGAGAAGCCATATCTTCGGCTTGAGGTATCTCCACGAAATTGCGAGAATCGAATCCTTGTTGACGACATATTTCAGCAACTTCATAAGCCTTCTCCACCCCGATTTGTAGTTGATTGAAGTATTCTTCCTGTTTGGAAGACATGATGACCTCTGCCATATTGTTAAGTAGGGTCAATCGCTATTTAACCACTCTGCTTCAATGATTATATTATCATTATCTGGTAGCCTTCTTTTTCCAGAATTTCCGTAGCCCTTCTTATCTGGTCGCCTTGTAGTTCAATTATATTTTCTTTAACTGTTCCGCCTGTTGCACATCTGGATTTTAGAAGTTTGGCTATCTTCTTGACATTGGTGGTTTTATCGAATCCAGATATTAAAGTAACTTTCTTGCCGTAGGCTCGGCGCACAGTAGTTATTTTCAAAGGTGTTCTTTCTTTGTCTAAGGTTTCTAACACATCTGAAAGGGCATTCGGAAGAAAGGCATCTAATTGTTTCATTTCTTTCACCACTATTTATGTTTTCGACTATATGAGTTCTTGCTCATAGGGTTTTTCGACATTCTTCTTCTTTCTTCACATTGACTCGGTAGTGCATTTTTATTGGTGTTTCAGGATAGTATTCTGCATATCCCTTTCGTAAAACGAGGACTTGGTATAACCCGACAGGTTGGAAGTATTTCTTTTGAGCATCTTTAATACTTAAGAGTTCAATAGGGCGAGTGTTCATATTATCATCCACACCCCATTTGTAATCATCATCGAAGTGGAGTTCGTATTTTTCAAACATATTTTCCAAAGGAGATATTAAAGTATTAGAAGGATTAGTGCCTCGTCCTTCGTTTAAGATGTGTTGTTGTATGCGAGGGTCGGTGTTAAAGGAAGTGACTAATTGATTATTGAGGAGGCTTGGTATTTCTAATCGGTTCTTTAGCATCAAATAGATTTGAGGTGCGTGACATTCACCCACATCTAAGGCATCTAAAGTTGATTTGAAGTTGTTAAAGTCAATTTGCCACCATATTTCTGCATAATCTTTATCAAGATTTTTATCATTGGCTTTGTTGGGAGATACTTTTTTCCTGCCGAGTGTTTTACCATTGAATCCTGTGAGAGTTCCATAGACTACTAATTTGTGATTGAAAACAGGTAAGAATTGACTTATCCACTTTCTTTTTACTTTTTTTATGATTGGTTGGCCTTTTTCTTTAACCTTAGCCATAGACTTGACGGTGGTGTGGAGTTCTTCAGCCGCTTCAGTCGCAGATTTACCTTTGGACATAGCCCATAGGAAATCCACTTTTTTTTGAGAAGGTTTTCTTTGAATAACGACTTTCCTACTTTTACCCTCTCTCATGGTTTTGATACCTTGTCGAGTTAGATATTTATAGACAGTTCTTCGGTCTGTTCCAACTAATTTGGATGCAGAGTCAATACCCATACCCCTTCTTTCCATGAGAGAAACTGCTTTCTTTACTCTTTCTAATACTGCTCCTTTTTGTTGGGGCAAGTCTTGGATGGAGATAGTGAATTTTTTTCCTGCTCCCGACCTGACTACTTCTTTGCCGACTTGTTTAAGATACTTATAGATAGTTCTTCTATCTGTTCCTGCTTGACGGGCAGCAGAATCAACACCCATGTTCAGAGTATCAATGAGTGCGAGAGCAGAAAGCACTCTTGATAGAACATCAGGATTCATCTATACTTACCTACTGTCAGCCGCTATATTAGGTCTTTGTTTATTACAAACAATCAAGACTTATCTGAGGACTCCAAAGCCTCTAATAATTCATCACTTATTTCGCCATTTCCTTTAGTCATTTCTTTTAGATTCCACCCTTCTGTTTTGTCCGTTTCCATCGTGAAAGAAGTGGTAGGGGGTTCATCGGAACTAATGACCCATACATCTCCTACTTGTTGAATATAGCCTTTTTCTTTTAGTTCCTTTAGACAGGACATAATGGTTTTATTTTTTAATCTTAATTTCTTACAGAGTGTTTGAACATCTATTGCTCCTGCTTCTTTGGTTTCTAAATAGATATTCCGTAATATAGGGGATAAGTCTAATGATAAGTCATCCAAATCGAAATGAGTGGTGAGAGTTTGAAGTGAAGTAAGAATAGCACTATAAGATTCTCTTATATCTTCATTAGTAATTTCATTTCTCCCGTTTAATCGGGCGAAGGAACGACATAGATTTGCGAACTCAGCCCACTTTCTATTATCGGGAAGACCTCTGGCATTGAAGACTTCTTGAAATTCTTTCTTAGATTTAAGAGTGTCATAAACAGATTTAATCAAGCCATAGGAATCGTAAATTGAAACGGGGATGCGTGAAACATATCTTAGATATTCTTTGAAAAATTGTTGCCACATTTTCAAATCTGAAGGGGTTGAACCGTAATCATCCATGTTCTTGATTATTATTTCATCAACGAAATCTTGTTTGTCATCTTGAGAAAGTTTAAGTTGGGTGAAAATTAGGGTTAAACGAGATACGATTTGAGGAGTATAACGGCCAAAGGCTTCCATCATTTCTCTTTTAGAGGAATTTTCTTGGGAATAATGGTGAGGGGGATTTCCAAGCATTAAAATATTAACGCAAGTAGGTTTGCGTATGTCTAATTTGCCTTTGGTTAGTTGAACGAAACCATTTGCCATAGCCCCTAATAATTCACCAAATACAGTATCTTTCCAAAGTTGAAATTCAGAAAGAGCAACCCTTTCATTATTCATTTTAGGAAGCAACCCTACATCAATAGAACCTAAGTCATCTCCTGACATAGCACCTACCAGACCAGGGATAGTAGTCATTTGTCCTGATGAGGCTACTCCACAAGGGACTAAAGGTTGAATAACCTTTTCAACTAAAGTGTCTTTGCCTTCACCGTGAGAAGTGATAATTCCAATATGGATTAATTCGTCTTTCTTGTAAGGGGAGAGGCAGAATAGCATAACGGCTTTCTTAATATAATCAGGAGCAAAGAATTGTTCCCAGAGTGTTTGAATCATTAGGTCTAAAGGGGTTAACTTAGCCTTGTTGCATTTACGGATGAAGGTGTTAAATTGTCTTTCAGTCAATTTGGATTTCTTAGAATCTTCATCTATCTCAACAGTATCAACGATAAAGAGCCTTTTATTTTTGTAGGTTCTATATTGACCTTTAATTCTAAGTCGCGCTCCATCATACTGTGCTTGTGCCAATAAGTCAAGAGCGTTCTTGAATTGTTCTGAATCACTCCAACCACCTCCGAGTTGTTTATCAGAACCATTGTGAATGGCGCAGGGGGCGGCTCTTGAACCATCTCCTATTGCGAATTCGATAATGACTCTATTTGCGGGCAACGGTGTTTTATCTCCTTTAGCCTTAAGCATAGGATGTATAGTGAGGCGAATAACATAACCAGAGCCTTCACTTACTTCTCCTGTAACGGCAGATAGAAAGACTGAATTCATATCTCCTTCTAATACTGAGAAGTTTTCGACTTGTGTGCTGACCCACTTGTGAATGTCGGCAGGTATCGGTTTTGGGGTCATCAGGATTCCTCAGTCCTTATTCAAGTCATACAGTATTTAGGGGTTTGTTATTCTGGTTTTCACTATACCCTGTGAAATGGGTTGGCTCAGAGTCCTGCAACCTCTGAGCCGATGACAAATAATGCTCTTGGTAGGTAAGCATTGACTTGTTGAGGCAAGGTGTGGTGGTTTAGTTTCCATAGACCCACCATAACCGTAGGAAGAATTCTCAGAGTCACGCACGACACGCGAAACTGATATGAATCAGGTTGGGAGTGACGGTTTTAGGTGCTACACCCCACTAATATAGTATCTGCCTTACTACGGAGTCGTGTTAACCGTAAGCAGACACATGGCGAGTGGGCTAAGTGGCCGAACCAACGAGCCACACTTAGAGTGTGAACTCGATGGGTCGGGTCAGAGAAAATTGCTTATTCGGCAATCACTCATCGGTTTCGGTTGGTTGGTCTTCAGGTTCCCAGACTTCAAGTTGGTCATCGGGAACTGCTGGAAGAGTAACATCATCACCAGAGTTGGTGACAGCGATGCTAAGAACATTGTATTCGTTTCCATTCTTAGACATTTTCTTGTGTCGGACAAACTCGACCTCAAAGGGGTAAGACTGACCGTTGCTGATAGCATTCTCAAGAGTCTTCTGAAGTCTCTCTTGCTCAAAGGTGTTACTGACCCACCATGTATAGCGGCGACCATCACCGAGGTCAGCAATTGTGACGGCGGTGCTTGGGCCGAATCCCTTCTGAGAAGGAATCTCGTAGTTCGGTGTTCTAACAATAGCATAGTTACTGTAATAGTGACCTTGTTCTGCAGTGAAACGCTCGGTGTTCACCCTGAACTTTGGGCCATCATTAGCGGCCCTATCTGCTTCAACCCTCTCAAGGAAGGCGGAAGCCTCGTCAGTCAATACTATTGGTTCATTATTTATTTCTGTTTCTGCTGGCATATTCTTCATCTCCATTTGTGCCGTGTTCGGCAAACTATCGTAGGGTCAATTAGTATATCAACTATTACTTTTAGTGGTGAGAGTAATTTTATATTAACCTACTATGCGTGTGAGAGTAGCGTTTTAATAACCAAACAATGAAATAGTGGTTCTGTTTAATATCAATGGTTATGATATGGTTGTCAATGCTCTTTCTAATGAAACTTCGGCTGAGATTAAGAAGTTACTCGTCCGTTGTTCTAAATTAACGGCTCACGCAGACGAAGAAACTGTCGTAAAGGTTAAAGATATTGCCGCAAATCTTACTTCATATTTGGAGTCAGATGATGGTGTTTGGCCTGAGTATAGAAAAACTGTTCCTTTTGACTTCATCTGTAAAGAATTCAAGCAAAGATTGAATCATTTAGAAGCACTCAATCCTACGGATTTGTTTAATCATTCTTATCGAATTTTGGAGAGCGAAGGTTTCAATCCTGAGATGATGTTACATAATAATGCGGTTCGGTTTATTGGAAAACCAAAAAAAGTAGCGAAACTCTTAAGAAATCATTTCGGAGAAGATTCACTCTCTATGATTAAAACTGATAATGGAGGTATCTTAGTTAAATTAGGTTCCCGTTTTGAAGGCAAAACAATAGTGGCGGAATCTGATTTTAGGAAAATATTTAGTGAAACTATGGCTGCTGAACCTTCGGTGAAGAAATGGTTTGGAGATTTAATTCAAAGCGCACACAGTTTTGCTGCGGAAGATATTGTGGATTTCGGAGGAATACCTACGGATAACGAGGTGGCTGACCCAAAGAACTCTAAGCCTTCACCGTCACCCACTCCGTCACCTACTCCACCCTCTCCACCTACTCGTAAGGGTGATGATAAGAGTTTTCCAGCGAAGTTATTGCAGATAATTGAAAGCACAAAAGAATTATGGCCTATTGATACAAAAGATTCAATTAGTGAACAACTTATCGTATTAGATTTAAGACCTCCTGACCCTGACCCTCCTCCACCCCAACCCACTTGTAAGCCTCTTTGGAGAGAAATGCCTCCCGACCCTCGTATGACTCGTATTGATTCTTACAACATAGTGGATTCAGGAAGGCCATCTTCACCTGATGGTTTTGGATGGTCAGTCTCAGGTTTGACTGAATCTAATGAACCTGAAACCTTTAGAAAGACCCAATTAGTGACTTGGCCTCGATTTCATATTCATACAGGTCAAAAAGGGGTTAGGCGTGTAATACCCGAACCTCAACTTGAAGGATGGGTAACGAATGAACTAAAGCCTCAGAAGTGTTCCTTATTCCAACAAGGGTTCTTACTGAGAATACCTTCTTTAAGTGCGGAAGCAGGAGTTGTAGGATTCAATATCCTATCTTCATCAGCAGAAGGAACAGTCCCAGAGCAAGTTAGATTCTTCAAAGATTCTGCTGATGGTTTGTATATGGAAATCCAAGATTACGATTCTCTTGAACACGCTAACTGCACATTTACCGTTACTCAAGCAGCCCCACCCTATTCTTCTTATGGGGGAGATACAGCCGCAGGAGAATTATTTAGTTGTAACTTAACTTTTGCTGATTATAAATCAGGCAAGGGAAAGCAATATGGGAATTACACTTCCGAGAGTATTGTTCTTCAAGGACAGGGTATAGTGGACGCAGATAGAGTCCTCAAAGACCAAAGCATAACCAATGATATGCCTATTGGAGAAGTAGTCGCTCAACTTTACGCTTGGCTTTACGAATGGTTCTGTGAGGACATTCCTCGTAATCAGCCAGATATGATAGGAGAATATCTTAGAACTAATGCAGGGGCTTGCCGACATCGAGCCTACATCATGTTTTTAGCATTAAATAGATTAGGTTTGCCTTGTCGGATGGTTGGTTCAACTTGTCACGCTTGGTCAGAAATTTGGAATCCTGATACGGGTGCATGGATGGAATTAGATTTGAATGGGTGTGACGAGAAAAATCCTCCCGCAGATTGCCCACCGTGTATGACTAAAAATCCATTTTACAATATCATGCGTGATGGAAAACTATTAAGATGCTGTCCTGAAGGATATAGAATGGAAGGTGATAAATGTGTCGCAATAGATGGTAGTGGAACGGAAGTGAATTCCATAGAATGCGAAAAGTGTATTCCCCGCGTTTGTCCAGAAGGATATAATTGTGACCCAAAAGTGGATAAATGTGTTCCTGATTGTGAATTACTACATGGAGAAGGTTGGCATTATCACCCAGAAAGAGATGAGTGTGTAAATTGTGCGAATGAAGGCACAAATCTGGAATGGAAACCTAACCTTCAAGAATGTGATTGTATAGATTGTCCTGAAGGTTACACTATGAATGAAGATAAAAATTGCGTTGATGAGAATGGAATAATCTCAGGTGATGCACCTAAAGGATATTATTTCGATAAGGAATTGAATCAATGTTATCCTAAACCCGATTGTGAATTGAAGAAAGGGACAATCTTTAATCCAACAACAGGAAATTGTGAATGTCCAAACATTAAAAGAATAAAGGATGGATTAGTAACGGTAACTGTTCAGCGTTGGGATGTAATGACAGGAAAGTGTGAAGAAGAAAGACAATGTGAACCTGGTCAGGTATTAAAGTATGACCCTATTAGGGGAGACTATGTTTGTGTGGATGAAGATACACTCATAGACCCAACAGATGTTGAGCCTATTTATGTTCCTATTGATGATGAGGAAAAAGAGGAAGAAGATGAAGAAGATGTCAAAG
>Ga0114993_10005462_pt1 | contig 12272 bp, 22 predicted proteins | sample ArcticOcean_MG_C_FD_87042 | JGI IMG/M metagenome (GOLD analysis project Ga0114993, IMG submission 87042) | Marine microbial communities from western Arctic Ocean - ArcticOcean_MG_CB2_150 | ecosystem: Environmental > Aquatic > Marine > Oceanic | place: Arctic Ocean: Canada Basin | collected...
CTTAAAAGAGGTGTATGTGTAAAAGTTTATACAACTACTCCAAAAAAACCAAACTCAGCTTTGAGAAAAGTTGCAAGAGTTAGATTGTCTAATGGTTTTGAAGTTACTGCTTATATAGGTGGTGAGGGTCATAACCTTCAAGAACATTCTGTAGTATTAATTAGAGGTGGTCGTGTTAAAGATTTACCAGGAGTTCGATATCATATTCTTAGAGGAAATTTAGATACCCAAGGTGTTGCTGGAAGAAAAAAACGTAGATCATTGTATGGAACTAAAAAAGGTAAATAATTATGTCTAGAAAAAAAACACAACCAAAAAAAATAATTGTTCCAGATCCTAAATTTAAATCTACTATAATTCCAAAACTAATTAATAATATAATGTATGATGGTAAAAGAGGTGTTGCTGCAAAAATAATCTATGAAGCAATTGAAAAAATTAAAACTAAAACAAAAGAAGAGCCAATTAATATTTTTAACGAAGCTATAAATAATATTAAACCAACAGTAGAAGTTAGATCTAGAAGAGTTGGTGGAGCAACATATCAAGTTCCTGTCGAAGTTAAATCTAAGAGAGCTCAAGCTCTAGCAATAAGATGGCTAGTAGACGCTTCAAGAAAAAGAAAAGACAAACATATGTCAGATAAAATTTTTAATGAACTTTATGATGCATATGAAAAAAAAGGATCAGCAGTTAAAAAAAAAGAAGATGTACATAAAATGGCAGAGTCAAATAAAGCTTTTGCTCATTTTAGGTGGTAAAAAATTATGGCTAGAACTCATATATTAGACAAATACAGAAACATTGGGATTATGGCACATATAGATGCTGGTAAAACCACTACAACTGAAAGAATTTTATACTACACAGGAAAAAGTCATAAAATTGGAGAAGTACATGATGGAGCAGCAACCATGGACTGGATGGAACAAGAACAAGAAAGAGGAATTACAATTACATCTGCTGCTACCACTTGTTTTTGGAATGATCACAGAATTAATATTATTGATACACCGGGACATGTAGATTTTACAATTGAGGTTGAGAGATCTTTAAAGGTTTTGGATGGTGCTATTTGTGTATTTGACGGTGTAGCAGGAGTTGAGCCTCAATCAGAAACGGTATGGAGACAAGCAGATAAATATAAAGTTCCAAGAATTTGTTTTGTCAATAAATTAGACAGAACTGGTGCTGATTTTTTTAGATGCGTAGACATGATTAGAGATAGGCTTGGTTGTAAACCTTTAGTTATCCAAATTCCAATTGGTATTGAAGCATCATTAACTGGAGTTATTGATTTGGTTAAAATGAAAGCACAAGTTTGGAAAAATGAAGCTTTAGGAGCTGAGTGGGAATATAAAGAGATTCCAGGTGATTTAAAAGAAATTGCACAAAAATATAGAACTGAATTAGTTGAAATGGCCGTAGAGCAAGATGAAAAACTTATGGAAAGTTATTTAAATGGTGACGAAATTAAAGAAGAAGATTTAGTAAAATGTATAAGAAATGGAACTTTAAATTTTAGTTTTGTACCAATTACTACTGGTTCTGCATTTAAAAATAAAGGTGTTCAACCTTTACTTGACGCAGTTATTAATTATCTTCCTAGTCCCATTGATATAGGCTCAATTAAAGGAACAATGCCTGGTACTGAAGATGAACTAGAAATGAAATTTGATGACAGTGCGGGTTTTTCAGCATTAGCTTTTAAAGTAGCAAACGACCCTTTTGTTGGCTCACTAACATTTATAAGAATTTATTCAGGCACAATTAAAACTGGAACAGGTATTTATAACTCATCTAAAGAAAAAGAGGAAAGAGTTGGAAGAATGTTATTAATGCATGCAAACTCTAGAGAAGATATTAAAGAAGCAAATGCTGGAGATATAGTTGCTTTAGCAGGACTTAAATACACAATAACTGGTCATACGTTATGTGATGAATCAAATTTAATTTTATTAGAACCAATGGAATTCCCAGAACCAGTAATAGAAATTGCAGTAGAGCCAAAAACTAAAGCTGACCAAGAAAAAATGGGAGAAGCTCTAGGAAGGCTTGCAAAAGAAGACCCATCGTTCAGAGTGACATCCGATGAAGAATCTGGACAGACAATCATTAAAGGAATGGGTGAATTGCATTTAGATATTATTGTTGATCGAATGAAAAGAGAATTTAAAGTTGAAGCAAATGTTGGTGCTCCACAGGTAGCATATAGAGAAACTATTCAAAATGCCTCTGAATTTGAATACACGCACAAAAAACAAAGTGGTGGTGCTGGACAATTTGCAAAGGTTAAACTTTTAGTAGAACCTCAAGAACCTGGGAAAGGAAGAGAAATTGATAGTAAAATTAAAGGTGGTGCAATTCCAAAGGAATTTATACCTGGTGTTGAAAAAGGGATTGAAACTATTTCAGATGGTGGAATTTTAGCAGGATTTCCTTTGATTGATTATAAAGTAACAATTTTAGATGGATTACATCACGATGTTGACTCAAGTGTTTTAGCTTTTGAATTAGCTGGTAGAGCTTGTTTTAAAGAGGCATGCACAAGAGGGACGTTAAAATTACTAGAACCTGTAATGAGAGTTGAAGTTGTAACCCCAGAAGATTATATGGGTGACGTTATTGGTGATTTAAATAGTAGAAGAGGGCAAATTAACACTCAAGAACAAAGAGGTAATGCAACTGTAATTACAGCAATGGTCCCATTGGCAAATATGTTTGGCTATATTAACAGTTTAAGATCTATGTCTCAAGGAAGAGCACAATACTCAATGTTTTTTGACCACTATTCAAAAGTTCCACAAAATGTTCAAGACGAAGTAACTAAGAAAATTGCAGGCTAATTATGGATAAACAAAATATTAGAATTAAACTTAGAGCATATGATAATAAGATTTTAGATGCCTCTACAGAAGAAATTGTTAATACTGTTAAAAGAACAGGAGCTACAGTTAAAGGTCCAATTCCGCTTCCAACTAAAATTGAAAAATATACAGTATTAAGATCACCACATATTGATAAAAAAAGTAGAGATCAATTTGAAACAAGAACTCACAAAAGGTTAATAGATATAATTGAGCCAACACCACAAACAGTAGAAGCTTTGATGAAATTAGATTTAGCATCAGGTGTTGATGTGGAGATAAAAATATAACCATGAGCGAAATAGCCTTAATTGGAAAAAAAATAGGTATGACTAGGGAGTTTTATAAAACTGGAAAACTAGTACCTGTAACAGTAGTTAAAATGGAGAAAGCAAGAGTAATTAACATTATTGAAGAAGACAAACGTGGTTATAAGGCTATTCAGCTAGGTTTTGGCAAAATAAAGAACTCGAAACTAACAAAAGCAATGAAGGGTTTCTATACAAAGAAAAATACTGAAGCTAAAAAAAAATTAAAAGAATTTAGAGTAAAAGACACTTCTACGTACAAAGAAGGTAATGAATTTGGTTTAGAGATATTCAATGAAGTAAAATTTGTAGATACAACTTCAAAAACAATTGGTAAAGGATTTGCTGGTGCAATGAAAAGACATAACTTTGGTGGTTTAAGAGCAACACACGGTGTATCAGTATCACATAGATCACATGGGTCAACTGGGCAAAGACAAGACCCAGGTAAAGTATTTAAAGGAAAAAAAATGGCTGGTCACATGGGTGATAAAGTAAGAACTATGCAAAACATAGAAATTATTAAAGCTGATCTTGAAAATGAATTGTTATATTTGAAAGGGTCAATTCCAGGTTCTAAAAATACAGAAATACTTATTAAAAAAGCAGTTAAAAACATTAACAAATTGACTGTTAATGAAAAAATTGCCATTGCAGAAGAAGCGAAAAAAACACCAGATAAAAAGAAAAAATAATGAAGATAGATAAATTAAATTTAGATGGAAAAAAAGATTCAATAGAAGTTTTGGATAAAATTTTCTCTGCTAAAATCAATAAAAAACTAGTTGATAATGTTTTGTATAAAACAAATGCAAATTATAAAGGTAGACATGCCAAAACTAAGCAACAAAATGAAATTACTGGCTCTACGTCAAAAATCTATGCTCAAAAAGGAACTGGTAACGCACGTCATGCAAGTAGAAAAGCACCTATATTTGTTGGTGGTGGTGTGGCGCATGGCCCAAAAGGTGAATTAGCTTACAAAAAAAGAAAATTAAACAAAAGTGAAAAAAAATTAAGTATAGCGTCTTTAATTACAGAGAAAAATAAACTTAATAATTTGTTAATCTTTAGTGATTTTGGAGGTGAAATTAAGAAAACAAAAGAAATGCATTCTATTATTAAAAAATTTGACATTACAAATTCATTAATTATTTTAGACAAAATTTCAAAAGATAAGATTGAAAAATCAGTAAGAAATATTCCAAATGTTAAGGTGACTGATATTAATCACTTCAGTGCTTTTGATATAATTAAATTTAAAAAAGTTGTATTTACAGAAAGTTCAGTAAAAGAACTAGAAAAAAGATATTCATAAAATGAACAAAATACATTTATACGATAAAATTTTATCACCAATGGTAACTGAAAAATCTACAACTCTTTCTGAACAAAATAAAATTGTTTTTAAAGTACCAAGAGAGGCTAATAAAATAAATTTAAAAAAAAATATAGAGAAAATTTTTAAAGTAAATGTAACTAAAATTAATATAGTTAATAAACAAAATAGAACAAAAGTTGCAAGAGGTAAGAAAGTAAAAGTTCAAGGATACAAAAAAGCAATTATAACCCTAAAAAAAGGTCAAAGTATTGACCTAACTACAGGTATTTAAAAAAAATGGCATTAAAAACTTTTAAACCCTATACAAAATCAACTAGAGGAACAATTCTTGTTGATAGAACAGGTTTGTGGAAGGGTAAACCTTTCAAAGCATTGGTTGAACCAAAAAATTCAATGAAAGGTAGAAATAACAACGGTCATATCACATCAAGAAATAGAGCTGGTGGTCATAAGAAAATGTATAGACAAGTTGATTTTTATAGAAAAAAATTTGATATGTTTGCCACAGTAGAAAGAATTGAGTATGACCCAAATAGATCTTGCTACATTATGTTAGTTAAATTTGAGGATGGACAACACTTTTATTATTTGGCCCCACAAAAAATTAAAGTAGGTGACACTATTGAAAATGGAGCTAAAAAAGAAATTAAAGTTGGTAATTGTATGCCCCTTCAGGATATACCGGTTGGAATTGATATTCATAATGTCGAACTTCAACCAGGAGCTGGTGGAAAAATTGCTAGATCTGCTGGAACATCAGTATCCATAAGTGGGTTAGATGGAAACTATTCATTAATTAAAATGACTTCTGGTGAAGTTAGAAAAATTGATTCAAGATCAATGGCAACTATTGGTATCTTGTCAAATCCAGATCAAAAAAACATTAAAATTGGTAAAGCAGGAAGATCAAGATGGTTGGGCAGAAGACCCCATACTAGAGGAGTTGTAATGAACCCTGTAGATCACCCACACGGTGGTGGTGAAGGTAAAACTGCTGGAGGAAGACACCCAGTTTCACCTACAGGACAGTCTGCTAAAGGATTAAAAACTAGAGACAATAAAAGAACAGATAAATTTATAGTAAGAAGAAGAAAGAAGAGGAAGGATTAGAGTATGACTAGATCAGTTTGGAAGGGACCTTTTGTTGAAGAAAGCTTAATTAAAAAAGTTGAAAAACAAAAATTAGACTCAAAAAAGATGCCAATAAAAACATGGTCAAGAAAATCAACAATTATTCCAGAATTTGTTGGAGTTAGTTTTTTGATTTATAATGGCAAAAAATTTATACCTGTAACTATATCTGAAGATATGGTTGGACATAAACTTGGAGAGTTTTCACCAACCAGAACATTCTTTGGACATACACCAGCAGATAAAAAAGCAAAACCAGCAGAAACTGTTAAAAAATAATTATGAGTAAAAAAAATAAAATAGATAAGTCAAAAGAAAATACTGTTAAATCTGTAAACAATAACATTAGATCAAGTGTTAGGAAGCTAAATCCAATATTAAAAGGCATTGTTGGAAAAAAAGTTGATGTAGCTATAAGAGATCTACAGTTTTCAGAAAAAAGAATAACAAAAGAGATAAGAAAAACTATATCATCTGCTGTTGCTAACGCCGAAAATAATAATCAATACGATATTGATAGTTTGATTGTTAAAGAAGCTTATTGTGGAAAAAAAATAGTCATGAAAAGATTTAGACCTAGAGCAAAAGGAAGAGCAGCACCAATTTTAAAACCTTATTCAAGTGTAACAATAATTTTATCAGAAACTAAACAAATGGAGAGTCATGGGACAAAAAGTTAATCCAATAGGATTTAGACTTGGTGTAAATAGAGGATGGGACTCTGTTTGGTATGCTAAAAAGAAAGATTTTGGAAATTATCTAATTGAAGACTTTAAAATTAGAGAATACATAAAAAAAAATGTTGTTAATTCAGGTGTATCAAAAGTTATGATTGAAAGAACTTCAAACAAATGTTTTGTAACAATTTATACTTCAAGACCAGGATTTGTTATTGGAAAAAAAGGAAGTGATATTGATAAAATCAAAATTAATCTATCCAAATTTACAAGTAATGAAGTAACTTTAAATATTAAAGAAGTAAAAAAACCAGAAACAAATTCTTACCTTGTTGCTGAAAATATAGCCCAACAACTTGTAAAAAGAATATCGTATAGAAGAGCAATGAAAAGAGCTATGCAATCATGCTTAAGACTTGGTGCAAAAGGAATTAAAGTTTCAATAAGTGGAAGATTAGGAGGAAATGAAATTGCTAGAACTGAATGGTTAAGAGAGGGAAGTGTTCCTGCACATACTTTAAGAGCTGATATTGACTATGCTGAAGCAGAAGCCTTAACAACTTTTGGTATTATAGGAATTAAAGTTTGGATTTATAAAGGTGAAGTGTTTGCCAATGAATTTAGTCAAGAAACTAACAAGATTAACCCTGAGGCCAAGAAGTAATTATGTTACAGCCAGTAAGAAGCAAATACAGAAAAGCTCATAAAGGTAGAATTCATGGCATAGCTACAAGAGCAAGTAATATTAACTATGGATCTTTTGCATTGAAAGCTATGGCACCTGAAAGAATTATTGGAAAACAAATTGAAGCCGCAAGAGTCGCTTTAACTAGACATATGAAGAGACAAGGCCGTGTATGGACAAGAATTTTTCCAAATATTCCTGTTTCTAAAAAACCTGTTGAAGTAAGAATGGGTAAAGGTAAAGGAGCACCTGAATATTGGGCATGTAGAGTTAAACCAGGAAGAATTTTATTTGAAGTTGATGGGGTATCAGAAACTATTGCAAAAGAGGCCCTATATAAAGCTTCTGCAAAACTACCAATTAAAACAAAATTTATAAAAAGATCTGCATAATATGAAAAAACAGGAAATTAAAAAATTAACCAAAGATCAAGCTATAAAAAATATTGATAAATTGAAAAAGGATTTATTTAACTTTAGATTCCAAAAAATCAATTCTCAGATCACAAATGCATCTAAAATTGGAGAAACAAAAAAAACAATAGCAAGATTAAAAACTTTATTAAAAGGAAAATTAGATGCCTAAAAAGATATTAACAGGAATAGTTACGAGCGATAAACCTAATAAAACCATAACTGTTGCGGTAGAAAGAAAATATTCACATCCTGTTCTTAAAAAAGTTGTTAAAGTTAGAAAAAAATATAATGCACATGATGAAAATAATAAATTTAAAACTGGAGATAAAGTTTCAATAATTGAATGCAAACCATTTTCTAAAAATAAAAAATTTCAAGTAATGGATGGTTCTAAATGATACAAGTACAAACTGAATTATTAGTAGCTGACAACACGGGTGCCAAAAAAATAGAATGTATCAAGGTTTTAGGTGGTTCTAAACGAAGATATGCAAGTATTGGAGATACTATTGTTATTGCAGTTAAAGAAGCAATACCAAAAGGAAAAGTTAAAAAAGGTTCAGTACACAAAGCAGTAGTTGTAAGAGTTAAAAAAGGTATTCATAGAGAAGATGGCTCAAAAGTTAGATTTGATAATAATGCTGCTGTTTTAGTTGATGATAAGGGTGAACCAGTTGGAACGAGAATTTTTGGTCCAGTAACAAGAGAATTGAGAAATAGAGGGCAAATGAAAATAATTTCTTTAGCTCCTGAGGTTATATAGAATGATTAAAAAAGGTTTAAAAGTAAGAATATTGACTGGTAGAGACAAAAAAAAAGAGGGTGAAGTCATTGAAATAGATAGACCAAATAATAAAGTTAAAGTGCAAGGAATTAATATTGTGAAGAAGCACGTTAAAACAACAAAAGAAAAAAAAGGTGGGATAGTTTCAAAAGAAAGCTTTATTCATATTTCAAATCTTAAACTTGTTGAAAGTAAAGAAAAATTAAAAAAAATTGAGGCTAAAAAATAATGACACCAAGATTAAAAGAACTTTATTATAAAGAAATTCAACCTGCACTTAAAGAAAAGTTAGGTTTTAAGAATACTTATATGAGTCCAAAAATTGAAAAAGTTGTTATCAACATGGGTCTAGGCTTAGATGGAGCTGATGCAAAAATTATGAAATCTACTGAAGAAGACTTGGGAAAAATTACTGGACAAAAACCAACTATTACTAAATTTAAAAAATCTGTTGCAAACTTTAAAACAAGAAAAGGTACTAATGCGGGATTAAAGGTTACTTTAAGAGGTAATAAAATGTACGAATTTATAGATAGATTGGTTAACATCGCATTACCAAGAATTAAAGATTTTAGAGGATTGTCGCCAAAAGGTTTTGATAAGTTTGGTAATTATACATTTGGAATTAAAGAACATATAATTTTTCCAGAAGTTAATTTTGATAGAATAGATAAAATCAGAGGGCTTGATGTTATAGTTGTAATCTCAGCTATCAATAAAGATCATAGTTTTGCTCTTTTAGAAAAGTTAAATTTCCCATTTATAAAAAAAGGAGATAATTAAAAATGGCTAAAGTAAGTGCAGTTAATAAGAATAATAAAAGAATTAAGCTTTCAGATAGACTTTTTAAAAAAAGACAGGCTTTAAAAAAAACTGTAATGGATAAAAAAATATCCCTAGAAGAAAGATTTAAAGCTCAACAAAAATTATCAAACTTACCAAGAAACTCTGCAAAAAATAGAGTTATGAATAGATGTCAAGTTACCGGTAGACCGCATGGTGTATACAGAAAATTAAAAATATCAAGAATAGCTTTGAGAAAACTTGGATTGCATGGTTTAATTCCAGGCATGACAAAATCAAGCTGGTAGAAAGGAAAATATGAGTTTAAGTGACCCTATAGGAGATATGATTGCAAGAATTAAGAATGCTCAAGTGAGAAATCACAAGAAAGTAGCATTACCTTCATCTAATTTTAAAGTAAAAATTGTTAATATTCTTAAAAATGAAGGTTTTATAAAAGACTACAAAATTGATAAAGAAACTAGCAAACCAGTTTTGTCTGTTGATTTAAAGTATTATTCTGGAAACCCAGTTATTAGTACTTTTGAAAGAGTGTCAAAACCTGGAAGAAGAATTTTTTCAAGCGCTGAAAGTCTTCCAAAAATTAATGGTGGTTTAGGAATTGCTATTGTGTCAACTCCCAAGGGTGTAATGACAGATATAGATGCAAGAAAACAAAAAGTTGGTGGCGAAATAATTTGTAAGGTATTTTAATGTCTAAAATTGGTAAAATAAGTATTTCAATTCCAGAAAAAGTTAAAGCTGTGCTATCAGGCGGTGTACTAAATATTGAAGGTCCTTTAGGTAAAAAATCTCTTAATGTCGATCTTGAAATGTTTAATGTTGATATTGCTGAAGGTAAAGAAATATCAATTAAACCAAAGAAAATAGACCAAATCTCAAAAAGATTATGGGGAATGAACAGAAGCTTAATTAATAACGCAGTAATTGGTTCAAGCACTGGTTATGAAAAAATACTTGAACTCGTAGGCGTTGGATATAGAGCTACCCTAAAGGACAAACAGTTAAATCTTCAATTGGGATATAGTCATGATATTAATTTTGATATTCCAGAAGGAATTAAAATAGTTGTTGAAAAACAAACGGTAGTTAAAGTAAGTGGTTCTGACAAACAACAGGTGGGAACTGTTTGTTCAAAAATTAAGTCTTTTAGAAAACCTGAGCCATATAAAGGCAAAGGTATAAGAGAACGAGGACAACACATTTTAAGAAAAGAGGGGAAGAAAAAATAATGAAGTTAAAATCTATCGATAGAAAAAGATTTAGAGTAAGAAATAAAGCTAAAAAAGTATCTTCATCAGATAGATTTAGACTTACCATTTCAAGATCAGCAAAAAATATATCAGCACAAATAATTGATGATGTAAAAAATGTGACACTTCTTTCATCTTCTTCAATTGAAAAAGATGTAAAAGCGATGAATAAAGTTAATAAAATTGAACTTTCTAAAATTGTAGCTGAAAAACTAGCTAAAAAAGCACAGGAAAAGAAAATAACAAAAATCTATTTTGATAGAGGTGTTTATAAATATCATGGTAGAGTTAAAATGTTTGCAGAAACTCTACGTGAAAATGGAATGGAATTTTAATTATGGATTTTAAAAATAAAAATGACGATGGGATTTTAGAAAAATTGGTTCACATCAATAGGATTACAAAAGTTGTAAAAGGTGGACGTAGATTTGGTTTTTCAGCCTTAGTAGTTGTTGGAAATCAAGCTGGTAAAATTGGGATAGCTCACGCAAAAGCAAAACAAGTACCTGATGCGATTAAAAAAGCTAACGAAACAGCTAGAAGAAAACTAATTCATATTCCTTTAAGAGAAGGAAGAACAATTCACCATGATGTTTATGGAAAAGATGGAGCTGGAAAAATTGTATTAAGATCTGCATCTAAAGGAACAGGGATTATAGCTGGAGGTCCTGTTAGAGCAGTTTGTGAAGTTTTGGGAATTAAAGACATAGTGGCAAAATCAATGGGCACTTCTAATCCTCACAATGTGATTAGAGCAACTATGAAGGCTTTATCAAAACAAAATTCACCAAAATACATATCAACAATCAGAAATAAAAAAATTTCTGAAGTAATTGAAAAAAGAGGATAATGAGCACACTTAATACATCTGGAAAAATTACCAAAACTAAAATTAGAGTAGGCAGAGGAATTGGATCAGGTAAAGGCAAAACTTGTGGAAGAGGTGTTAAGGGTCAAAAATCTCGATCTGGTGTTGCTATAAAAGCATTTGAAGGTGGTCAAATGCCTTTATATAGAAGATTACCTAAAAGAGGATTTAGTTCTTTTGGAAAAATAAACATAGCAATAATGAATTTAGAAAAAATTCAATCTTTTATTGATCAAAAAACTATAAATATAAGTGACACAATAAATACAGAATTACTTAAGAAGTTAAAATTAATTAATAAAAACTCTCAAAAGCTAAAGATACTTGGTACTGGAGAGATTAAAGATAAAGTTAATATTGAAGCTGATTTAATATCAAAGTCAGCTGTAGAAAAACTAGAAAAAGCTGGTGGTACAGTACAATTGAAAAAATAATTAAGATATTATGAGTTCATCTTCTCAAACTAATGATCTTAAAAATAGAGTATTATTTACTATCTTTATACTAGCAGTTTATAGATTTGGAACTTTTGTTCCACTTCCAGGAATAGACCCAGAACAATTACGAGTTATGATGGAGGGCAATCAAAAAGGGTTACTCGGAATGTTTAATGTTTTTGCTGGAGGTGCTGTCAGTAGAATGGCAATATTTGCGCTAGGTATTATGCCTTATATTTCTTCATCAATTATAGTTCAATTATTAACTGGTGTTTCTGATTATTTTAAAAATTTAAAATCACAAGGTGAAATTGGTAGATCAAAAATTACTCAAATAACTAGATATGGAACAGTTTTATTGGCAACAATTCAAGGTTATGGTCTTTCAGTAGGACTAGAGTCATCCGCTAATTTGGTTATTAATCCAGGTATTTTTTTTAAAATTTCAACAGTTTCAACTATTGTTGCAGGAACTTTATTTTTAATGTGGCTAGGTGAACAAATTACTCAACGTGGTATTGGTAACGGTATCTCATTAATAATATTTTCAGGAATTGTAGCTGAAATACCAAGAGCTTTAGTTACTACATTTGAATTAGGTAGAACAGGAGCAGTTTCTACTATAATGATAATTGCTATATTTGTCTTATTAGTTGGAACAATAATGTTTATTGTATTCATGGAAAGAGCTTTAAGAAAG
>Ga0114993_10005463_pt1 | contig 12272 bp, 11 predicted proteins | sample ArcticOcean_MG_C_FD_87042 | JGI IMG/M metagenome (GOLD analysis project Ga0114993, IMG submission 87042) | Marine microbial communities from western Arctic Ocean - ArcticOcean_MG_CB2_150 | ecosystem: Environmental > Aquatic > Marine > Oceanic | place: Arctic Ocean: Canada Basin | collected...
CTATCAACTACAACAGACCAATGGCAAGATGTAAGTTATTCAGTTATTGTCGGTGAGGATTTTGATTTATCACGTCCCATATGGTTGGTAGTTTATGGACATTTTGGTCCAGAAGGAATATTGTGGTTAGAGAATGTAGAGATTAAAGTAACTGTTGATACTCAAGAGATAACTGTAAATCCTGTTTTTGGAGATTTTGTAGCAGAAATTGATACATGGGTTGATAGAAATACTTTAACGATAAAAGATGGTTATAATAATGTTGCTGAAAGTTTAGGACACATTTCAACCAACAATGCTAATATTCGGTCATATAGTATATTTGATGGATTTTCTGTAGAATATACTTCGTCTGTTTATAGTTCAGAACCTATACTTGGATCACTGAGGGGAGAAATTGATAGTATAGAAGGTGATAATATAATAAATCTTGTTCATTCTTTTGAAGAACTTGCAATAGAAGCTGGTCATGATTTAGAAAATTATCCAATTGATGAACTGCAATCTGGTGATGGACTTTTTACTTTAGCTAATTGGTTTATTCAATATCCAACTGATAGTACTGAAAATTTAAGTAAATTAGTTAGAATGGGACCAGACAATTATACTGTAATAACTAATTTTAAACCAGACATTGTAACTTATCCAGAATATCCACACGCTCTTGTGTATAAATTATATGAACCATTGCCAGATGATATGGTACAAGGAAATTTTATTAATATAGTTAGAGAGATGATTCCACCGATAGAAGAAATTTGTACTTTAGTTCCATTTGTTGATGAATGGGTTAGTGATGTTGTTCTTAGAACTCCTGAACGTGGTAATGTTAATAGTCCGATAGGAAATAAAATTACCGAGTTTAAAAATTATTCACAATTAGCAACTAGCAATGAAGGAATTAAACAAGAAGTTGAAAATGAAATTTTAAGTGGTAGTTTAAGTTCTGATATTAATGTGGACTTTTCTTCATTTACAAATTTTGTACATTTTAGTTCGATAGAAAAAAGACTTAAAAATTTCAAATATAAATTAGAGAATATAGAATTATATACAGATAGAAGTGCGTCTTTAGCGGGTACAAGTAGTGGTTCAACTGGTATAATACCAATAGTTGCAGATCCCGGAAAGGGTTCTTATTTAACCGTATCTGGTTCAGAGTCAGGTACTCCATCATTTACTCCAATAAGTGGTTCATTAACACAAATTCAATCATGGGAAAAGAAACGCCGAGAACTTATAAACGGATTTGATAAGTTTGAAAAATATATGTACAAACAAAGTTCATCGTATTCTGATGACCCAGTAGGTAGGATTTATGACAATAGTTGGCCGAAAAGAGGTGGAGCAGGAAAATTTTTAGATCCATATATTTTAACACGAACAACACAATCAGCGGCTACATCTTGGTATGATACTCAGATAGTTTCTGCATCAGCTTATGATAAAGCTAACAAGAATTTATTAAGAAATCATCTTCCAACATTCGTTCAAGATGATTCACAGAATGATATATTTTTAAAATTTGTAGATATGATTGGACATCATTTTGATGATATTTGGGTATTCATTAAATCAATGACAGATGTTCATGATAAGAGAGATAAACTTAGTGAAGGAATTGCAAAAGATTTATTAAAACCTGTGGCACAATCACTTGGTTGGGAACTTCATGATGGAAAAGATACAATGTCTATTCAACGGTATATACTTGGAATGGAACAGACTGGATCTGAAGTGCCATGGAAATATTCTGATACTCCAGACAGAGATATATCAAGAGAAATATGGAGTCGTATTATAAACAATATGCCTTTCTTTTTGAAAACAAAAGGAACGGCACGAGCAATTAAAGGTTTAATAAGTTGTTATGGTATCCCATCAAGTATATTACGAGTTTTAGAATATGGTGGACCTAAATTAGCAGGACAACCAGCTGATTTTATGTTATCGAGGAAATTTACAAAAGCATTAGATTTCTTTGGTGCACCAAATAATTCATATGTTCAGTATAATGCTTGGAGTCCAGTAATATTAGGAGATGCCCCAACAAGTAGAGTTCCAGATACCGTAGAATTTAGATTTAAAGCTGCCACAGGATCAAATCAAGTCTTGGTTAGACGAGGTGATGATTGGGCAATTAGATTATTGGACAATGGTTCTTCGGATAGATATGGTCGTGTATCTTTTAAATTAAGCGGTAGTCATGGATATAATGAAGTTTCATCATCTGAATTACCAGTTTATGATGGAGATTTTTGGTCAGTAATGTTGACACGGGAATTATCTGGATCAAGAGAAGCCGGACAACAATTTTTAACAAGTGATTTCTCTGGATCAGATGTAATTTATAGTTTATATGCAAAACAATATGATGCTGGTAGAAGTAAAATTGTATATGAATCTAAAGTTGATTTAATGATAAGTGGTTCTCAATCAGTAGCATCTGCATCTTATAATTTAGCATATTCTGGTAGTGGAACAACAGTTACAATAGGTGGACCAGAAGAGAATACTTATTTTGGAGAATCATTTAGTGGTTCTCTGATGGAATTTAGAAATTGGACTACACCATTAAATTCTGGTTCATTTGACAATCATGTAGCCGCTCCAGTAGCGTTTGATGGTAATACACCATCTGCATCATATATGGATATGATTACTCGATATTCTTTTGACGATGATAAAGATTTAAGTGTCTCGGCCAATCAATGGATTCAAGATGCGAGTGGAGATACATCATTTACAGCATCTGCAACACCTTATGGATTTACAAGTGCACTTGGTTCAGGAACTAATAATACACATTTTTCATCCGTAGTAGATGAAACAAAGATGAAAGTTCCAAATTTGGGACCAAGTATGAAGTCATCTAATAAAATAAGAATTGAATCTGATACATTAATAGATAAAGCTCAGTCTGGTAATCCAATATTAAAATTTAAAGAAAGTATAACAATACCAGCTTATGATAACGCCCCAATAGATTCTAATAAACTTGGTATTTATTTTTCACCATCAAAGGCAATAGACGAAGATATCATAAGTTCAATGCCTAATATTGACTTTGACCAATATATTGGAGATCCACGTGACCAGTATAAAGAACAATATACAGGATTAACAACGGCACGGAATCTATATTGGCAAAAATACGCAGGACCAAATAACTTTTGGGATTATTTGAGGTTATTAAAATATTATGATAATTCATTATATAAACAATTACGATCATTAATTCCTGCCCGTGCAAATGCAAATATTGGTATATTAATTGAACCTACTATTCTTGAACGAGATAAGGTTATAATAGGAAAAAAACCTTCATTTGAACCAAGACATTTTGAGAGTGGTATAGATTTATATTATGTTTCTGAAAGTGCAAGATATACACCATTAGAATCAGATATAAATTACAGTAATCCGTTTAGAATTAATTTTCATACACAAGAAACTGGTTCGTATTTATCAGCATCTTCTGAATATATACCACTTGAATCAGATATAAATTACAGTAATCCGTTTAGAATTAATTTTCATACACAAGAAACCGGTTCATATTTATCAGCATCTTCTGAATATATACCATTAGACTCAGAGATAAATTATAGTAATCCATTTAGAATTAATTTTCATACACAAGAAAGTGGTTCGTATTTATCCGCGTCATCTGAATATATCCCACTTGAATCAGACTTAAATTACAGTCACCCATTCAGAGTGAATTTTCATACACAAGAAAGTGGTTCGTATTTATCAGCATCATCTGAATACATTCAATTAGAAAGTCAAATGGGATATACAGATCCATTTAGAGTTAATTCTCATACACAAGAAAGTGGTTCATACATTTCAGCATCTGCTGCGTATGAAAATATAGTTGCAAAACTTAATTTACATAATCCATATGACCTTAATAATACTACACAAAAGAGTGGTTCTGTAGTATCAATGTCTGCAGATTTTAGTTCATTAAAGGCACCAAGTGATTCTATGGCCGCTAACGCTAACGGAACGGGTTCATTTGTATTAAAACATATTTTAGAAAGACCATCATTATATGGTATAGGTGATAGAGATACAAGTGGTTGGTATGGACAAGATTATTATAATTCAACTATTCAGGCTGGAAGTCAAAAATCAATTTTTGAAGAAGTGGTGATGCCTCGAATAATGGATAATGTAGAATCGGAGTTCAATAGAGAAATAATGTATGCTTATTCATCTTCTTTAAGTGCTTCTTTGGGGATATATTATTCATCAAGTTTTGTAACTACTGATTTGGATAATAGATGGGACGAAGCAATTGGAACTGATAGATTATTTTATCTTGGGTGTGTTCATACTGATAATTCTACAGTTGCTGATAAGGAAAGAAGATATAAAGATAGAGCACCAGTAGTAGAGGTGACAATTACATCACCAACAAGGTTGGTAACTACAGATTCACCATCTACACCACTGGAAGTTAAATAATAAATGATAAAAATAAAAAAAGATTATATTTATAAGTGAAGAAGAATAATAAGTTTTATTGTATCGAATCTTATAAAAAATTAGTAAAATCCGCATTATTACATAGGAGAAAAACAAATGGGATATTTAGATAATTCAAGCAGAACATTAGACGCCATATTGACAAAGAAAGGTCGTGAAGTATTGTCAAGTGGTGGAGATTTCGAAGTCACTAAATTTGCACTCGGTGATGATGAGATTGATTACGATTTATGGGACACGACTCATACTAATGGAACGGACTATTATGGTGCAGTGATTGAAAATTTACCAGCACTTGAACCTTTTAATGATCCTTCCGAGATTATGAAGTATAAACTCGTATCACGGACAGATGGTGTTCGGGCAATGGCAAAGATAATTGAAACGCCCGGTACTCAAACATCACTTAATAACTTAAAATATTATGCAGATGATGTATCAGGAGATGGTGGAACGAGAGTCCAATGTGGACAAACAGCCTATTATCTTGGAATGGGAACAACATTTGGTGTTGGTCATGTTAATAATAGTGATCTTACAATAGATTATATTGGTGGAGATGATTCAATTTTCGAAGGTGGATATAAAGGCGAAGAATATACTATAACAGTATTGGATACTACTGTGGCAGTATTGGCACCATTGTATAGGTCTGTTGAAGGTAGAGAGTACCCAGTAGTACAAATGGGTGGTGGTGGAATGAGATCATCTGATAGAGCAAAATGGTTTCCATTCGTAAAGTCAGTACAACATCTTTCACAAACAATGAAAGGATGTAGGGTAGACGCCGGTGGTGTTTTTAGACATCGTAGAGGTAATAGGTTTGCACCAACATTGAATGGAACATTGGCACTATATTCGAAGAAGATTACATCAGCTTCGTCACCTGCAAAGACTTCTGTAATTGTTTCTGGGGAAATTTCAGGAGCAGTTTTAGAATTTGATGTTACTATTACACATAGAGCTACAGGTCAAAGACCAGCTGACGACGCAACATCTGCAGCATAATAAATAAAATATTTTTATTTATAACAAGGAGTCCTTATGGGATTTATAAATAATACCGCGTACATACTAAATGCAGTATTGACCAAGAAGGGTAGAGAATATCTTGCAAAAAGTAGTGGGAATTTTAATATAACAAAGTTTGCATTATCAGATGACGAGATAGATTATACCTTATGGGATCATGCACATCCAAAGGGATCAGATTATTATGGCGCTGTTTTAGAGACTACACCAATGTTAGAACCATGTGTAGATCCAGAAGTGGTGATGAAATATAAGTTAATTAACCTACCAATTGGAACAAAGGGATTGCCTTATATAGAAAACATTACACAAATTATAGGTGATAATAAATTAAAATCTATAATAAATGATGATGGTTGGATACTGACTGATGCCACATTAAATCCAACAACAGTTGGAGCGGATAGTGCTTTTACATCAGAAGATTATAGTTTTTTGGTATTAAACAATAATGTAATTGATATTAGAGTTGGAGCAATAAATCCAATAGCTGCCCCCACGTTTAATGATTTACCAGAAACGGGAGCAGTTTATGGTGAAGAAACTGGTAGAACAAGTAAGAAGGTAGTAGGAAAAATTGCAACAATTAGAGCAAAACAAATGACATTTAATAGAGAAACTTCTATTATTGTTACGGGCCAATTGTCAGGAGCAGTTTATGTAATTAGAGTTCAAGTTAATTATGATGACCAACGGAGTTAAGATATGGGATTCATAAATAAAAGTACCTTAACATTAGACGCAATTCTTACTAATAAAGGTAGAGATTATTTAAGAAAAGCTGTATTTGGTGAAAATCAAGATGGAGAACACGTTATTGTAAAATGGGCGTTAAGTGATGATGAAATAGATTATGGATTATGGGATGAAACACCGAGTGGTTCAAATTATGTAAAACCATATGGGCGGGTAATTGATAATCAACCAGTAACAGAACCAATAGTTACTAATAATGAAATTATGAGGTATTTTTTGTTTAAAGAAGGAATAGATTTTACTAAAAAGGTAGAGTCACCACCTCCAATAATTGCACCATTTGCACGTTTTACTATGAATGTAATCAAAGAAATTAAAGAATTTAATTTATTTAAAGATGGTAATAGTTTTTACGAAGGTAAAGGAAAGTAGAAGTGGGATATTTAGATAAATCAAGACAAACTGTAACTGCACATTTTACTAAAAGGGGACGAGAGATTTTAGCAAACGCACTTTCGGGGGTTACTGATGATTCTTATGTGATTACACAATTTGCACTTGGTGATGATGAAGTAGATTATGGTATGTGGGATGAAGCACAGCCAGAGAATTTACAAGGTAGAATTATAGAGAATATGCCAGTATTAGAGTCATTTGTAAACCAAAAAGAAATTATGAATTCGTTTATTATGGTTGAGACTCCATCAATTCCCTATGGATCTACAATTTCAAATGTTCAAGGTGGAATTACATTTGAAGGTAAAGATGAAATTGTTGATATAATACCATCAACAGAAAATCATGATGATACGGAAGTATATGAATTTTTTCTTGAACATGATAATTTATTTGAAATGTATAATCCGTTTATAACTCCAGTTTCAAATTTTAGTATGAGTATTTTTATTGGAGATGCTCCTACATCAGATTTTAATATGAGTGTTGCAACACCCACGGGTGTTCCACCAGTCGCTAATTTTACCATGGCAATATAAGGAGAAAAAGTTATGGCTATCACAGGAAATATACCTTTAACCGTAGAGTTTAGTGATGCATCTACGGGAGAAAATTTAACATATTTATGGGACTTTGGAGATGGTCAAGTATCTAAGGATCAGAATCCCTCTCATGAATATACTGTAGCTGGTGACTATACCGTTTCATTAACCACCAGTAATAATTATGGTTCAGATATCACAACTAATACAGTTTCTGCAACATCTTCAACTACTAATGGTGGAGATGATGATTTCGATTTTAACGGAAAGAAGGGCGGTAAGGGTGAAGGTGACGATGGTATTGGAAACGGAAAGAAAAAAGGAAATGGTGACGATGGCATCGGTAAAAAGAAAGGTAAGGCATAATATTATACCAAAGTCTAGCTTTGAATTAAGAATCCCATATCTAAATAGTGGAACTCTTAATGTAGCAAAAAAGAATAAATTGTTTCATAATAATAAGATTGAAGTTAGAAAATCTTCATTACAAGGATATGGAGTTTTTGCAAAAGAAGATATAAAAAATGGTGAAATGTTAGAAGAGTGTCATTATATTACAGTTGAAGAAGATGACGAGGTTGATAGATATCTTTTTAATTGGCCAAGAAGTGGAGATTGTGAAAAGTATGTAATACCACTTGGATTTGGAAGTATGTATAATGCAGCCACACCAGCTGGTAAAAAAAATACAGATTGGGAAACAGATTTAGAAGATAATATTATGGTATTTCATACTGTTAAAGATGTAAAAAAAGATACTGAATTATTAATGAATTATAATTATTAAATTTATTAAAATATTGTAGGAAATTAAATTATATGTTAAGTGCAAAACAAATACCAAAAGATGGAGTTGGACAGGAAAAAACTTTATATGGACGAGGGATTCGCTTAAAGGCAAAGGATTTAACTAAAACTACATCAACCACTTTAAAAATAACAGGAATGACAAGTGGAGCAGTTTGGTATGTTGATCTTATTGTGAAGGGGGAAGGGGAAAGTAAACCTGTAAGATTTAATCCACCCGCTGCTACTCCACCAGTACAGAAAGAAAAACGAGAAGAAAAGAAAAAAGAAAAGAAAAAAGAAAAGAAAAAAGAAAGTAAGTAGATCTCGTCAAAAAATTAATGATTTTAAATAATAACATATTTATATGTAACAAGGAGATAAACAATGGCAAGTAATTTCTTCACAGATATAACTGAAGAAGATAAACGGACTAATGTATTAAGTACTATATCTTCCCCTGTGTGGTCTAACGCAGCAGCAACTTTAACTGCGTTTTATACTGGATCTACACAGAGTGGAAGTAGTGGTGATTATTATTATGATGTCTTTGACAAAGTTGGAAGTGATGCTACACGGGCTGTACAATTTGCTGTGGCATACGGACATATTGAAGGAAGTGGTTCATTATCTACTACTGCTGGAAATAATCCAACAAAGGCAATTTATCGTCAATTCAGAAATATCTGTATAAAAAACGCATCAAGTACCACAAGATGGAACTTTAATGCAAACGGTGATGGTACTGACTTTACAGCACCAGATGTTTTTATAATTAACATCAACAGATCACGATATAGAGAAAAGTTGGATCCAGGAAACTGGGAACTTCATTTAAGTGGAAGTAATGCAGCTGGAACTCTTGGTTCAGCTACTGAACCCAACTTATTAAAACTCATTGATGATAGTGGAGCAACTTCAGATTCGTCTGTAAAGGCATCACAGAGAGTTTTTAATATAGTTAGTGGTTCTATTTCAGATGGAACTGCAAGAATAAAAACTACTGCGGTGGCACAGTCAGCAACTAATGGTTCATTCGGATATATGTATCCAGAACTTGGTATCATTGTGTTAAACGCGTCAGCTATTTCAGCTTCAATTGTGGGTGGTACACCTGCAGGAGCAGTTAATTTAACTCGTTCAACTGCAACTGATGACAATACTGCGTATGAATTAGTAAACGCTATTTCAACTGGTGGTAAATTCCAAGCTCGTAGAGAAGAACAAATTAAATCTTCTCATTATTTTTGTAGAGTGAAATCTGACCAGTATAATTACAGTCAAAATCCGACTTATTATACAGGTTCAAACGCTGAGTTGAAAAATTCAACTTTTGTTCAAGATCCAAAATCGTATATAACTACGGTTGGACTTTACAACGGTAAAAATGAGTTGTTAGCAGTAGCTAAGTTAAGTCAACCCCTATTAAAGTCTAAAGATAGAGAAGCTGTAATTAAAGTTCGATTAGACTTTTAGGGAAAGGAGAACCTTAAATGTCTTTTAAAGTTTTTGCAGGAGAGGACAAGTTAGAGAATGTAGTTAGCACGGTAGCTGAAAGAATGTGGTCAGATACTGCGGCAACTATAACTACGTTTTTTACTGGGTCCATACAAGATTCCAATAGTGGTAAATACTATTATGATGTCCGTACTGAGGATGATCAAACTAAAGATGTGCAATTTGCAATAAGTTACGGACATAGACTTGGATCTGGTTCAGAAGGTTCAACGACCGCTGGAACAACAAATCCAACCAGAGCTATTTATTCTCAATTAAGACAGGTTTTACTTCCACCACAATCTACTCAGTTTAATTTTAATGGTAGAGGTTCAGGAAGTTATCTTAGCGACGATGTTTTCGCCATTGTTTGTAACAGAGCTCGTTATAGAGAAAAAATGGATCCTGGTAATTGGGAATTACATTTAGCAAGTGGAAGTAAACGTTCACCTGGTGATACAAGTGGAAGTGTAACTATTAAGTTAATTGACGATAGTGGAGCAGGAGCAGACCCAACTATTTCAAGTGCAAAACGAGAGTTTAATGTAGTCAGTGGTTCTATTGCAAATGGAATATATGAAACAGCAACAACTCGTGCGACATCAACAAATTCAGGTTCATTTGGTTTATTTTATCCAGAAATGGGTATGATTGTCTTGAATCCTGACTCTTTAGCATCTGGATCAGGTAATTTAGCAGGCGCTGGAGTAGTTGAACCACTTGTAAAAAGTTCAGCAGCTAATAATTATGAACATAGAAAATTGTTACATTCGATAGATAGTGGTTCATATTTTTCTGCACGAAGAGAAGAAGCTAAACGAAGTTCTTTCTATTTTTGTAGAGTCCCAAATTTTGAATTTAATCATAGTCAAAATCCTTCATATTACACAGGTTCAAATGCACAATTAGTTAATAATGATTTTATTACTGAACCAGTTACTTATATCACTACGGTTGGACTTTATAATGATAAGAATGAATTATTAGCAGTAGCTAAAATGTCTCAACCATTCAAAAAAGATGCAAATACTGAAGCACTTATTAAAGTAAGACTTGATTATTAAAGGAGATTCCCATGTATAAGGATATATCTCCTGACGATAAATCAATAAAAGCCTTTAAAACTTATAAAAAATTTACTTTTACAAATGCTGATAGTGGAAGTGGAGTATATGGGTTGGAAGGTATAAGTGGAAGTTTTCACAATTTTATTCCACCAAGTGGTTCTACAAGAGGATCATCAGCATCTCAAAGTTATGGTTCATTTAATGAACTTTCACAGAGTCAAGGAAAACCATGGCATGTTTGGTATAGTGATGGAACTTTTTTTAAAATTCCATTATATTATGAAATTAGAAATCTATATTATCAATATGATCAACCCAATAATCCAAAAGCAAACAATACAAGATACCCTTTATATGCCGGTGGGAATTGGAGTAGAAAATGGCCACACGGTAGAGAAGATTCTGATTGGGGGACAATAAATCCACGTAAGTTCGAAGGTAAAGTAAATGTTATAACAATTCCACAAGAGTATTTTGGTGAAGAAATAAAACCATATTCAGTTAGAATTTTAGATGACAGTTGGACTGAAACATTAGATTTAAGAGATGATGGCCACGGACAACTTTATGATTATAAATATTCATCAAGTTTTGCAGCAGGAACACCGACAGGAACACCATTATCAGGAAGTGTTATTGGTAATGTATTTTATGAACATGGAATTATAACAATTACTGATACCGGTTCTGCATACATATCAGCTAGTATTGGAGATGGCACATTACCAAGTGGACAATATGCGGGTAGTGATGGATTTGAAATAGAGTTTCAGGCAACAAAAACTTCTTATGAGTATGAATATATGTGTCACATAGAAGAATATCAATACACGGGTACTACAAATCCAAGTGTGGTTGTTGGTAGAAGTGGTAGTGTTTTTGTTCCCGAGGGTGCAAGATATATTTATGATGGAGAGATGTTTCCAGGTTATGGTAAAGAACCTAAGTATGAAAGCACCATAGATTTAGTATTACCACCAGCAAGTAGTTCTTATAAAACGTCATATAATACTGGGAATCATTATCAAAATTTCACAACTCATTCTGAATTTGGGACTTATGTTACTAATATAGGTCTTTATAATGATGAACGAGAATTAATGGCCATTGCAAAGTTATCAAAGCCGATTAAAAATGATAAAGATTTACCAATTTCATTTTTAGTACGATTTGACTCGTAAATTCGCCGTATATATTATATTTATTAGTATAATAGAAACAATATAACAAGGAGAATATTCGTGAACAACCAGGCACAAGGTCTTGTCGAGGGATTGATAGGACAATATGGTTGGTTATTTTTAGTAGGAGTGGCGACACTCATTTTTCAAAATACCATAAGAGAAGCAGTAGATGGGTTTATGATCTTTTTAGGTAATGATTATAACGAAGATGACGTTGTAGAAGTTGATGGGGAACCCGGTCGTATAGTACGAGTCAGTATGTGGAAAACCGTATTTTTTATCTATCACATCGTTGATGGTAAAGTAGTAGGCGGTTCAAAATTAGTGGTTGCAAATTCTAAATTAAAAGACCTAAAAATCGAAAAACCTTTAGCAAATCTTGATCTATCCAAATATGAAAAATAAGTAATATTGATATTTATAGTAGTAGAGTAACGCTATCGGAGAGCAAAATGAGAAAATTATTAATTGGAATACTTTTATCTACTTCATTATTTAGTCAAGGCTTAGAAGGA
>Ga0114993_10005468_pt1 | contig 12267 bp, 10 predicted proteins | sample ArcticOcean_MG_C_FD_87042 | JGI IMG/M metagenome (GOLD analysis project Ga0114993, IMG submission 87042) | Marine microbial communities from western Arctic Ocean - ArcticOcean_MG_CB2_150 | ecosystem: Environmental > Aquatic > Marine > Oceanic | place: Arctic Ocean: Canada Basin | collected...
AAAATTTCGAATCATCCAAAATGTATCCCATAAAAAACCGGCCATTTTTCACTGGGGATTTGGGGGAAACTCCGTCCCAACATTTTCTTCTATAAAATCCTCATCCAAGAAGGATACAGCCTATTATGCAGTTTCGCGAAATTCATCCATGAAAAGATTTAACTTCTTGATTGAGGAAAATTATAAAAACCAGAAGTCTCTCCGCACAAGCGAAGAAAAACTACGCCTTTTTAACCAGCAATTATCCTGCATTACCCTGCATTACCCAAAGCACCTCTTCGGTCATCGGCAATGAATACTTCAACAACCCGGTTCAAAGCCTGGCCTCTGTTTTTGGAGTGCGCTATGCCTTTATAGGTATAGTTACCGGCACTTTAATAAAAAAAATTAAAACCCTGGCCCTCTGGGATGGAAACAAATTAACGAAAAATTTTGTTTATGACCTGGAAGGAACCCCCTGCGAAAAAGTAACGAAAATGGAGGTTTGTTATTACCCACAAGCCGTGCGGGAATATTTTCCTAACAACTCGTATCTGGTTGAGCAGGGCATTGAGTCTTATCTGGGGGTGTCCATGCTCAATTCGGAGAAAAAACTCCTTGGATTAATATCCGTTATGGATGAAAAACCTATTGAGGATTTTGACCACTACCACTCCATCCTCAAAATTTTTGCCGCCAGATGCTCCAGTGAAATAGAGCGCATGGATGCAGAAGCCCAGCTTAAATTAAAAACCCTGGAGTTGGAAAAAAGCAACTTGGCGCTGAGGGATTTTGTCTCCATCGCCTCCCACGATTTGCAGGAACCTGTAAGGAAGATTGCCATATTTGGATCCGGGTTGATTGAAAAAGAAGACAGCCTAAAACCGGAAATAAGAGAATGCCTGGAACGAATGCAAAAATCCGCGCTCAGGATGCAGGATCTCATTAATGATCTCCTGCTTTTTTCAAGAACCAGCACTCAGACAGAACCGTTCAGAAAAATTGATCTGAAAGTAGTTTTAAAAGAGGTCACAGCCGATTTGGAGGTATTGATTAATAAAAGCAAGGCTAAAATTCATTTCAGTTCCCTACCCACTATCGAGGGCAATCCCTCGCAAATCAGGCAGTTATTTCAAAGCTTTCTTTCCAATGCCATCAAATTCCATGAAGTCGGCAAACCTCCAAAGATTGAAATTAAAAGTCGCTTAAACAAACAAAGCGGTTGGGAAATTTCCATCAAGGACCAGGGAATAGGCTTCAATGAAAAATATAAGGACCGGATTTTTCGTCCCTTTGAAAGACTGCATGGCAGAAACGAGTATGAAGGAACTGGGATGGGTCTAGCCATCTGCCAAAAAATAGCGGAAAACCATGGCGGAACCATTTTTGTCGAAAGCCAGCCCGGACAAGGCACCTGTTTCTCAGTGGTTTTTCCGCAAAACGGTTCCCCCCTGAAACTTTAAAGCGGAGTGCCTCTGCGGCGAGCAGTGACGAGCCCAGGTAAATCGTGCTGAAAACCATAACCGCAGTCTGGAATGTCCTCGATATCCTCTTTACTGGAAGGAAAACGAAGGCAGATGAGAGGCTTCATAGGGCTGTCATGAACACGGCACTGGTTATCCTGAGTCAGTTCACTGCACAGAACATCCATGGAATAATAAAGCTGGTTTCTCTTTTCATCCGAAACGACAACCCGGATTCCCCGGTAAGATAAATAAAGTTCCAGTTCTTCCAGACTTCCATGTTGCTGGATTGTGATGTCTCGAACGACCGTAATATTGACCCTCTTGCAGCACTCCCCCCACAGGAATGACATTCCCCAGTTCGTTGCAGCGGCTGACCCATTTATTTACTTACTCTCTTATTGGCGGATTTTTTAATCTTGGCCTGATGTTCCACCGTAACCGTGGTGTGGATTCCACCACGGACATTAAAATCACCCACAATTTTCATTATTCTCGGCCGACACGCAGATACCAGATCATCCAAAATGATATTGGTCAGTTTTTCGTGAAACCCTCCTTCATTCCGGTACGACACCAGGTAAAGCTTTAATGATTTTAATTCTACGCACAGTTTATCCGGAATATAGCTGATATACAGAGTGGCAAAATCCGGTTGCCCGGTTTTGGGGCACAAACAGGTGAACTCCGGGCACTCCATATCAATGGTGTAATCCCTTTCCGGAAATGGATTAGGGAACGTTTCAATCTGCAAAACCTCTTTTTTCATGGTATTTCTCATAATTTTGGTTATTTTTTGGGGAAAGACCTTGCTTTTTGATATCAAGGTTTTATATATTGTCAGCACTCGTACCCAGAGAGTGCCAAAAGCTCAAAAAATTAAGCCGAGCCTTCCCCACTCAGGAGCATAAGGCATTTAATTATAACAAGTTATAACTTTTTGTGAGCAGGTTTACGCTGAAATCGCGTTTTTTCTTTCAATATTTTATCTGAGTGTAACATTTTTTCAAGGAGCCTATATGAAAATCCAACCACTGCATGACCGTATTCTGGTGCAACCCATTCTGGAAAAAGAAGTTCGAAAAGGGGGAATCATCATTCCCGATTCAGCCAAGGAAAAGCCCATTGAGGGCCGAGTAAAAGCTGTAGGTAAAGGTAAAGTTGGCGATGACGGCAAGACGGTCAAGCTGGAAGTAAAAGTGGGCGACAAAGTCCTTTACAGCAAATACGGCGGTACAGAAATCAAATTTGATGGAGAAGATTACCTGCTGATGCGTGAAGACGATGTTTTGGCAATCGTAGGTTAAATTTCCACCACAATTATTTAATGACAAAATCATTCACTTCTCTTCTAGAGAATAAGGAGAATCGCTTTTATGGCTAAACAAATCGTATATGATGAAACCGCTAGACATAAGATACTGTCGGGAATTAATCAACTGGCAGATACCGTAAAAATCACCTTGGGTCCTAAAGGGCGCAACGTGGTGATTGACAAAAAATTCGGTTCCCCCACCATCACCAAAGACGGTGTTACAGTGGCTAAGGAAATTGAACTGCAAGACCCTTTTGAAAACATGGGCGCGCAGATGATCAACGAGGTCGCCAGCAAAACCAGTGACAATGCCGGGGACGGCACGACCACGGCTACTGTTCTGGCCCAGGCTATTTTTCGTGAAGGAATAAAAAATGTCACCGCCGGTGCCAACCCGATGGATATCAAGCGCGGCATTGAAGAAGCCGTTAATGCCGTCGTTCCTGAAATCGAGAAGATGTCCAAACCCACCAAGGATAAAAAGGAAATCGCCCAAGTCGGAACCGTTTCCGCCAATCAGGATAAAGCTATCGGAAAGATCATTTCCGAAGCAATGGACAAGGTGGGAAAAGACGGCGTTATCACCGTTGAAGAAGCCAAGAGCATGGATACTTCCTTAGAGATAGTAGAAGGAATGCAGTTCGATCGCGGTTATCTTTCCCCTTATTTCGTGACCGACCCAGAGCGTATGGAATCGGTTCTGGAAGATGCCTACATCCTGCTTCATGAGAAAAAAATCAGCAACATGAAAGACCTTCTTCCGTTGCTGGAAAAAATCGCTAAAGGCGGCAAACCCCTCCTCATTCTCTCTGAAGATGTCGAAGGCGAAGCCCTGGCTACTCTCGTAGTCAACAAACTGCGTGGCACACTGAATGTCTCCGCTGTTAAGGCACCGGGATTCGGCGATCGCAGAAAAGATATGCTCAATGACATTGCCATTCTGACCGGCGGCAAAGTAATCACCGAAGACATTGGTGTTTCCTTGGACAGCGTAGACCTGAATGACCTGGGCCGCGCGAAACGCATCACTATTGATAAAGAAAACACCGTCATCATCGATGGTAAAGGAAAGGCCTCCGACATCCAGGCACGGGTAAAACAGATCCGCAACCAGATCGAAGAGACGACTTCCGATTATGACGGGGAAAAACTCCAGGAGCGGTTAGCCAAACTAGTGGGTGGCGTAGCCATCATCAAAGTAGGTGCCGCAACCGAGACGGAAATGAAAGAAAAGAAAGCCCGTGTCGAGGATGCCCTGCATGCTACCCGCGCCGCAGTTGAAGAGGGAATCATCCCTGGTGGTGGTGTGGCTTACATCCGTAGCCTGGGTGTACTGGATAAAATCAAAGGTGAGCATGATTTCCTGGTGGGAGTAAAAATCATCCGCCGGGCTCTTGAAGAGCCGCTACGCCAGATCGCAATCAACGCCGGTGAAGAAGGTACCGTGATTTGCGAGAAAGTGAAAAGCTTGAAAGGCAATGAAGGGTACGATGCCAGAACCGGCAAGTACACCGACATGATCAAAGCGGGAATCATTGATCCAGCAAAAGTGGCGCGCACTGCACTGCAAAACGCCGCCAGCATTGCCGGCCTGCTTCTGACCACAGAAGCGATGATCACCGATATGCCGGAAGAGAAAGAAGAGCATTCTCATGGCGGCGGCGGTGGTATGGGCGGTGGTATGGGCGGTATGGGAGGAATGGGCGGTATGCCCGGGATGATGTAATCCCCCTTCTCCATTTAAGCTAAAACATAAACCGGCTTCCCTTCACAGGGTAGCCGGTTTTTTTTATGCCCGGTTGACAGCTTACCGCTTTAACAATATCATCGAAATTAACCGGGTTGCGCCTAGCCCACATATTGTATGAGAAGTTGTAAATCACCCCAGCTACCCCATTCGGGGCAAAGGAAAGAGACCCCATGGCCGGTTCGGTAAAAAAAGTCCTCGGAATGATTCTGGCCGGCGGCGAGGGAAGCCGACTCTACCCGCTCACCCAGCAACGCGCCAAACCTGCTGTCCCTTTTGGTGGGAAGTATCGGCTGATTGATTTTACCTTGAGCAATTTTATCAATTCACGAATCTTTTCCATTTACGTTCTGACTCAATTCAAATCCCAGTCGTTAACCGAACACCTGCAAGAAAGCTGGCGGTTCAGTTCCATCCTGAGTAACCACTTCATTCTTCCTGTTCCTGCGCAACAGCGCACGGGAGACAGCTGGTACCGGGGCACGGCAGATGCCATTTACCAGAACATCAACCTGATAGAAGATAGTGACTTCGATATCATCGCCATTTTCGGTGCTGACCATATCTACCGCATGGATTTGCAACAAATGGTCGACTTCCATATTAGAAAACGGGCCGATGTCACCATATCCGCCTTGCCGGTACCCCTTAAAGAGGCTTCCTCCTTCGGGGTGATCCAGGTACAGGAAAAACAGAGGGTCACGGGATTCAAGGAAAAACCAAAACGCCCGAAACCCATCCCCGGAAGATCTGATGAGGCCTTCGCATCCATGGGCAACTATCTTTTCAATAAGGATGTTTTGATTGAACTGCTTTATGAAGACGCGGCGGATGTGGGGTCTTCCCATGATTTCGGCAAGGACATCCTCCCCCGGATTTTTAACAAGTCCAGAGTCTTCGCCTACGATTTTCGCAGGAACCACATCCCCGGGCTTACTAAAAAAGAAATCGGTTACTGGCGGGATGTAGGAACAATCAAAGCTTTCTGGGAAGCCAATATGGACCTCAGAAGTGTCAAACCCGAATTCAATCTTTACAATAAAAAATGGCCTGTCCGAACCGCCAGCTACGGCACCCCTCCCGCCAAGTTTGTTTTCAATGAAGACGGTCGCCGAGGACAGGCGATAGACAGCATCATTGCTGAAGGAAGCATTATCAGCGGAGGAATTGTGCAGGACTCGGTGATCGGCCGCGAAGTCAGTATCGACAGTGGTGCGACGGTCATCAACTCCCTGTTAATGGACCGGGTAAAAATCGGCAAAAACTGCAAAATCAATATGGCTATCATTGACAAGGATGTTGAGGTTCCTCCCGGCACCACTTTGGGGTATGATCTGGAGCAAGATAAAAAACGTTTTTTCGTTGATGATGAATCCAACATCATCGTCATTCCCAAAGGCTTTAAATTTCCCCACTAGGCGTGGGGCCAGCGAGCAGTAAAACCTAATACCCGCCAATGACCCGTACTGTTTCCGGAATTGACCATTTACTTTCCCAGCCCGAAAAATATCTGCAGGGTAAAACTGTCGGGCTGATCGTCAACCACACCAGCCTGGCTGGTGACGGCAAACATTCCATCACTCATTTTCTATCCCATTCCGCTTTCACCTTACAGGCTTTGTTCGCTCCGGAACATGGACTGAATGGCACGGCCCAGGATATGACCCCTATCGATAACGAGGTGGACCTGCTTTCCGGCCTGGACATAAAAAGCCTGTATGGGAAAAACAAGGATTCCCTGGTCCCCGACCCAGCGTTATTGCACGATATTGATAACCTGGTATTCGATATTCAGGATATCGGCTCGCGCTACTACACCTTCATTTATACGATGGCCAACTGCATGATAATTTGCAAGCAGGCCGGGACACGTATGGTGGTCTGCGACCGACCCAATCCTATAAACGGGACCTCGGTCGAAGGCAATCTAGTCGGGGAGGCCTGGCGCTCCTTTGTCGGACAATATCCACTGCCCAACCGCCACGGAATGACCGTGGGAGAACTTGCTCGCCTGTTTAATGAACATTTTGGCATTCATTGCGACCTCACCGTCGTCCCCATGAGCGGCTGGAGCCGGGAGATGTGGTATGACCAGACAGGAATGATCTGGACACCACCTTCACCGAATATGCCGACCCTGGCGACCGCCACCGTGTATCCGGGCATGTGCCTGATTGAGGGAACCCTGCTTTCAGAAGGACGCGGCACCACCCTGCCCTTCGAACAAATCGGCGCCCCTTTCATCGACCCGCATAAACTGGTCGCGCGGCTTGAAACGGACTCGCATCTCTTGCCGGGTGTGTTTTTCCGTCCGCAATATTTCAAACCCATGTTTCAGAAACACGCAGGCGAGGTTTGTGCAGGGCTTCAACTCCATATCACCGACCGGGACCAGTTCAAACCTCTGCTCACAACTCTGGCGTTGCTCCGCGCCATTGCCGAAATTTATCCGGATCAATTGCAATGGAGAACCGAACCCTATGAATTCGTCAGCGACCGTCTGGCTATCGACCTACTGTATGGCAACCCGAAATTAAGGGAAACCATTTTCACCGACAGTTTCTCTTTACCTGCTTTGGAAGAACGCGAAGAGCTATCAGCCTTTTTACCGCTCAGGCAGGAATATCTGATTTACTCCTAGACGAAGGGCCAGCACTGCATCACCCAAGGAGCAGAGCAAGCCGCAAGGGCGACTGGGCAAGGACTTGATTGTCCCGAGATAACTCTTTTCTCGCCAACGAAAGCGATCGTATCCTTTCAGGGCATGCGTGGTATTCAACCATTGCCTTCATGCCCGGAACGGGTAAAGGCTAAGGAAAAATATCACGCACACGGGCCTCACGCCGAGTGGAAAAAAAATCCCCAAAATTCGCAAAAAAATGAGAGAATGGGAAGTTTTAAAAATTTAATTAAAGTGTCCTGTCAAAACCCGCCGGCACACGCCCGCCATATCTTTTTGATAAAAAAGGACTTATTAGATTTTTAAGCCGTATTTCCACCTTTGATTTATTTACCGTAAAGTATTGACAAAACCCAATTGGGTCCTTATATTTTACTCTTGCTCAATGGAATAAATTCATGACTTTAAAGGAAAAACTCTCTTCAGACATGAAGGAGGCCCTTAGATCCAAGGATTCGCTCAGGCTCAATACCATCCGTAGTGTAATTGCCGCCATCAAAAATCAGGAGATTGACCTTCGTAAAGAACTTCAAGGTGATGAAGTCCTATCCATAGTCACCCGTGAGGTTAAAAAAAGAAAAGAAGCGTCTGCCCTTTTCGAACAGGGGGGACGTATGGATTTGGTGGAAAAAGAAAATCTGGAGCATACTATTCTGCTGGCCTATTTGCCGGAGCAGGCCTCTGAAGAGGAGTTACGTAAAAGAATCCAGGAAGTGATTGCAGAAACCGGAGCCGAAGGGATGAAAGATTTCGGAAAAATCATGAAAGTCCTGGTTCCCGAGTTTAAAGGCAAAGCAGATAACGGTCTGATCAAAAACCTGGCCGGTGAATATTTGAATTAAAACCCCGGCATACATTATTGGCCGGTTTTTTCCAAACGACCTATTTTGAAATTTTCAATACCCGATAATATCATTGATGAAATTCGCGATCGCACTGACATCGTTGCGGTGATTTCGGAACATGTCGTCCTGAAAAAGTTCGGCAAAAACTTTAAAGGGCTTTGTCCTTTTCATTCCGAAAAAACCCCATCATTCTCAGTCAGCCCGGAAAAACGGATTTACCACTGCTTCGGCTGTGGCATCGGAGGAAATGTTTTTAAATTCCTCATGGAAATCCAGAACATTTCCTTTCCCGATGCAATCAAGCGTCTGGCCGAGCGTACCGGGATTCCCCTGCCCCGAAATGCTTCGGGCCATCATCAGGACACCAAACAAAAGGAGCGGGACGCTTTAAGGAAACTCAATGAGTCTGCGACGCAATATTTCCAGTCCTTACTGAAAAACCCGGAAAGCGGGTTGAGTGCAAGAAATTATTTAAGTTCCCGTCATTTTGACGCAGAAATTCTGGACCGATACCGGGTAGGTTGGTCGGCCCCAACCTGGAAAGGCCTGCTCAATCATGTCCAGCAAAAAAGTTCTGTCACCGTGAAACAGCTCGTGCAATCCGGACTGGTCATCCAGAAGGAAGATGGGTCTAACGTTTATGACCGTTTTCGCGGCCGGGTTATTTTCCCGATCAAGGATCTTCACGGAAACATCATCGGTTTTGGTGGGCGGGCCATTGCAGAAGAAGACCAACCCAAATACCTTAATTCTCCTGAAACACTTCTCTATCAAAAGGGTGAAACACTCTTCGGTATAGACCAGGCGAAACATGCCATACGAAGGGAAAACCAAGTCATTCTCGTGGAGGGTTATTTCGACCAGATGCGGGCGGTGCAACATGGGATCGACTATGTAGTCGCCACCTGCGGAACAGCCCTAACCGCCAAACAGGCGGGGATGCTACGAAACCACGCAGAGACCGCTATCCTGGTTTTCGACTCCGATCCCGCGGGCAGGTCTGCCGCTGGAAAAGGATTTGATATCCTGCTGGAACATGGATTAAATGTAAAAATTGTGGTTCTGCCCGAAGGCCATGACCCAGACTCGTTCATCCACGAACAGGGGGCTGAAAAATTTCTGGGAAAAATCCGTTGCGCCAAGCCTTTCATTGAGTCTTATATTGATGCTCTGGTCCAAGAGTCACCGGGCAAGACCCCGGCAGACACGGTTAAAATGGCCAACCAGATTCTTCCTTTGCTGGCAAAAATAAAAAACAATGTGGAACGGCAAGCCTGGCTGGAAAACTTTACCTCCAAAGCAGAAATTGATGACAAAACATTTTTAAAGGAATTGAAAAATGCTTTTCCTCGAAATCAAACCCGGTTGACCGAAACAGAAAATGATTTGGCCCCGCTTTTAAATCTGGAGAAGCATTTAGTTCGTCTTATTCTTTCCGATAAGGAAACGGCTGAGGTCATTCTGTTGGAAATAGACCCGGAAGAATTCTCAGACCCGGCCTTCAGAACCATTGCCCAAACCTGCCGGCAAAAAATAGATGCCGGCGAGGACCTGCGATTAGATCAGCTTCTCGATCAGACCGAAGACCCCGAGATCAGAAACATTTTATCCCGTTTGGGGCTGGAATCTGTAGAGTTTGACGCACCCGAAAGAACCGTTAAGGATTGTGTCCGTAAATTCAAAAATATTAGCCTTAAAACAAAAATCAGGGATCTTAAGTTGCAACGTCTCAAGGCCGCCAACGCCGGGCAGGTTGAACGGTCGCAGGAACTGGGAGCACAACTTAATGAAATGTATTCAGCCTTAGCTCATTAATATATAGTCAAAACATAAACGCATATTTAGGAGAATTCATCCAGATGGCCACAATGGAAAAACTGACACATGTATCAGAAATCAATCAGCTGATATCACGAGGCAAGGAAAAAGGTTATTTGACCTATGAAGAAGTTAATGATGTCCTGCCACCTGATGTTGTGACCCCGGAACAAATCGATGACCTCATGCATCTTTTTGGTGAAAATGAGATAGCTATCGTTGACACCACTACTAAAGGTGAAAAAATAGCCGCCGCTAAAGGCGAGCGCGGTAAAGATGGAAGCTCCGGCGAAGGAACCCCGGCCTCCAAATCCGATTCCGTTTCCATCGACGATCCGGTTCGACTCTATCTGCGTGAAATGGGAACCATTTCCCTGCTTACTCGCAAAGGAGAAGTAGAAATTGCCAAGAGAATTGAAGCCGGTCAAGAGGAAGTGCTCGCAGCAGTGGCCAGTTGCGCAGTCACGACCCGCGAACTCATCGTCATGGCGAACATGGTTAAAAAAGGGGATACCCTGATCTTCGATCTTATCCAGAGTCCTGAGCCCGAGGAAGACAAGGAGCAGTCTAGAAAATATGAAACCAAAAAATTTCTAAAAAAAGTCACAACTCTGAAACTAGCATTCACCAAGCTCGAAAAGCTTCAGGAAAAACTCGATGGCGGTAAGTTGTCTGAAAAAATGCAGGTTAAAACGTCCGATCAGTTGCTCAAACAGCTGAAGAATGTTGAAACCAGCATCACAGGTTTGAATCTCGCCATCGATGAGATGGATGGCCTTATCGAAAAAATCTATGGGATCGCCTCCGAGTATCGGGAAGCCGGAAAACAAGAAAAAATTATCGAAAAACAGCTAGGCATATCTTTGGCCGGAGTCAAAAAGCTGGCTAAAAACTGGACCAAGCAGAAAAGTGTCAAGGTTCCGAAGGGGAAAGTGATCACCCGCGCCCAGTATGATAACCACATAAAACAAGTGCAAGCCGGGCGCCGGAAAATTAAAAAAATCGAAAAAGAAACGTTAACCAGTAAAGACAGCCTGCTGGCAAGCGTGAGGTCTATAGCCCGCGGTCGGGTTAAAGAAAAAACCGCCAAGCGAGAACTGGCGGAAGCCAACCTCAGACTTGTGGTCAGTATTGCTAAAAAATACACCAGTCGAGGACTCCAGTTCCTGGACCTGATTCAGGAAGGGAACATCGGCCTCATGAAAGCGGTGGACAAATTTGAATACCAGCGGGGCTACAAGTTTTCAACCTATGCCACATGGTGGATTCGGCAAGCCATCACTCGCGCCATTGCCGACCAGGCCAGGACCATACGCATTCCTGTGCATATGATCGAAACCATTAATAAGCTAATCCGGGTTTCCCGGCATCTGGTCCAGGAACTCGGACGCGAACCCGTACCAGATGAAATCGCCGTCAAAATGAGTCTGCCTGTAGACAAGGTCCGAAAGGTCCTGAAAATCGCCAAGGAACCCATTTCCCTGGAGACACCCATCGGCGAGGAAGAAAACAGCCATTTGGGAGATTTCATCGAAGACAAAAAAGTCCTGTCGCCGGTCGACTCGGTGGTTAAAAAGAACCTGAAGGAACAGACATTAAAAGTTCTCTCTACCTTGGCATCCCGAGAAGAAAAAGTATTGCGCAAACGTTTCGGGATCGGCTTGGATTCCGAACACACCCTTGAAGAAGTCGGGCAGGAGTTTGCAGTCACCCGCGAGCGCATCCGGCAGATCGAAGCAAAAGCTCTACGCAAATTGCGCCACCCCAGCAGGAGCAAAAAATTACGCAGTTTTATCGAAAACTGATTTGTGGGCCTATAGCTCAGTTGGTAGAGCCCCCGGCTCATAACCGGTAGGTCACAGGTTCGAATCCTGTTGGGCCCACCAATAAATACAAGGACTTATGGCTTCGGCTGTAAGTCCTTTTTGCTTGTGGGTAGCACTATGGGTAGCATTTGAGCGGTTTTCCAGCCAAATCCTTGGTTATTTTCCCCCAAGGCACCCCCCCACCCCCAAAAACAGGAGCATATGGTGCTGCGTAGAGTGTCCAAATTTTTTTCTGAAAAAAAACACCAAGCCGGTGAACCAGGTGGGTCCTTAGACCCCGCGAATTATTTGTTTAGTGATTTAGGTGACCAATTGGCGGGCAGGAAAACCATTAAATATAACGATATATTTTTATTTAAAATTGTATGGCATTTTATCGTTTGGCATAATCTGGGAAAATTCTTTTTGAATTATTTTTCAGGAAAAATCTGAATTAGGGACTGAAAAGAAAGGAGAAGGCCATTCACGTTATAAAACAAGTAATATTAGTATTGGTGTTGATGTGGGCAATGCCATCGTTCGCAGATTATCAGGAAGGACGAGACGCTTTTGATCGGGGAGATTACTCGACCGCGGTGAAGGAATTTGAAATTC
>Ga0114993_10005478_pt1 | contig 12248 bp, 15 predicted proteins | sample ArcticOcean_MG_C_FD_87042 | JGI IMG/M metagenome (GOLD analysis project Ga0114993, IMG submission 87042) | Marine microbial communities from western Arctic Ocean - ArcticOcean_MG_CB2_150 | ecosystem: Environmental > Aquatic > Marine > Oceanic | place: Arctic Ocean: Canada Basin | collected...
ACAACAAATAGAGTCCAGAGGACCGCTCGAACATTTCGTACCTTATCAAAAAAATGTTTATGTTCTGACAAAACAAACCTCAATTAACTAGCATTACAGCCAACCGATAAACGGGATCAGGGAAGAAGAACAACACTAAGCACATCATTGTGGTCATGCCGATTGCTAACAGGCAAGGGAGTGGAGCTTCGCTGTAATCAGCCAGGATCTCTTCTTCTTTACCAAAAAAAGCACGCACAGGAATGGGCAACAAGTAAGCTATATTCAAAATAGTACTTAGCATCAGCACACCTAAGAGAATGCTATAGCCAGCATCTAGGGATCCGACTGCCAAGTACCATTTGCTCCATACCCCACCCAACGGGGGCAATCCGGCAATGCTAATGCTGGCTATCAAAAAAGCAGCCATTGTAAAAGGCATTCTTCGCCCGAGCCCACTCATCTCACTGACCCGGGTCTTGTGTGTCGAGACAAGAATCGCACCAGCACAAAAAAATAGGGTTATTTTTCCGAAAGCATGTGTTGCGATGTGCATTGCACCACCGATGATTCCTGCCGTATTCGCCAGGAGCGCGCCGAGGATCACATAGGACAAGTGGCTAATCGTGGAATAAGCAAGTCGCCTTTTCAAATTGTCCTGCTGTAAGGCAATCAAGGAGGCAATTAATATTGTGCCCGCAACAACCCACAACAGCCAGCTGGAAGCCCTATTTGTATGTACAAGATCCAAACCAAATATATAAATTGTCACCTTAAGAATGGCGAACACGCCGACCTTAACCACTGCTACAGCGTGCAACAAAGCGCTCACGGGAGTGGGGGCAACCATCGCCGCCGGTAACCAGCGATGAAACGGCATCAAAGCTGCCTTTCCAATACCGAATACGAAGAGGGCGTAGAGAAGCCCAATCACTGTCGGTGATGCCGTTCCGGTCAAAATGCCGCCCGCACGAAAATCAACGGTTCCAGCAATCAACCAGGTCCAGACTATAGCAACTAGAAAAAAGCCCACTGAGGTTGCTAATAAGATGCCGAGGTACGTTCGTCCTGCCTGCCTGGCCTCTACAGTTCCGGCATGTGTCACCAGTGGATATGTTGAGAGAGTGAGCAGCTCGTAAAACAAAAACAATGTCAAAAGGTTCTCCGAAAAAGCAACTCCCATGGTGCTAGCAATCGCGATCGCGAAAAACGCGAAAAATCGACTCTGGTGGGATTCACCATGCACTCTTAAATACCCAATCGAATAAACGGTCGTTACCAACCACAAAAAGCTGGCGGTAAGACCGAAAAGCACGCCTAATGGTTCGCTCCGAAGCGCGATCGGCAACCCTGGAATTGGTTCAGCAATCCGAATGGCGAGGTGTTCCCCTGCCAAAACAGACGGCAATAGAGACGCGACCAAAAGAAAAAGAACAACTCCGGCCAAAAGACTGACCGCTTCCCGAAAATTCGGCCAATTTCCTAGACAAGCCACCAGTAGCCCCGCCAAAATCGGCACCAGAATAATCAGGGCCAAAAGCATAACTAGAGTTGCACCATTAGGACCGAGGCCGCCCTTTCTGCGATTCTTACGGTGAAACTAGTATCTATCCCAAAATAAATATTAGCCCCAATTAAAAGCCAGGTAGGACACAAAAGAGTCAGGGGCGCCTCCCTAATGACCAAATCCGGAAGATCAGCTGAGCGCCTAAGGTAGGCCATTTCTAAAACTCGCCAAACATAGATCATCGCCAAGAGTGAACCAATAATTACAACAATCAAAATTAGCCACCAGCCTCGTTCTATGGCTGCTCGGACGATAAACCATTTGCTGATAAACCCCGCTGTCAGCGGAACGCCAATTAAGCTTAGGCCGCCAACAAGAAAAGCGCCCATGGTCCACGGTATACGGTATCCAGCGCCGGCCAATGATCCGAGGCGCACAGTACCCATTTGGTAAGCCACACAACCAAGCGCCAAAAATAAACCTCCCTTCATTAGGGCATGATTGAACAAATGCAGTATTGATGCAGTCAGTCCGGCTACTGAAGACATGCTAACCCCCAGGACCATGTACCCAACTTGGGCAACACTCGAATAAGCGAGCATCCGCTTAAGGTCATCCTGAAAAATGGCAACAACCGACGCAGAGAGCACCGCAACAGACCCAAGCACTACAAAAATAATACCGAGCGGCATAACTTCGAATGCGAACGTTGCGCCGAACACCGTAAATAAAAACCTTAGCAAAACATATAGTGCAACTTTAGTCGCCGTGGCAGCCAAAAACGCGGTAACTACTGAAGGTGCAAAAGCGTAAGAATTTGGCAGCCACAAATGCAATGGAAACAAGGCGAGTTTTAAGCTGATTCCTACAACAAGGAAAGCCAGAGCGGTCTGCACAGTGCGAGTCGTCATCACACCAGGCAAGCGATGAGCAAGATCATCCAAGTTGAGCGTAGCGGTCATCATGTATAGCAATCCAACACCGATAAGGATAAACGTTGCGCCAATTGTGCCCATAACGAGGTATTGATAAGCGGCTGTCAGCGCACGTCTATCTGCTCCAAAAGCGATGAGCACATAACTTGAAAGTGAAGATATTTCCAAAAACACAAATAAATTAAACGCGTCACCAGTTATTGCCATTCCCAATAGCCCAGTCAGGCACAATAACCACGAGGTATAAAAAAGAGGCTGCTTTTTGTCATCAATCTCTTCGCGCACGCTTACGTTAGCAAAAAATAAAACAATGGTCGAAATGGCGGTTACCATAATGAGAACAAATGCGTTAACAACATCGACACGATACTCAATTCCCCAAGGAGCAGCCCAACCACCAAAATAATAGGAAATAATTCCGTCTTGAAGGACGCGATCCAATAGCAGTGCCGCAACTACAAAAGATACTGCGCTGGCCGAAAAAGCGATGATCCAAGCTGCTTGACCACGGCGCACGAGAAGACACAACGGTGCCGAGATTAATGGCACGATGACTTGCAGTACCGGAAGCTGGGCAAGAATCAAAGAGATTCGTCCTGTTGGTGAATTTCATCTTCCTCCACCGTGTTGTAAGCTTCCTTGATCCGCACCACCAATGCTAATCCCAAAGCGGTGGTTGCCACCCCTACAACGATAGCAGTCAAAATCAACACATGAGGTAATGGGTTCGAATAGAGGCTTATATCCTCTCGAATTATAGGTGGTGATCCCCCGGCCACCTTCCCCAAACTGATGTAGAGAATAAAAACAGACGCCTGAAAAAGGTTCAATCCTATGATCTTCTTAACCAAATTTCCGCTTGATATGACCACGTAAAAGCCAGTCATCATCAATAATATGACTATCCAGTAGTTGTATAGGCCCAGTGCATTCATAAGTTGTCACGTCGCCCCGCGAAAGCAATGAATATCGTCACCATGACAGCGGCTACGGTAATTCCAACGCCCAACTCGACCAAAAAAATTCCAAGATGCTGACCTGAGTGAGCGTCTTGGCCAAAGACGCTGTGATCCAGATAGTTCCTACCCATCAACAACGGCAAGAAACCGACAAAAGAAAATAATAACAAGCCGGCAGCAATCAATCCTTGCAGAAAACGGATTGAGACAACACGTCGGAGGCGTGCGATACCAAATATCAGGCCATACAAAATCAGACCCGCCGCAAAAATCACGCCGGCCTGAAAGCCTCCACCCGGCCCGTAATCTCCGTGAAACTGCACATATAGCGCAAATAGAAAGATCACCGGGATGATAATTTTTGAGACAATCCGGAGAACTTCGTTATCTCTCATTTTTTTTCTCATCTTGGCGACGCCGACGTATTCCTAGCAACGCTAAAACCCCAACTCCTGCTGTGAAAATTACCGTCAATTCGCCCAAAGTATCATAGCCGCGGTAGCTCGCGAGCACGCTTGTCACGACATTGGATATCCCAATTTCATCTGGTGAGTCACGAAGATATCGCGGAGCAACGTGCTGATGTACTGGCGCATCCGGTTTACCAAAGTGAGGCATGTCAAGGGTTCCATAAATCAAAGCTCCTCCAGTGATAAGAACTACAACCAGCGGCAAAAAAGGCTTGTGTGCGGGACGCTTCTCCCAACGGCCAACAAGCCCTAAGGTCGCAAGCATAAGGACAGTAGAGATCCCAACGCCTACCGCTGCCTCGGTAAAGGCCACGTCCACCGCGTCCAGTACTACGAAGATCACAGCAGCCAATAAACTGTAGATCCCGAACATCATGACTACAGCGAACAGATCGTGCAATCGGATGGCTACTACAGCGACAATTACCAAAAAACCCAGAAGGACTATATTTATCGTTTCAACCATGGCTCGCTCTAGTTAGCTTTACCAAGGTCGCTTAGCCTCGTGAACTGCAGCTCGCCCTAAAGCGTGAGAAGCAGAGGGGTTTAACAATAAGAGAAGGGCTAAAATCAAAAGCAATTTAAGTGACAGCAAGCCCCACCCGGCAAAGACCGCCAATCCCAACAAAATTGACGCTGCACCCAAAGTATCGGTAATGCCCACTGCATGCAGTCGCGTAAAAAGGTCTGGCATGCGCAAGATACCGATACCGCCAACCAGCATAGCCAAACCTCCGATCAACAACAGAACCATGCTCACTATTTCTACAACGTAGCTCACTTGAGTCTAGATTGGGTGTCTGAACCAGCCGCCCCAAGATTTCCGAATTCCGCCATTTTCAGTACTGCTACGGTAGCTATAAATCCGATCAATGAATACATAAGCGCAATATCCAAATAGAGATCGGGCTGTCCAACCATAAATCCAAAAACTGCGACCATTACTATAGTTTTCGTACTAAAGGCGTTAGCCGCCAAAATTCGGTCGTATACAGTCGGGCCGCGAACCGCCCGAACCAAGGCAAGGCTCATCGCAGCCAACAACACAAACACTAAAAGCGTCAACATCGGTTGCTCTCCATGATAGCCACACGACGACCCATGTTGCCGTCTCTAAGAGCATTCGCGGCCTCCGATGACAGCGCATGTACTTCAATCTCTTCAGCTGTAACTTCAAGCGTAAGTGTGCCGGGAGTCAATGTAATCGAGTTTGCATAACTAACTCGACCAAGAGCCGTGCATTGCGCTACCGGCACTCGTATAACTTCCGGCCCGATAGGCAGTCTAGGGTGCAGAATTCTCCGTGCGACATCAGCATTTGCCCGAATTACTGCACCAAACAACCACGGCAAGTAACGGACAAGACCCGGGAGCAGTACAAGAGGCAGTCCTTCTCTATCAATAGTTCCCATTCTCTGCGAGAGCAATACTGCTCCGATGCTCGAAAAGAATCCAAGCCCCATCAACCACAAATCTAGATGACCAGAAAGTAGCAGCCAAAAAGAAAACAGGAGTAGAAAGAGGCTTAGTGAACGTTTCAACTTAATTTTAAAAATCCGAAGTCTTTTGATCAAGAAACCATTGGTCCGATAAGGCTCTGAGAATACAACCAAATATATCGGATCGTTGGCTTGACTGCCAAATTACCTGCGCTCAATCTTGAGGTAAGTAATAGCCAAACAAAGAAAAAAAACGCAACAAAAATCGGTACGTCAGTCCCCAAATTATACGCTCTCCCCTATCCAAACGAATACCAGGGAACAATTGATCCGTTTTTGTCCAAGCTACCCGGGTCTGGTGATTTGGATCCAACAGTGAAGATAGGGGCGATGTAATAACATCCGCCACCTCTCGGTTCGGAAAAAACCCATCAATCCCATGCGTCAAAAAAACGAAACACGAGATGACCATTTCTTTGGATTGGCCACTATGCCGACCTGTTAAATCATCTAATCTGCCCAACTTTTTCGCCGATGAAAGATCAACGCCAACCTCTTCTTGTGTCTCTCGACACGCCGTTTCTGAGAGGTTTTGATCCTCGCGAGTGCGACGACCGCCCGGAAAAGCCATTTGTCCTGACCACGGATCACCAGCACGGAACGCTCGCTCTATGAAAACAATTTCAGGATCTCGGCGTGAGCAACCACTATTGATATTGACAATTAGCGCTACTGCCGCCTGTTTATTGCGGCTGGCACTCACCACAGTAGGTTGATTTTCGATAAGCGCCATTCGAATTTCCCGCACTTCAATCACGCTGACAGCACCTTGATCGTAAAGTCCATCACGCCGCCCCGATAAAAATAGCTATTGATCAAAATGGTTTAAAAATTTCCGTCTGTTAGTCTAGTGGGGCCTCATTAGCAAAACATCTTATCATCGAAAGTCAGTCTTCGCGTTAGAAAAGAAGCCTATAATCTAGGGGATTGTCTCACTCTTGCAAAGTACCGCACATCTGACTGCACACCGTAAAACCACGATCCATAAAAACCCTTGCCCAAATCCGTCAACCCTTTGGTATGATGACCCAACCATGAAATGAGTTCTGCAAAACTACAACAACCACCTCTATCATTGTACGTTCACTTACCATGGTGTGAACATAAATGCCCCTATTGTGATTTTAACTCACATCCTCTCCGGCAAACGTTACCCGAAAAAGACTATCTCAATGCACTTTTAATCGACTTGAAGCATGAGAGAGAAGTTTTGGAAAGTCGCGTGCTCCACTCGATTTTTATTGGAGGTGGTACCCCCAGCCTTTTTTCCCCGCCCTCGATCCATCGATTGCTCAACGAGATCGGTCAGCTTACTGAATGTTCTGACCGTATGGAAGTTACCATCGAAGCAAATCCCGGATCATCGGATATGGGCCGATTTGATGGATTTCTTGGGGCTGGAGTCAACCGTTTATCTGTTGGAGTACAAAGTTTTTCTGATGAAAAGCTTCTCTCGCTTGGTCGCTTGCACGATGCTGAGCAAGCACAAAGCGCCATAGTTACTGCACGGCGTGCGGGCTTTAAAAATCTGAACATTGACCTCATGTTTGGTCTTCCAGGCCAAAACGAAGAAGACGCATTGAGAGATCTCTCAATCGGAATAAATTATAAGCCAACCCATCTTTCGCTATATCAGTTAACAATTGAACCAAATACCTATTTTGCGACGAACCCACCGCAGCTGCCCGATGAAAAAACTGATTGGGACATTAGAAGTGCGATCTACAGCATTGCTAAAGCAGCGGGGTACACCAGATATGAAGTATCGGCTTTTTCAAAACCTGGCTCGCGATGTAAGCATAATCTAAACATCTGGCAATTTGGTGACTATTTGGGTATCGGCGCCGGCGCACATGGAAAAATAACTACTCCTCGAGAAGTGCTTCGCTATGCCAAAGAAAAACATCCAGCCATATATATGAAAAAAGCCCAAGCTGGAATTTCCTTAAGCAAGTCTCGACCTATTTCACAAGCAGATCTGTGCTTTGAATTTATGTTGAATGCTTTGCGACTATCGGAAGGCTTTCAGGAGAACGACTTTAAAGAGCGTACCGGGTTATCCTGGTCTACACTAACCAAGCCATTAACTGAAGCGCGACGCCTAGGGCTACTTGAAACTGCCGGCGCGCGGATTCGAGCAACAGACCTGGGATATCGCTTTCTCGATGATTTGGTTGAACTATTTCTTCCGTGAAAATCTTGTTACTCAGTCACTCCTCTGATTGGTTGACTCCGGTTCTGTGGGTTGGACTTCCATGGTTCACATAGTTCTTTATCAACCTGAAATTCCATCGAATACGGGAAACTTGATACGATTATCTGCGAATACTGGCCGCTCGCTACACTTAATTAAACCGCTCGGGTTTTCATTACAAAGTCGCCAGCTCCGGCGGGCTGGGCTTGATTATCGAGATTTAACGTCTGTTCATATACATGATGATTTCGCTGCTTGTAAGCGCTTTATTGGCGACAACACTAGAATTATTTCTTTCTCAACGCATCACGATCACATTTTTTCAGACTTTCGTTATAGGGTGGATGATGCATTGCTCTTCGGGCCTGAAACGAGGGGATTGCCCCACGATTTATCAGAGGCGGCTGAGGAACACGCTCGACTTACCATACCAATGTTTCCTGGTAGTCGCTGCCTCAATTTATCCAATGCCGTCTCTGTCGCAGTTTACGAGGCGTGGCGACAGATAAGCTATGCTGGATCCACAAATACTGGCGAAGCGCTAGATTGAAAAAGCTATACTGGACGACCCGTACTTTTGCTCTTTGTCGGATATATGAAGATTTTAGGACTCTTATGGCTCAACGCTTTTTAGATCCGACGGCCTAGTGTGCGTTTAGGGCCACCCTCTGAGTTAGCCTAGGTGTAATGCTATTCTTTGTCGGAACCCCAATTTATTTAGTAGTTAGGCCGTGGTCACTTCCAGCGATTTAAATTTTCTAGATCTTCCCGCGCTCACCGTGCTTCCTGAATGGATCGACTACAACGGCCATATGAACGTCGCGTACTATGTTCTAGCATTTGATCGTGGCGTCGATACCTTCATGAGCTCGATCGGCATTAACCCAAACTACGTTAAGGAGCGCCGCGCTTCTACTTTCACCCTAGAAATACACGTGAATTATTTTCAGGAACTACGCCTAGGAGATCCCTTAAGGTTAAATTGTCAGTTGCTAGATTTTGATAAAAAAAGAGTACATTGCTTCTTAAGTATGTACCATGGCACAGAGGGCTATGTAGCAGCGGTCTCCGAACAAGTGATGACGCACGTTAGTCTTGAGACGCGACGTTCGTCTGAGTTTCCGGATGACATTCATCTTGCCCTAAAAAAATTGATGGTCAAACATCAGCGACTGCCACGCCCCCAAGAAAGTGGGCGCTTGATTAGTATTCGCTGAAAATAAACAACGTCTGCGCTTTTGTTTCTAAACAGCCGGTTGGTAATTTCTTTAGCCTAAAGGCTAAATTTTTTTATTATACCGTCTAGCTCATCAAGGCTGTGGTAATCAATCAACAGCCTTCCTCCTTTTCTTTCTCGGTGCTCGATGCTTACTGTAGTGCCTAATGACTCCGAAAGTTCGTTTTCCAGCCGCTCTATGTCAGCATCTTTGACGGATGGCTTGGGCTTTCTTTTTCTCCCTCCAACTAACCATTGCCGCACCAGCTGTTCAGTTTGCCGAACTGACAACCGCCTATTTATAACAACTTCCGCGGCCGGCGATTGATCGGCCTGAGGTAGAGCCAACAGCGCTCTTCCATGGCCCATTTCAATCCGATCATGTTCGATGTGTTCACGCACAACAAAGTCAAGATTAAGAATTCTTAGCAAGTTACTAACCGCCGCCCTAGATCGACCAACGCTTTCAGCGGCTTGTTGGTGTGTCATTCCGAATTCTTCTAACAATCGCTTCAACCCCCTTGCCTCCTCGACTGGGTTTAAATCTTCGCGCTGAATGTTCTCGATGAGCGCTAGCACTAGCGCCGCATCATCCGGAACTTGGCGCACGAGTGCGGGGACATCTTTCAACCCCGCCATCTGCGATGCGCGCCAACGGCGCTCGCCAGCAATTAGTTCGAATTTACCAGTTGCTATTTCTCGAACAACTACCGGTTGCACAATTCCTTGATTCTGTATCGAGGCAGCAAGATCTCGAAGTGAGTTTTCGTCCATGCGAGTCCGAGGTTGAAATCTCCCCGGCTGGATTTGATCGATCGGGACTAGGCGCATATTTATCGGAGCGCCGTTTGGAGTTGGCGCTTCCAAAGCGCCAAACAACGCATCAAGACCCTTCCCTAAGCGCGCTTTCTTTACCATGTCTCTGTTGATCCAGAAGTATCTGTTACTACGTTGTTACTCTCAATTGCCGCACTGTGAGACCGGGATGCTTTGTTTGCAGAAAAATCAATGGGGGTTGGCCTTATCAACTCCCCCGCTAAGGCCAGATATGCCTTAGTGCCTATACAGTGTCGATCGTAGTCGATTACCGGCTTGCCATAACTAGGTGCTTCTGCTAACCGCACGTTACGCGGCACAACTGTCCGAAAAACTTTTTCCCCAAAATGCTGTTGTAATTGTTCAGATACTTCGCTCGACAAACTGTTACGCCCGTCGAACATCGTCCGAAGAAGCCCCTCAATGACTAGGCCTGGATTGGAGCGCTCACGCACTCTAGAGATGGTCTCGAGAAGCCCCGATAACCCCTCCAATGCGTAATACTCACATTGCACGGGAATCAGTACGCTGTCTGCTGCAACCAGTGCATTAATAGTTAGCACGTTCAAAGAAGGCGGGCAATCGATAAGCACAAAATCATATTCCTTCATTCCCGCTAACGCATTACGTAGGCGAATATCTCGGTCTTTCTCAGAAGTGAGCTCGACCTGAATTCCAGCAAGGGCTGATTCGGATGGCAATACATCAACTCCGCAATTGGCATGAACCAACGATTCAGAAACAGCACTCTCTCCGAGCAATACCGAATAAACACTATAGGTAAGTTGTCCTCTCTTGATTCCACAGCCCACCGTAGCATTCGCCTGTGGATCAAGGTCTATCAGCAAAACTTGTCGCTGCATTTTTGCTAGAGACGCGCCCAAGTTAACCGAAGTGGTCGTTTTTCCAACACCGCCCTTTTGGTTCGCAATTGCGATTATTCTTGTCATGCTCTTTGCAGTAAACGTCAAAAAATTTAGTTCTGAAAAACCACAGCTTGTCGTTTTAGCTCGGCTCCTGGTACCGAGAGGCGCACAATTTCAGCCCGTTTCCGAATCGACGGCGATATCTGTTTCCACTCTGTAGAAAAACAACTGCCTTTCATCGCTATCACCCGAACCCCTTTTTGCCATAAGTGCTGCGTCAAAAATATCAACTTTGGTAATGGAGCAACAGCTCGCGCAACAAGCGTATCAAAATTCTCCTCTGGCTGGTAATTCTCTACTCTTTCATGCGCCACCTCTATGCGCTCTAAACCCAAAAGATCGACTGTTTCCTGCAAAAATCTAGCCCGCTTCCCTCGGCTGTCGATCAACGTCCATCGGGTTTCTAGCAGCGCCAGCGCCAAAGGAATTCCTGGAAAACCTCCACCTGAACCGATATCCAGAAGGCGTGTACCTTGAATTAAAGATGCCACCGTAAGACTGTCGAGAAAATGCCGAGTAATAATTTCTTCTGGTGCAACCACTGCTGTCAAATTGTGAACTCGATTCCAATGTAAGAGAAGGTTTATATGCGCCAAACACTTGTCCAGCGACGGTTTAGACAAAGGACAGTTTAGGGCAACGGCACCGTCTGCGAGCTTTAACAGCAAGTCTTCCGACAAAATAGGAGCCTCGTTCACGCAGCTGTCCGTTCCGAAAAACGATTTTTGAGATACACGAGCAACAAAGAAATGGTTGCTGGGGTAACGCCTGAAATACGACCTGCTTGCCCAAGCGTTTCTGGGCGGTGTTGTCGCAAGATTTGTACAGCCTCGTTTGAAAGGCCTCGAATTTTTGTAAAGTTTATATCGATTGGAATTGAAAGGCTCTCGAACCGAAGCTGCCGCTCAATCTCTCTATGCTGACGCTCAATATAGCCTTCGTAGCGCAACCCAATCTCTATTTGCTGTGCGACTTCTTCATCATCGCAGCAGGGACCTGTATCTGGGCTCGCAGTGATCTTTCTGTACGTGGCCTCGGGCCGGCGCAATAAGTCAGCTAAAGTTTTTTCATGCCGCAGTGGCTGTCCAAGAGTTTTCTCAATATGTTTGCTGGCCGCAGTGCCAGGCAAAATCCAAGTATTCCTTAACCGCTCTTGCTCCTTACTTAAAAGATCTTGCTTCTCACAAAACCGACGCCAACGTGTTTCACCAACTAACCCCATTGCGTGGCCAACCTCAGTCAACCGTAAATCTGCATTGTCTTCTCGTAGCTGGAGTCGATATTCAGCACGCGACGTAAACATTCGGTAGGGCTCCGATACGCCACGAGCGGTAAGGTCATCAATCATCACCCCGACATACGCTTCATCGCGACGAGGAGTCCAAGGCTCCGCGCCTTTCGCCAATCGAGCCGCGTTGACGCCCGCTACTAATCCTTGTCCTGCTGCCTCCTCATAGCCAGTAGTCCCATTGATTTGGCCAGCAAAAAACAATCCTTTTATGAGCCGTGTCTCTAGCGATAAATGAAGGTCACGAGGATCAAAGTAGTCGTACTCTATTGCATAGCCGAGCTGTTCAATTACAACATTCTCAAATCCCCGGATACTTCGCACCATCTCTTCTTGTGCCGCTTTTGGAAGACTGGTAGAAATTCCGTTGGGATATACTGTGTGTGTTGTTAAACCCTCTGGCTCTACAAATATCTGATGTGCTGAACGATCCGCAAATCGAATAACCTTGTCTTCTAC
>Ga0114993_10005479_pt1 | contig 12246 bp, 10 predicted proteins | sample ArcticOcean_MG_C_FD_87042 | JGI IMG/M metagenome (GOLD analysis project Ga0114993, IMG submission 87042) | Marine microbial communities from western Arctic Ocean - ArcticOcean_MG_CB2_150 | ecosystem: Environmental > Aquatic > Marine > Oceanic | place: Arctic Ocean: Canada Basin | collected...
ACAACTATACCTGCAATAAAATAGTTTCTAAACTTAGTTAAGATACTTTTTCTTTTTTTTTCTTCTGACATCTGTATACTGTGTATATGAATAGAATTAATAACATAAATAGAAGAAAATTTCTTGAATATTTTAGCGTATGCACTTGTGGTATTATCATGCCATCATGCACTAACGCACCAATTACAGATCGAAGACAACTTAAATTATTACCAGAAAGTACACTGAATAGACAAGCAGCTCAGCTATATGAAAATGTTAAAAAAAAGGCCAAGTTAAGTGATGATAAAGCTAAACTAAATGAAATAAAGGAAATTGGATCAAAAATTGAATATTCAGTTAGTGCATATTTTGATTCTGTTAATAAAAGAGATCCTACTCAAAACTTCAGATGGGAATATATACTTATTGATAATGATAAAATAAAAAATGCGTGGTGTATGCCGGGTGGAAAAATTGCTATCTATACTGGGATACTTCCAATTACAAAAAACAAACATGGCCTAGCGAATGTTATGGGGCATGAGATAGCGCATGCGGTGGCAAAGCATTCTGTTGAAAGAGCTAGCCGAGCTCTAGTTTTTAATGTTGGTACACAAATTGCAGACATTGCTTCAGGAGGAGTTTTGTCACGATCGGCGAGAGCAACTGGTGTCGATGTGGCTGGAATGCTTAGAACTTTTGGTATTGACAATCCGTTCGGAAGAAAACAGGAAACAGAAGCGGATTATTTAGGTTTGATATTTGCCTCATTGGCTGGTTTTGATATTAGAGAGTCTGTCAAAATATGGGATAGGATGAAAACTGCAAACAAGGGAAATGAACCTCCAGAATGGATGAGTACACATCCTTCTAACGATAAAAGAATACAAAATTTAAAAAAATGGATACCAGAAATAATATTAGATTACCCTCCAATTAAAGTGTAAATAATTATAGCAATCAATCGCTTGGTTTAGATGATGAAAGATTCATCGCAACAACTTTACAATATTCTGATGTACAAAACATTTATGTTTAACGTTGACTTTTTGGTGAGCCCTGATGGACTCGAACCATCGACCCATTCCTTAAAAGGGAATTGCTCTACCAACTGAGCTAAGGGCCCACATAGAAATCATTTGAGTTTAGATGGTTGTTTTTTTTTATTTAATTTTAAAAAAAAACTTTTGGTGAAGTCCTCTTTAAAATTTTTTAAATTTCTTTACACTTAAAAAATCTAACAATAAAAAAATATCTAACTTAAATAATTTTTATTACCAAAGATCATGTATTTATTGCATAAGCTTAAAAATTGCAAACACTTTGAAATTGAAAAATTGTCCTATATTGGGGAGATTCTTAAAAAAAGTATGATCCAGCAGGTAAGAAGAAACAAAATAGAACATGGCAGACCCCACGTTGCTGTTTTAGAAGCAATAAATTTTAAATGTACAGTTTTTAAAATTACTCTCGTGATACATAACATATGGATTAGAAATTTAATTCAATCATAAAAGTAAAAACAAAACTAAATTATATTATAATATTTGTTATAAAAATCGTTAAATGTGTCGTTTTTAATAGATTCTCTAATTTTTAACATTAATTCTTGATAAAAATTTATATTGTGTAATGTTAAAATCATTGAGGCTAAAATCTCATTAGTAGTAATTAGATGATTAATATAACTTTTTGAATACATGTTTAAACTGCGCAATTTGTTATTCTTGTTAATTGGGGTATCATCTTTTTGATATTTTGCATTTTTTAAATTTAATCTACCTTCCCAAGTAAAAGCTAATCCTGTTCTGCCAGATCTTGTGGGCAAAACACAATCAAACATATCTACACCACGTTTAACAGCTCCAAGAATATCAGAGGGTGTTCCAACGCCCATTAAATATCTAGGTTTGTTTTTGGGCATTAGTTTTGTAATTCCATCTAGAACTTTAAACATCTGAGCTTGAGTCTCCCCTACGGCTAAACCACCTATAGCATAGCCATCGAAGCAAATTTCCTTTAAACTTTCCAAACTTTCAATTCTTAAATCATCAAAAATTCCACCTTGAACTATTCCAAATAGAGCTTTTTTTGGACTGTCGCCAAATTCAAGCTTTGATCTTTCTGCCCATTTTGTGGACAATTTCATTGAATTGTTTACAATTTTTTTATCTGTAGTCATTTTGGGACATTCATCTAAAACCATAATTATATCTGAATTAATATCTTTTTGAATTTTTATACTTTGCTCAGGAGATAACACAAATTTTTTTCCATCAATGTGTGAATTAAAAATAGCACCTTCAAGCTCATTAATTTGAACAAGTTTAGATAATGACATTATTTGAAACCCCCCTGAATCAGTAAGTATTGGCAACTTACAATTCATAAAGTTGTGTAAGCCTCCAACTCTTTTAATTCTTTCTACGCCAGGTCTGATCATTAGATGATATGTGTTAGATAAAATTATTTGTGAGCCTGTAGAAACTAGATCTTCTATAAAAACTGATTTGACGGTTGCTTGAGTTCCCACAGGCATAAATGTCGGTGTGTCAATAATTCCTCTGGGAGTGCTAATTTTTCCAAGACGGGCATCAGCATTTTCTTTTAGCAACTTAAAAGAAAATTTTTCAGATGACATTGTTTAGATCAACAAATTATTTAGATAACAGGCTTATAATTTGATCGGGATTTATAACTGCTCCATTAGATCCTTCACCTTTTTTTATCAAATCAACAAATTCCATACCCTCAATTACTTTTCCAAAAATTGAATATTGTCTATCAAGAAAAGGGGAGGCTTTTAAACATATAAAAAATTGACTATTTGCACTGTCTGGATCATTTGATCTAGCCATAGATAATGTTCCTCTTTCATGCGGTAAGTCACTAAATTCAGCTTTTAAATCAGGATAGTCAGATCCTCCAGTGCCAGCAAGTTGAAGGTCGTAAGTATCTAATTTTGAATTTCCAAATTTAACATCACCAGTTTGAGCCATAAAATCTTCTATAACTCTGTGAAATACGACACCATCATATTCTTTTTCACTTACTAAATCTTTGAATCTTTTTACGTGGTTAGGAGCAATCTTGTCAAACAATTCAATCACAACATCACCATTTTGCAGTTTTAAAATCATAATATTATCCTTTGCGTTAACTGAGTTAATGAATAAAAAAAAGAAAATAAATATTAATATTTTGTTTTTCATATTTTGTTTTTTAATGCTTTTTGAATACTTTTGCTAACAAAATTATTAATTTTTCCATTTAATCTAGCAATTTCCTTAACAAATTTAGAAGATATGACTTGTTTATCTACATCTGACATCAGAAAAACAGTTTCAATATTTTTATCAAGTTTTCTATTCATTCCAGCAAGCTGAAATTCATATTCAAAATCAGACACAGCTCTTAATCCGCGAAAAATAGTTGTAGCTTTAAATCTTTTGCAAAGACTTGTTGTTAGGGTATCAAAAGATACAACTTTGATAATTTTTTTTTTAAATTTTAAGTCTTTAAAAAGCGAATCTTTTATTAAAGAAACTCTTTCGTGGGCATCAAATAGATAATCTTTGTTGTTATTGCTTGATACCGCAACAACAACCTCGTCAACAATTTTTAAAGACCTTTTTATGACGTCTATATGGCCGTATGTTAACGGGTCAAAGGTTCCTGGATATATTCCTATTTTTTTCATATAACTTGTTAGCTAAAATTTTCTTCAATTTTAATTGCTGAAACTACTTTTTCAGATCCAGATAAATTGAAAATTCTTACTCCTTGAGTGTTTCGTCCGGCACTTCTTATTTCTTTTACTGCACACCTGATTACTCTGCCTTTGTCTGTAGATAAAATTATTTCATCGATTTCGTCGACCGGGAAACAGGCAGCAACATTACCGTTTCGTTCAGAGGTAATTATACCAATAATTCCCTTTCCGCCTCTATTAGTAACTCTATAATCATAATATGAAGTTCTTTTACCAAATCCATTTTCTGTAATTGATAAAATATACTTTTGCTTAGCTTTGATTTCGGAAGATTTATTTTTATCTGCATTGCCATTTTTAAGTAAATTTTTCACAGTTTTAGGATTTATATTGACATTATTTACAATAGATAAAGATATAATTTTATCATCGTTAGAAAGCTCAATTCCTTTTATACCTTTTGAGGACCTTCCTTTAAACACTCTTAATTTCTTTGACTTAAACCTTATGCATTTTCCTAACTTGGTGCTTAAAATAATATCTTGATCATCACTGCAAATTTTAACAGCTATAATCTTATCATCCGCATCAAGCTTCATAGCAATTTTTCCCGTTGATTGTATGCTTGCAAAATCTTCTAACGTGTTTTTTCTAACTTTACCTTTTGAAGTAACAAATATGACATGAAATTTTTTCCATTCACTTTCATTTTCAGGGAGTGGCATTATTGAGCTTATTGAATGATGACTCTTCAAGGGCAAAAGATTGAATAAAGTTTTACCTTTTGAATTGGAGGTTCCCTGGGGAATTTTCCACGCTTTCAGTTTATAAACTAGTCCTTGTGTCGAAAAAAATAAAACTGGTGTATATGAATTTGCAGTAAATATTTGAACTACAAAATCCTCGTCACGTGTTTTAATTCCTGATTTACCTTTTCCACCTCTTTTTTGTATCTTAACTGATGATAAAGATCCACGTTTGATGTAACCTTTGTTTGTTATCGTAACTACAATTGCCTCTTTTTGAATTGTTTCTTCAATGTTATAATTTAATACTGCGTTTGTAATTTTAGTTCTTCTTTTAACTGAAAATTTATCTTTAATATTGTTTAATTCATTAACAATATAATTAAATAATTCTTTTTTTGACTTTAATAATTTTTCATATTCATTTATTAACAAAGAAAGCTTTTTTATTTCAGTTTCTATTTCATTAATTCCAAAGGCAGTCAATTTTTGCAATCTTAGGTCTAGGATCGACAAAACTTGAGTTTCTGACAAAGAATAATTATTTTGATTTTTCTCTGAACTTATCAATTTAATTAGACTTGATGTCTTGGTAATTTTCCATTTTTTATTTAGCAAGTTTTTTTTAGCTTCGTCAGTATTCTTAGACTTTTTTATAATTTTTATTATTGCATCTATATTTTCAACAGAAACCGAAATTCCTATTAATACGTGAGCTTTATCTTGAGCTTTTTTTAAATCAAACTTTACTTTTTTAGTTAAGGTCTGTTCTCTAAATTTAACAAATTCAGATATAAATTCCTTTAAATTCAGTATCTTTGGTTTTCCATCAACTATCGCCAAGGTGTTAAATCCAAAAGATGATTCGATAGATGTTAGTTTATATAATTGTCTTTTAACAGTTTCTGGCTCTACATTTCTTCTTAAATCTATTACAACTCTAACTCCTTCACGATTTGATTCATCTCTAATATCACTTATGCCTTCTATCTTTTTATCTCTAGCTAGTTCCGCAATTCTTTCATTTAAAACTGATTTATTTACTTGGTATGGAATTGATTTGATTACCAACCTTTCTTTACCGTTTTTTAAACTTTCTTCATCTATTTCACCTCTGATTTTAATAGAGCCTCTTCCTTTGCTGTAACCATTTTTTAAGTTATCCTGACCAATAACTATTCCACCAGTTGGAAAATCTGGTCCAGGAACTTTTTTCATTAATTGACCAATTGTTATATTGTTGTTGTTGATAAAGGCTATGGTTGCGTCAATGATTTCTCCTAAATTATGTGGCGGTATACTTGTGGCCATTCCTACAGCAATCCCACCCGCTCCATTTACTAAAAGATTTGGAAATTGTGATGGTAAAACAGTAGGTTCCTTTTCTGTTTCATCATAATTACTTCTGTATTCAATTGTATTTTTTTCTATATCATCAATTAAGTGTTGAGAAATTTTTGCTAACTTTGTTTCTGTATATCTCATTGCAGCCGCAGGATCTCCATCGATTGAACCAAAATTTCCTTGTCCATCGATCAAAGGAAGGCTCATAGAGAAATCTTGAGTTAGTCTTACCAAGGCATCATAGACAGCCTGATCTCCATGGGGGTGATATTTACCAATAACGTCACCGACTACTCTTGCAGATTTTCTAAATTGTTTAGACCAATCAAAGCCTCCTTTGTACATTGCAAAAATTATTCTTCTATGAACTGGCTTTAAGCCATCTCTAACGTCGGGTAGAGCTCTACTAACAATTACACTCATAGCATAAGATAAGTATGATGAACTCATTTCATCATAAACAAGTATAGGTTTGTGATTGTTGCTAGGTATCGTGGGTTCTTTAATTTCCATTTAGATTAAAAAGGGATTTCATCATCAAGATCACTAGGGACAGGATTGTCATCATTCGGAAGTGAACTTTTTGAAGCATTGTCATCCTGAGTAGTTTCTAGTTGATTGTTTTTGCTTGAAAGAATTTTGAAAGATGAATTAAAGCCCTGCAAAACAATTTCGGTTGAATATTTGTCTATACCTAATTTTTCATCTTTCCATTTTCGAGTTGTGAGCTGACCTTCTATATAAACCTGCGCACCTTTTTTAACATACTGCTGAACAACATTAACAAGTCCTTCATTAAATATTACAATTCTATGCCATTCAGTTTTTTCCTTTTTTTCTCCAGTATTTTTGTCTTTCCAGGTATTGCTTGTTGCTAAACTAAGTCTAGCAACATTTTTGCCGTTCACCATTTGCTTGATTTCAGGATCGGCTCCTAGTCTGCCGATCAAAAGTACTTTATTTAAGCTTCCTGCCATATTTTTAAATAGAATTGTTTAAAGATTAATTGTTAATATATGCAAATATAACATATTTCCATCTTTTTATTAATAGGTTAGATATAGATGTTATAAAAATGCTTAAAAAAATCGTTATAAAAGGCGCAAAAGAACACAATTTGAAAAATATCTCACTAGAGATACCAAAAGATAAATTTATTGTCATTACTGGACTTTCTGGGTCAGGAAAATCGTCATTAGCTTTTGACACTATTTATGCTGAGGGTCAGCGTAGGTATGTGGAAAGTTTATCTGCATACGCAAGACAATTTTTAGATAAAATGAAAAAGCCAAACGTAGACTTAATTGAAGGTTTGAGTCCAGCTATTGCTATAGAGCAAAAAAATACTTCAAAAAATCCCAGATCAACTGTTGCTACAGTAACAGAAATTTATGATTATATGAGGGTTTTGTATGCAAGAGCTGGAACGCCCTACTCTCCATTTACAGGCAAACCTATTAAGTCACAAAGCGTCGCTGAAATTGTTGATAAAATAAAATCTCTTCCAAAAAAGAATACAATATTTTTATTAGCTCCTATAGTTAGAGGACGCAAAGGAGAATATAAAAAAGAAATAGCAAACTATAAAAGACGAGGCTTTCAAAGAATTAAAGTCGACGGAAAGTATTATAATATAGATGACTTTCCAGAATTAAATAAAAAAATTAAACATGATATTTCCATCGTTGTAGATAGAATAGTAATAAATAGTGAATTAGGAAATAGACTTGCTGAAGGCGTTGAATCTGCTCTTAATTTATCTGACGGTTTGCTGTTTGTTGAATATGAAAATGAAACACTTCCCAAAAAATATAGAAAAGTTGAAAAAGTTGTTTTTTCATCAAAATTTGCTTGTCCAGAAAGTGGTTTCACTATTGAAGAAATTGAACCAAGACTATTTTCTTTTAATAGTCCGTATGGTGCTTGTGAGGAATGTGAGGGCATTGGTGTGAATTTAAATGTAAATCCTAATTTAGTAGTTCCAAATACTAAAAAAAGTATAGGCGAAGGAGCTATTGAACCTTGGGCAAAATCAAAATTTTTATATTACGCTCAAACATTATCTTCATTAGCTAGACATTATAAAATTTCATTAGATACACCGTGGAAAAAACTAACGAAAGAATTTAAAGATATAATTCTTTATGGCTCTCATGATGATGAAATAAAATTTAATTACGATGATGGTCATGAAAAATACTCTACTAAAAAAACATTTGAAGGTGTAATTAATAACCTTGAAAGAAGATTCTTAGAGACGGAAAGTGAATGGAAAAGAGAAGAAATTTCACAATATCAAAGTGAGTCAAGTTGTGAAAAATGTAAAGGCATGAGACTTAAAGATGAAGCTTTGTGTGTTAAAATTGATGACCTTAATATTAGTGAAGTAACTATAAAATCTATATCTGAGGCAAAAAAATGGTTTGAAAGTCTTAATAGCAAATTAAATGAAAAAGAAAAAAAAATAGCACAACATATTTTAAAAGAAATAAATGAACGATTAAATTTTTTATTAAATGTTGGGTTAGATTATTTAACTTTATCAAGAGAATCTGGAACGCTATCTGGTGGTGAAGGTCAAAGAATTAGATTAGCGTCGCAAATTGGATCTGGGCTTACGGGAGTTCTTTATGTTTTAGATGAACCGTCTATTGGCCTCCACCAAAAAGATAATATAAAATTAATTAAAGCATTAAAAAGATTAAGGGATCTTGGTAATACTGTAATAGTTGTAGAGCATGATACCGAAACTATGGAAAATGCAGATCATATTATTGATCTAGGGCCCGAAGCGGGTGTTAATGGTGGTGAAATAGTTGCGCAAGGGGAATTAAAAGAAATATTGAAAAATAAAAACAGCATTACGGCAAATTATTTATCTAAAAAAATGAATATTGCAATTCCTAAAAAAAGAAGATTGGCAAAAAACGGAAGGTACTTAGAAATTTTAGGAGCAGCTGGAAATAATTTAAAAAAAGTAAACTTAAAAATACCTTTGGGAACATTTACATGTGTTACTGGTGTCTCTGGAAGTGGAAAATCAACTTTGATACTTCATACCTTGTATAATGCTTTAAATTTAATGTTAAATAATAACAAATCAAGAAAGTTGCCAAAAACTTTTACCGGATATAAGGGGGTTGAGTTAATAGATAAAATTATTGATATTGATCAATCCCCAATTGGGAGAACACCGAGATCAAATCCCGCCACATACACCGGAGCATTTGGCCCTATAAGAGATTGGTTTGCTAGTTTACCGGAGTCAAAATCTCGAGGCTATAAAATTGGAAGATTTTCTTTTAATGTAAAAGGAGGTAGATGTGAGTCTTGTGAAGGAGATGGGGTTATAACTTATGAAATGCATTTTTTACCAGACGTTTATATCCCATGTGATGTTTGTAAAGGAAGCAGGTATAACAGAGAAACTTTAGAAATTAGATTTAAGGATAAAAACATTGCTGATGTTTTAAATATGACCGTAGATGAGGGTTGTGATTATTTCGTCAATATACCCGCTGTGAGGTCCAAGTTGTTAACATTGAAGAAAGTTGGCCTGGGTTATATTAAAGTTGGGCAGCAAGCTACTACATTATCTGGCGGTGAGGCACAAAGAATTAAATTAGCTAAAGAGTTGTCGAAAAGATCGACTGGAAGAACTTTGTACATTTTAGATGAGCCAACTACTGGTTTGCACGCTCATGATATAAAAAAACTTTTGGAAATATTGCAAACATTTGTAGTGCTGGGTAATACTGTTGTTGTTATAGAGCACAATTTAGATGTAATTAAAACTGCTGACTGGATAGTGGATATGGGCCCTGAAGGTGGTATAAAAGGAGGTCAAATAATAGCTGAAGGAAATCCAGAAAAAGTTAGTGAAATAGCCAGTAGTTATACTGGTAATTTTTTAAAACAAATTATTAACACTAAAATGAAAAAAACAGGTTAGTATCCAGATAAAAAATGGTATAGTGAATCATGCTTTCAATTTTACAATCATTGTCTAAAACAATACATCTTTCTATTGTATTAACTATATTGCTATTTATTGGTTTGTATGTTGGGGGTGGAGAATGGGCTTTCGATCAACTTTTTTGGAGTTGGTTGTTTCGTTACTTTCATGTTTTGGCTGGTATAATGTGGATAGGATTATTATGGTACCTAAATTTTGTACAAATACCAAGCATGCCAAAACTTACCGATGAACAAAAACCTGCAATTACTAAAGTGATTGCTCCTGCTGTTCTTTTTTGGTTTAGATGGGCTGCGTTAGCAACAATAGTTACTGGTTTAATAGTTGCAACTTTAAATGGTTATGTACACCAAGCCATGACGTTAGGAATTGGTAGTGGTGATAGTAAAAATACGGCCATTGGTATTGGAATGTGGCTAGGTTTAATCATGGCTTTTAATGTCTGGTTTATTATTTGGCCTAATCAAAAAAAAGCTCTTGGAATAATTGAATGTTCTCCTGAAGAAAAACCTATATCTTTAAAAAAAGCTGTAATGGCATCTAGAATAAACACTTTATTATCATTGCCAATGTTACTTTCAATGGTAATGGCACAAAATTTATACTAAACATTCTCATTAATTTCTTCTTTTGTAACAGTTTTGTAGTTAACATTTGTATAATTAAGTAATGGTGTAGCTACAAAAATTGAAGAGTAAGTTCCGATTATAACCCCAACAATCATTGCAAAAGAAAAACCTTCGAGTATAGCTCCTCCAAAGATAAATATAGAAAATAAAGCTAATAAAGTTGTAATTGATGTAATCAAAGTTCTTGATAAAGTTTCATTTGTAGAAATATTTGAGATTTCTATAATCTTTAAACTTGTAAACTTTCTTAAATTTTCACGTATTCTATCGAATATTACTACAGTATCATTCATTGAATAACCAACGATGGTTAATACCGCAGCTATGATAGACAAATTAATTTCATAGGATAATAAGGAAAATATCCCTAATGTTATAACCACATCATGAACTATAGCAACAATGGCACCTAAGCTAAATTGCCACTCAAACCTAATCCATATATAAAACAACATTGCAGCTAATGACAGTGTTATTGCTAACAACCCAGCCTTTAATAATTCATTGCTTACTTTAGGCCCAACATTTTCAACGCGCCTAAAATTAATATTTTCGTTTAAATCTGAAGTTAGCTGGTCATTAATAATTTTTATTTGATTTTTATTTTTAGAAGATTCTTGCTCAAACTTAACTAAATAATCATTGTTTTTTCCAAATTTTTTAACTGTAACATCACCTAAGTTCATTTTTAAAAAAGATGATCTAATATCAGATATGTTTACACTGGTATTTTCAACTCTTAACTCGATTAACGTGCCTCCTTTAAAATCTACGCCCAGGTTTAAACCTTTGAACACAAGCACGGCTATTGAAAGGCAAATTAGCGTAGCAGATAAAATATTTAGCTTTTTATAATGCTGTGTAAAATTTATACTTTTTGAAATATTAAAAATCATATAATTATTTTTTTATCTTTATTTCTCATTACATAAAATGATGATAAGTGTCTTGCAAAGAAATATGCTGAAAATAGAGTGGTAAGTATCCCTACCCCCAACGTTATAGCAAATCCTTTAACAGGTCCCGATCCAAGGAAGAAAAGTATAATTGCTGATATTAATGTCGTTACATTTGCGTCTAAAACTGCTGTTTTTGCTTTCGTGTACCCCATATCAAAAGCATGAATAATTGAATTTTCTGTTTTCATTTCCTCTTTAATTCTTTCAAAAATTAAAACATTAGCATCAACAGCCATTCCAACGGTTAGAATAATACCTGCTATACCAGGCAACGTAAGAGTTGCTTCAAGTAAAGTTAAGATTCCAATCAGCAAAGTAAGATTGGTGATTAGAGCCAAGTCAGAAATAATTCCTAAAAATCTATATTTTATAACCATAAATATAATTACTAATAGAAAACCAATAAGCAATGATATTGTCCCAGCTTTAATAGAGTCTTCTCCTAAATCAGGTCCTACAGTTCTTTCTTCGACAATTTCAAGTGGCGCAGGTAGAGCGCCAGATCTTAAAAGCAGAGCAAGATCCGTTGCAGATTGAAAAGTAAAATTTCCAGTAATTTGACCGTTTCCACCAACTATTGGTTCCCGAATTTGTGGCGCATTAATTATTTTGTTATCTAAAATGATAGCCAATCTTTTTCCAACATTTTTTTGAGTTGCTTTAGCAAATTTTTTTGTTCCAATTCTATCTAGAGCAAAAGTAACCACGCTTTCATTATTTACATTATCAAAGGTTGCTTTGGCATTGATCAAGTTATCTCCATTTAAAATAACTCTTTTGTTAACTTTGGACGATTTATCTTCATTTTCAAAAAAAATAGTTTCGTTTCCAAATTCACCATCTTCATCAGATACAAATCTAAAAGTTAAATTAGCTGTTTTGCCGAGCAAATCTTTAA
>Ga0114993_10005483_pt1 | contig 12240 bp, 15 predicted proteins | sample ArcticOcean_MG_C_FD_87042 | JGI IMG/M metagenome (GOLD analysis project Ga0114993, IMG submission 87042) | Marine microbial communities from western Arctic Ocean - ArcticOcean_MG_CB2_150 | ecosystem: Environmental > Aquatic > Marine > Oceanic | place: Arctic Ocean: Canada Basin | collected...
CACCGGAAGATTTTGGGGACCGTGACCATTGGCTCGTCCGAAGCCATCATGATGGCGCTCATCGCCCACCGCCATAATTGGATGGTGAAATGGGAAGAACGCAGGGGCGATCCGGTAACGTTAGCCGTTGATTGCCGCCAACAGCGCGTCATGAACGGCGTGCGGGGTATGGGACCTCGGAATACGCTGGTTGAAATCACCGGCGATGACGGATGGGATATTGGCGTCCAATCCGGCCAGGAAATCCTGCAAGCCCTGCAAGTACGCCAGGTGGATGGACCAGGGCTTGGGCCTGGGTGTGACGCCCATCGGCGCCGCCATGTGGTAGGGGATGCAGACGCCGGTGATGCGCATGGGGCCGAGGGGCGTTATCGTCATGCCGGACACCAAAGCCTCGGTGCCGGTTGCGCCGTAAACCACATCCGACCAATCATTGGGGCTCCACAAAAGCACCTTGCGCTCGGTCTCGGCGGTTTTTGACCAGACCCGGCCGGCCGCCGAAAGGACGTGGCCGCCCAGATCATCCAGGCTGCCTGCGTGCGCTTCGGTCAGGCAGATGATGTCCGCCTCCGTAGCCTGCGTCCGCGCCAGCAATTGCGCTGCCTGCCAGGATGCGGGCAAGCGGCGCTCGAAATTCCAGTTGAGGATGCGCAGCGAGCCGGTCACGAACCGCCGGCTTGTGCGGCGGCGATTTCGGTTAGATTGCGCTGGTCCACCTTGTCGCCGACCATGGGCAGGGCGTCCAGCGTCACCAGCCGCTCCGGGATTTTGTAATAGGCGAGCCCACGCGCCGTGAGGTACTGGCGCAACGTCTCCAGCGTCAGCTCGGCGCCCGCCGCCGGCACCACGCAGGCGCAGACCCGCTCGCCCAATATCGGGTCCGGCACCGGCACCACCGCCACTTGGTCAATATCGGCGTGGGTGCGCAAAATGGTCTCGATCTCAACCGGGATCACCTTGTCGCCGCCGCGCACGATGACGTTCTTCATGCGCCCGATGATCGCATAGTTGCCGTGCGCATCCCTTTGCGCCAGATCGCCGGTCTGGAACCAGCCGTCGATCCAACTGTCCGCACCGGCCGCGCCCAGATAGCCGCCGACGCAGCAGGGGCCGCGCCCGATCAAATGGCCGATCTTGCCCGCCGCCACGTCGGCGCCATCCGCATCGACCAGCCGGAACTCGGTGCCGCCCCGTGGTTTGCCGACGGTATGGCGGCGCACATCGGGTGCATCGTCCGGCGCCGGGCAGGCCCAGCCGCCGAAATCAGCGCCGCCATAGGTGGAGACGACGCTGGCCCCGGTGACGCTCTCCAACTCTTCGGCCAGCGACGCCGGCATCACCGCGCCGGACGTATACCAGATGCGGACGCTGCCGGTATCGATGCTGCCAAGACCGGGGGCCATCATCGCCAGTTGCGCCGGCGTCGCGCAGACCAGGCTCGGCCGCTCGGCCTCAATCAAGGCTAACGCAGTCTCGGCCGCGAATATGGGCATGGTGACGATACTGGCGCCAATCATCGGCGCCGCCAGCCAGGCGGGCCGCGCCGGGCCGGTGCCGTGGGACAGGACCAGGAAGATGTCATCGGGGCTTAAGTCCAAAATCTCGATCTGGCCGAGGGCGCGGCGGCCAGCCGCCTCGCCGGTGTAATGGGCGATTTTGGGGATGCCTTCGGAGCCCGATGTAGCCAGGGCGTGCACCACCTCTCCTAAGCCCAGCGGCGGCGCTGTCGGCACCGGGCCGTCCAGTTTGGGCAGGGTACTCTCGGGCAGGGTCAGACGCTCCGGCGGAATTTTAAGAAGGCTGCAAACCGCGTCGCATTCGGCCTCAAAATCCCGGCGCCGGAATTTGCCCTTGGAAATCAGCAGCGCCGGGTTTGTACCTTCCAATATGGAGGTCAGCTCGCGCTTGCCCTGGCTGGCCGGCACCGGAATGAAGGGATGGCCGGCGCGCTCGGCGGCGAAGCGCAAAAGGTTCCATTCGGCGCAGTTGGGCAGCCAGGCAACCACCGGGCGGCCGCGCGCGAACCCCTTGGCGGCCAGCCATCCGGCCGCCGCTTCCATCCAGGCGGCGGTCTGCCCCCAAGAAAGCCGGAAGCGGTCATCGGCGAGGGCGGCGGCGTCGGGGCGCTCCAGCCCATGGCGCGCAACTGCCTGGGGGATGGTCTCCATCAGCCCTTCTCCAACGCCTCCGTCACTGTGAAATAATCGGTGTAGGGCGCGGCATCGAACACGGCCGGCAAATGTTCGGTGATGCGGACGCTGCACGGTTTGGCCTCGCGGACGCCGACCACCGAGCGCAGCCATAAATGGGGCTCGCCCTCCTGCGGCGTCTCGGAAATGACGGCGCGCACATTTATGCCTTTATATTTATGCCGCCCAGGGCTCAGATCGCGCAACGTCAGCACCACTTCGGAACCGGAAACGGCGTGGGCGCGGTCGCGGACGAAGGCTTCGTATTCCTGTGTCATGATGTTTCTCCCGCTAAAGTCCCAGTTTATTCCAGCGCGCATTGACCCGGTCCTGCACATCCTGGGAATACATGGAATCCAGGGTGGCGCGGATCGGCGTCGAGCCGGCGGGCCAATCGGGCGGCCAGGTGGCATCGAAGGCGACACTGGCGCCGCGTTGAGCAACCCGTTCCTCCTGACTATAGGCCGGGGTCAAGGCGTTGGCACGGCCTTCGTAGGTATGAACGTGGGTGCCCCGCTCGGGGTGGCATTTGGTCGAAAAGGCGTGGATCACGGCGGACATGTTGAAGACATCCACATCGTCATCCACAACGATCACCTTGGACATCAGGGCGCGGCGCGCGGTCAAAATCTCGACCACCTTGCGGGCGATATCGGGGCCGCCCCGGCGCACCGAGACAATTGCCATATGGACGCCGCTTTCGGGCGGAATATAAACCTCGGACACCGGGATATCATAGCGTTCCAGGCGCCGGCGGATGGCGATGGCGCCGGAGATCGAGGTGGTGACGGCGCTCGAATCCATGAAGCCGGTGGTGTCGATGGTGAAAATCGGATCGCGCCGATGGGTGATGGCGGTGACCCGGGCGCAGACCGAATTGCCCATCTCGCCCGAGCGGTAGCCCGGATATTCGCCGTAGGGGCCTTCCTGGGCGATCTTGTCGGGATAAATCTCCGCCTCGACGACGATCTCGGCCGACGCAGGCACGAACAGGTCCGAGGTTTCGCACTTGATCAATTCCACCGGCCGCTCGCCCAAGCCGCCGGCCAGCTCGACCTCGTCGCCGCCGATGCGAAAAGTTGCGGTCGAGGATAAATGGCTGGGCTGGTCGGCGCCGATGACGATAGCAATAGGCATCGCCTCGCCGGCCGGCACATAGCCGTCGAGCAGCATCTTGCCGAGATGGCTGTTGGGCCGGGGATAGCCGGTCAGGTGGCGCTCATCATGGACCATGAAGCGGTACATGCCCCAATTAACCCAGCCACTATCACGGTCCTTGGAGATCACCAGATCCCAGGTGCCGAGATAACGCCCGCCATCGCCGTCATGCACCATCGGCACCGGCAGATCGAACAAATCGATGTCGGCCTCGGGGATAATGACCTCTTTGCAGGGCGAGGAATTGACCAGCGTGGGCTTGATCGGGTTCTGTTCGCGCTCGGCATAGATCTTGTACATCTCGCGCACAGGCGTGGCGGCGGGCAGCCCGAGCGCCACCGCATAGCGCCGCCAGCCGGTCACCGGATTGGCGAGAACCCGCCAGCCCGCATAATCCTTGATGTTGTTGAACATAAAGGCAGGGCCGTCCCGCTCGCAACTGAGGCGGCCGATGCCGGCCAGTTCCTGATCCCAATCCACCGCGTCGTCGATGGTGACCAGATCGTTTCCCGATTGCAGCGCTTCGGTGAATTCTCTGAGATCCTTATGTGCCATTTATTGTTTCCCTCCTTGGTGCCACCCCGAAGTGATCCCTAAAATGGGAGTGCCTGTTGCGCAAGACATCATTTGCCGCCGCACCGTTGATTACGATTTCGGGTGCTCGTCAATGACGGGCGCGAATGATAATGTGCCGCCGATTGGCGATTTACACCACACAACAAGGAGGACGGAATGGCGCATTTTTCCATCGTCGTGACGATCAAGGTCAAACCGGGCGAGGCGGACAAGTTTCGCGGCATCATTTTGGAAAACGCGGCGGCGTCGCTTCGCGATGAGCCCGAATGCCACAAATTTGATGTGTTGAATTACGAAGACGATCCCGAAACCTTTGTCTTTTACGAGGTCTATAGCAACGCCGCCTCCCTCGATGCCCACCGCGATACGCCCCACTTCAAGAAATTCGCCGCGGCAACGGGCGATCTGATCGCCGAGCGCGACGTCAAAAGGTGCCAGCTTATATCCTGAATGCGCCGCCCGACGACGTGCCGGAGATATTGGATCTGGTGATTTAATTTGTTGCCGACGTAAAGGTAATACGGGAAAGTTGGCATTGCCGCGCCCGGCAAGGAATTATTTGCGGTAAATATTTCGCGCGTATTGTTGCGTTTCGAGCCTACCGGAACCAGATAACAATAACGCGTCAACATCAGAGACCGCCCCATTGGACGACCAGTACGATATCGAGCGCTTGAATTTCCTTATTGTCGACGACAATAAGCATATGACCATGCTGGTCAAAAATCTGATCCATGCGCTCGGCTCGCGCAATGTTTCCGAAGCCAACGACGCCGCCGAAGCCTTTACCGAGCTGACCCATTTTCCCGCCGATATCATCATCGTCGATTATCAGATGCAGCCCCTGGACGGGCTGGATTTCGTGCGTCTGGTGCGCACCGGCTCGGACAGCCCGAACCCCTATGTGCCGATCATCATGCTGACCGGACACACCGAGATGTCGAAGGTCTTGAATGCCCGCGACGCCGGCGTTAACGAATTTCTGGCCAAGCCCTTGTCGGCCCGCTCGCTCTACGCGCGCATCCAGAAGATCATCTCCCAGCCCCGCGAGTTTGTGAAAACGCGCACCTTTTTCGGACCCGACCGCCGCCGCGTCACCAAAAACTGGGACGCACCCGAGCGCCGCAAAAACCCGCCCAGCCCGGCCACCGCCGAGGCGGCCGCAGCGGAAGCGGAAGCGGCAACGCCCGATGTGACCATCGCCGCCGGCACCAATGAAGAAGCCGGGCTTTCCCAGTCCGAACTGGACGCGCTGTTCGATTAGCCAGGCCTGGGCCGCTGCGCCTCGCCGCTGGGATTATAGTATTCTGCCATCGCCTTATTGAGCGCCCGGCCGGTCTCGCTGTCCTTGTTCTTGACCACGCCATCGACGTCTAGGCCGTTCGCTTTCTGAAATTTCTCCAGCCCGTCGAACAGGGCGTCGGGTTCGTTTTCGAGAAATAGGGTCGGGTGGGGTTTTGGGGCGAAGCCCAAATCCTGAAGCACGCCGTCCAGACCGCGAAGATCAACCGCGCCGTTGCCGCGATCCTGGCGGCGGGTGCGGGGGCGAGGCTGGTTGGGCGGTCGGCGGCGGGTTTGAACGGTCGGCCGGCTGAGAGGATTGTGGATATTGAAATAGGTTATCATAAAAATATTCCTGTAATATTCTCTGAAAGTGTAATATCATAGACAAATTACACGAACTGGTTGCGGATAATTCATGCGCTTGCTGATTGCCATATCCCTTGCCGTTCTATTGGCCGTCTGGCCGGGAATCGGTGGACCGCTCGCCTTCGCCGAGGAGGTCAATGGCGGCATCAATCTTGCGCTCCTAAAGCAGGCACAGGCGGGCGATAAGGAGGCTCAGATGAAGAGCGGGACGCTCTACGCCATGGGCAAATCGGTCGGAAAAGACTTGAATAAAGCGGACGTCTGGTTCCGGCGCTATGCTGGCGGCGATGGCAAATTGAACCATAATGTCGGTAAGATTTATAGTCGGATTGTCAAAGATTCTGGACGCGCCAGAATATGGTTTGAGCGGGCGGTCAAGTTCAATTACGCCGCCGCCCATGTTGGTCTTGGCAAACTTTATTTGAGCGGTGATGGCGTCGAACAAAATTTTGCCAAAGCCAATATGCATTTACAGAATGCATTGGCAGCAGGCGAGATTGGCGCGCACGGACTTATCGGCAGCATGTATTTTAATGGAAACGGGAGGCCCCGCGACTATGCCGTAGCGCGCAAACATTTCCTTCTCCACGTTGCTCCATATGACTATGCCCGCGAACTGGCCCACATCTACCGCCAGGGATTGGGAACCAGGCGTGATCCGGTCGAAGCGCTCAAGTGGTATCGGATTGCGCTGATCAACGGATGGAACGGCGCAATGTACGAATTGGGCACCATGTATTGGAACGGCGAGATCGCCCAACTCGATCCCCGGATCAGGTCGCTGGCCTGGTTCCTGCTCGGCGCCGGCCACGGGGGCGAGAAATCGGCGCGCATGGTCGAGAGATTGAAATCAGAGCTGCCCCGTCAAGTAGCGGAGCGAGCAGTGACGCAGGCGAAAACCCTTTCTGGGAAAATTAATTGGTATTCGGAGTTGGCCGATTATTTAAATGAAGCGCCGGCTGGGTTTCAAAATTAGGTGAGATCGAAATCCAATTCCCGCCTCAATAATTATTGGCTGCGCAGTTCGATAAGTTCTCTTGTGATCTCGCCCACGCGCAAAAATAGATCCGTCAATTTTTCTTGTATTTCTCCAAGCAAGTCATGGTCGTTTGTATTTCCCATTTGCTCGCGAAGATCGACGATTTCGTCGGCGATATCATCTCGTTCATCTAGCAATCTTTCGATCTTCTCTTCCGTGGATTCATCAGGAGGTTCAGGCGGTGCTGGCGGCAATTTTGCTTCTTCCGGCCCATCCTGAGTCCCACCCGCCTTCTTCCGCACGCTGGGATTATAATATTCCGCCATCGCTTTATTGAGCGCTCGGCCGGTTTCGCTGTCCTTGTTCTTGACCGCGCCATCGACGGTGAGCCCGTTCGCTTTTTGAAACTTTTCCAATCCATCGAACACGGTACCGGGTTTATTCTCGGAAAATTTAGTCGGATGAGGTTTTGGGGAAAAGCCCAATTTCTGCAGCACGCCGTCCAGACCCCGAAGATCGACCGCGCCGTTACCGCGATCTTGGCGGAGGGTGCGGCGTAGAGGATTCGAGATTTGCGGAATGGGTAATCAACATTTCCCCTATAATAATTCCTCAAAGTGTAATATAATAAATTGATTACACGATATGATTGCGAATTAAACATGCGCTTGCTGTTTGCCATATTCCTCGCCGCTATGTTGGCGGGCTGGCCCGGTCCGGACGGATTGCCGGCCAGTGCCGGGCAAACCAATGTTACTCCGCAAGCGTCGGAGTGGACCGATGCCCGCCTGGAGCACACCGATCCTCTCAAGCTGTTCGACATAGGCAAATCCCACGCGCTCGGCAAGGATGTGCCCATAATTTTAGGTTTGGCCACCCGGATGTTCGAATCGGCGCACCAACGCATGGCTTGGCTGGCCAGCGAGATTGGCCGGTTTTATACATACGAAGCCAAGGATGCAGACCGGGCGATCTATTGGTATAAGGCGGCAATCGCGCAAGGCGACAAATTGGCCTACGCATCGTTGGGTAATTTGTACTTTTCCGGGCGGCTCGTATCCCGGAATTATGCGATGGCGCGCCACTACTATCTTAAATCTACCGGGTGGCGGGCTCCAATACTCCTGGGCAAAATTTTTCTAAAGGGTCTGGGCACGAATCCTAGTCATGAGAGCGCCAAACAATGGTTCCTGGAGGCTGCCCGGCGCGGCAACCGATGGTCCATGCAGGAAATCGGTGAAACTTATCTCAAAGCTAATGGCATCGATTCGGAATTTGATACCGAAGCTTTGGCTTGGCTCATTGCCAGTATGCATTTCAACGAGAACCGTATCAGCCCGCAAGTCGATGCCCTAAATTTCGGATGAAGGCGCGTGACATCCAGGAGGCGAAGCGGAAGGCAGCGAAAATAATAGATATCGCCGCTCCCGCAGTCGAAGATTTTGTTAAAAAGCGAAAATCCATACAGGCTGAAATCGAGCGTCGGCGAACGAAATTTGATCAAACCGGTGAGCAACGAAGAAACCGATGAGAGGCGTACTTACGGATGTTTTACACCAAGTGCCCCTAGTGCCCTTTCAATGTCCCTTCTTTGCTTTTCGAGTTTGCGGCTTAGGTCGGTATATTCTCGATATTCTTGATCCGTAAATGGTGCAACGAATTTCTCAATCATTTTGCCTATTTTGTCGAAGACGGCCCACCATTGGCGAATTAATTCCTGGGCGGTTCCACTGCCCGTTTCGGGTTTAGGTTTTGGTTCCGGTCTGCCAGGATTGGTACCCGTGAGAATAACTTCGGGCCGTTGTTCACTTTCCGGCCCATCTTGCGTCCCACCGTCCCGCCTGCCCTCGCTGGGATTATAAAACTCCTCCATTGCCTTATTGAGGGCGCGCCCGGTTTCGCTGTCTTTGCTCTTGCCCGCGCCATCGACGGTGAGCCCGTTGGCTTTTTGAAACTTTTCCAATCCATCGAACAGGGCGTCGGGTCCGTTCTCGGAAAAGATCGTCGGATGGGGTTTTGGAGCAAAGCCCAAATCCTGAAGCACGCCGTCCAAACCCTGAAGATCAATCGCGCCGTTTTTGCCACCGCGCTCTGGGCTGTGATGGCGGTCATAGTGAATTGCCACAGCCTTTGCTATAAATTCAATGCTTCATCGTCAATAATACGGGCATGGCCATGCGATCCATCCGGGCGTTCGTTATAGCATTGCTTCTGGTTTCAGGCGCGTCCACTGCCGTCCGGGCGGCGGAGAAACGCATCCCACCGCCGGCGGAAGCCAATACGGCTGTGCTCAGGGCGAATTGGGATTTTTGGCAAGGCGTCAAATACGCCGAAGGCAGGGGTGTTGCCCAAAACCTTAAAATTGCCGAAAAATATTTTGAGTCCGCGTTCACGGGCGATCCGGAAAACGCCACCCTAATTGGCGTAGTTTATGAGAAGAAACTCAAAGATTTTGCCAAATCGTCTCACTGGTTCGAACACGGGGCGGCGGCGGGTGTCGAGCAAGCAGTCGATTATTTGGGGTTCCTTTACGACCATGCCAAGGAGCATCCGCTTCCTAACCATCAAGAATTTATCCGGCTGCGCAAATCGGATGACGGTTTCAGCGCCATCCGGCTTGGCCACATGTATTTATACGGCCGGAACGTAGAGCGCGATCTCGTTGAAGCCGATAAATGGTTTCGAAAAGCGCTTCGCAAAGGTCACATCCGACTGCTGGCTGATCTCGGCGATTACACACGGGACGGCTGGCTGGGACCTAACCGATTAAAAGTAAGGGCGCTTGCGTGGTACCATGCTGCCGCCAAGTTCGGCATCGTCCGGGCCCCAGGGGCGGCATTGGCGATTTCGTTCCATATGCCGGCATCGGAAACCCGTGCCGCCGAGGCTTTATCGATGAAGCTGATTGCGGAATTGAAAACGTTCGATGTGAAAATTTATCCCTTTCCGTGAAACCGCAAGTCACCGCTCTAGACCGGAATTCCCGGTTTTTTCTTTGAATTCGGTATACGGTCCTGAAATAGCGTTTTGGAGTGCGCCGTCCAAGCGCCGCATATCAACGGCGCCGTTTTTGCCACCGCGCCCTGGGCTGTGATCGCGGTCATAGTGAATTGCCACAGCCTTTGCTATAAATTCAATAATTCATCGTCAATAATACGGGCATGGCCATGCGATCCATCGGGGCGTTCGTTATAGCATTGCTTCTGGTTTCAGGCGCGTCCATCGCTGTTCGGGCGGCTAATCCAATCGCACCGCCTTTCACCCAAGAGAAATTGGGCGCGCTCAATGATATTCAGCTTTTTGTCTTCGGCTGGGATTATGCCGAAGGCAGGGGGGTCGCCCAAAATTTGGACCTTGCCAAACGATTATTCGAAGCGGCTTTTAAGCGCGACCCAGAGCATGCAATTGGAATTGGCCATGTCTACCAGGAGAAGCTAAAGGATTTTGCCGCCGCTTCCCGGTGGTACGAGCGCGCCGCCGCATTGGGTGTAAAGAATGGCGTTGAGTTTTTGGGGTTCCTTTACAAAGACGTGAAGCAGCATCCGCTTCCTGTCCATGCGGAATTTCAGCGCATGCTTCAATCGGATGACGGTTACAGCGCCATCCGGCTTGGCCGCATGTATTTGTTCGGCTGGGACGTAGCCCGCGATCCCGTCGAGGCCGAGAAATGGTTCCGCAAAGCACTCGGCAAAGGCCATCTTCGGTTACTGGCCGATCTCGGCGATTACACATCGTACGGCTGGATGGGCAATCATGAATCCGGCGTCACTGCGTTGGCCTGGTACCTGACCGCCGCCCATTTCGGAGATGACCGCGCCCGCAAAGAAGCAATGAAACTTTCGGCCCAAACATTACAGGACATGAGCCTTTTGTCCCGGCAACAAAGTCGGCGGTTACTGGACGATTTGAAAGATTTTGATGGAAATAAATTTCCGTTCCCCTCAAATCGCGAACAGTGATCCGAAATTAGATTGGAATTCCCGGCTTTTTCTCCGGTCCCGGTTTTTTTTCCGTCCCTGGTTTTTTATTTGGTACAGTAGGCTTGGGAAATTTCGGTGGCGGTCTTTTTTCCGGCATATAGCCGGGCCGCTGCTCCAATAAAGCGCCGAGTTCACCCCGGCATACCGGTACTCGCTTTATTAGATCGGTCCAGATTCGTTTCCATCGCTTACCTTCTGCCGTTCCTGAATTAAGGTCCATATTGCGTTCGGCTTCATCAGCGTCTGCCTGCAAAGCCGCACATTCAGCTCTTTTTTCCGCGATTTCTTTCTCCAGTTCTTCGTCAGGCTCCGGTTCGGGCGGCGGTGTCGGCCTGCCAGGATCGGTACCCGTGAGAATAACTTCGGGCCGTTGTGCACCCGCCTTCCTTCGTGCGCTGGGATTATAATATTCCTCCATCGCCTTGTTGAGGGCGCGTCCGGTTTCGCTGTCCTTGTTCTTGACCGCGCCATCGACGGTGAGCCCGCTCGCTTTTTGAAACTTTTCCAATCCATCGAACAGGGCGTCGGGCTCGTTCTCGGAAAATATGGTCGGATGGGGTTTCGGGGCGAAGCCCAAATCCTGGAGCACGCCGTCCAAGCGCCGCATGTCAACGGCGCCGTTCTTTTTGTCCCGGCGGCTGGTCGGGCGGCGGGGCTGGTTTGGCGGCCGGCGCCGGGTTTGGGGAAGCGGCCGGGCAATGGGACTGTGGATATCGAAATAGGTGATCATTGAATAATCCTGCCGTGGTTGAAATTATTAATGGAAATATTATAACTTAAATACCCCATAAAAGTCAAGTTTAAAATTATTTAATTCCAATTTGTAATCCAACATACGCATAATTTCTATTTTTGGCTTTGACCCTGTTTTTTTAACCTAAAAAACACGCAATTATCGGACGATACAAGGGTTTATCCTCTTGAAAAATCGATATAACAGCCTATATTATAATATTGAAACAGGATTTTTCGTCTAATTTTGTAATTAAATCCTATAAATTCGACGTTAAATATCTAGAATTGAAGCGGGAATGGGTCCAGATGATTTCGCGCGGTGCGATGACAGACGCCTCTTCCGGCAAGGAACTGTCCAAAAAACCGTAACAAACCGTCAGGAACCGTAAGAAAGCGTCATAACCGTAAGGGGGGTCAGAAATGATGTCGCGCGATAATATTTTAGAATTACTCGCAATAATATTATTATACGACGAGGCTTGCCGCCGAGAGCAGCAATGCATTGACCCAACCCGAGCCAACCCTTAATCAAGTTTTCTCAATTTCATATTTGATGGCGGACCCAAACCCATGACCGATCTGAAAATGTCTTTTGCCTGCGGCGATTATGACCGCATGGAAGCCCTGATGCGGGGCGAGATTGCGCCCGAGGGGATCGAACTGCAATTCGACGCCATCCAGGCGCCCCGGGAAATATTCGACCGCATGGTGCAAAAGCGCGAATTCATGATGGCCGAATTGTCATCGTCCGAATTCATCTCCATGACCGGGCAAGGGGATTGCCCGTTTGTGGCCTTGCCGGTATTTCCATCGAAGGCATTCCGCCACGGCTTCATCTGCATCAACAAAAACGCCGGCATCAACAGCCCCAAAGATCTGGCCGGCAAACGCATCGGCACGCCGCTCTATACGCAAACCGCCGCGGTCTGGATCCGGGGCATGCTGGAAGCTGATTACGGCGTCGATTTAAGCG
>Ga0114993_10005489_pt1 | contig 12236 bp, 8 predicted proteins | sample ArcticOcean_MG_C_FD_87042 | JGI IMG/M metagenome (GOLD analysis project Ga0114993, IMG submission 87042) | Marine microbial communities from western Arctic Ocean - ArcticOcean_MG_CB2_150 | ecosystem: Environmental > Aquatic > Marine > Oceanic | place: Arctic Ocean: Canada Basin | collected...
TCAATTTTTCTGGGCATGGGTAAGCCAAGGGCATTCGTTGCCATACCCGATAACCCGTATTACCCCGGGGAGGATTACGAAAGAAAGTATGCCGTGCGCAACCTGGAACAATCCAATGCGATCCTCGATGCTATCGGTTTATATAAAAGGGACAGTGATGGCTATCGCCTGCGCACCGACAACAAGAAACGTCTGATAATTAATCTCTCCGTGCCAAGTCAGACGATGGTGAATTTTCAAGGTATAGCTGAACTTCTTGTGATCCACTGGAAGGCTATCGGCATCAATTTAAATTTAAGTGTTGAAGAGAGAAGCTATTGGGGCAGACGCCAAACAAACAATGATCATCAACTTAATATGTGGATTTCAGGTGGATCTGAAAACCCGTGGACTTACCCTAATTTTACCATACCTGTCATACGCGGTTCATTTGCGCCGCAAGTCGGATTATGGTATATGACCAACGGTAAAAATGGTGTGGCGCCTACCGGAGACTTTCTTAGGCTGCTTGAAATTTTTAATCAAGGGAATAGCCTGCCTAAAGCGGAGCGCATAGAACTGGGAAAAGAATTATGGAAAATCCATGTGGACAACCAGTATGTTATTGGAACGGTCGGATATTCTCCGGCAATGAATGGCGTTGTCGTGGTAAAAAACAATTTTCGCAACGTTCCCGCTATCGCTCCCAATAGCGCTGCCCTCCAGACCCCGGGAATCGCTCGGCCGGATCAGTTCTTCTTTGATCAGGAGCAGTAAGAATTAATCCTGAAATTAAGGTGGAGCGGGCTGTCCCTAGCACGCTTCTTCAATTACAACATATTCAAACGCGCTAGGGACAGCGCGTTCCACCTTGAATTAATAAATGAAGTGGCAAGCGAAGATTATTGCTTCTCTCATTTATACTGCTTACTAACAGTGATGAAATCTTTACACTATCACTTGTTCTTATAAAAATTTTAAAGACCAGGTAATTTAAAGGTTATGGATGTAAGCAATCTCGGCAGCTATCGGAAACAGTTAGTCGTATTAATTATTGCCATCATTACTGCATTTTGGGGCTGCGGCAGAAACAATAACAATCCATCAGCAAGCGGCGAGAACGCTCGGGGACAAACCCCAGTTGACACGGAAGGATTTAGTTTTCAGTACACCGGTCCACTTCCTTCGACTTACCGTGAAGCGCCGGAACTGGCGAAACTTGTCAATGAAGGGAAACTGCCCGCGGTAGAAAATCGGCTTCCGGAAGAACCGTTAATTATCCCACCTATTGAACGCATCGGCCAATACGGTGGCACCTGGCGGCGCGGGTTTTCGGGTCGCGCCGATCATAATAACTTCGACCGTTTAATGCATGACCATCTCATTTACTATGACTTCGATGGCTATACCCTAATGCCCCACATCGCGAAAGGATGGGAAGTCAGTGAAGATGGGACCACATTCACTTTCCATTTGCGCCGGGGGATGAAGTGGTCGGATGGCACGCCGTTCACAGCCGATGACTTTGTCTTCGCCTTCAACGACATCATATTGAATGACAAGATCAACCCGGTGACAAAAGCATTCTTTAAAACGGAAGGTCAGCCATGCAAAGTGGCAAAGATAGATGAGACCACGGTTCGCTATACCTTTCATCGTCCAAACTATGTGTTCATCGAAAGTGTAGGTGGATTGGCTATTGCAGGTCAATTTGCTAATCTGGGGTTAAATTGTATGTATGCCCCCCGGCATTATTTAAAACAGTTTCTCCCGAAGTTTACCCCCTTAAGTGATCTGAAAGAAAAGATGAAGATCAACAGTGATAAAAATTGGGTGCAGCTCTTTAAACGTATGGCTACGCCCCACGAGAATTCCGAGCTCCCAGTTGTCGGTCCCTGGAAAATGGTTACACCGATTACAAGTGAAGTTTACACTTTGGAACGCAATCCCTACTACTTTGCCGTCGATACCAAGGGGAATCAGCTTCCCTATATCTCTAAGATTTCAAGTCACCTCGTTGAAAGCATTGAGGTTTTCAATGCTCGCGCGATTGCTGGGGAGATTGACATGCAGCAACGTCATATCCTCTTAGACAAGGTCTCGGTTCTCAAGAGGGATGCAGAGAAAGGGAATTACCGCGTTCGCTTCTGGCCGAATCTAGGAGGTTCTGAAGCGATCATCTACATTAATCAAACCTGGCAGGGAGACCCTGAAACAGAAACATGGCTAAGAAACCGCGATTTTAGGATCGCCCTCTCTCTTGCCATCGATCGGGAGGAGATAAACGAATCAATCTTTCTGGGTATTGGCCAGCCCAGGGCTTTCGTGGCGATGCCGGATAACCCTTTTTATCCAGGACCGGATTACGAAAAAAAATATGCCGTGCGCGACCTGGAACAATCCAACGCGATACTTGACACTCTCGGATTAGTAAAAAAGGACAGCATGGGCTACCGTCTGCGCGCCGACGGTAAGGGGCCTCTGGTTTTTACTCTCTCCGTGCTAAGCCAGGCGATGGTGAATTTTGAAGGTATCGCTGAACTTCTCCTGAATCACTGGAAGGATGTTGGCATAAAATTACATATTCGCGTTGAAGAGCGAAGTTATTTTGGTAAACGTCAAACGACTAACGAACATCAACTCAGCATGTGGATTTCCGGTGGTTCTGAAAACCCGTGGACTTACCCCAATATGACCATACCAAGTCGCAGTTCCTTCGCGCCACTCGTCAGTCGCTGGAAAGCAACTAATGGGCAAAAGGGTGTAGCGCCTACCGGGAATCTCCTTCGACTGGTGGAAATATTTGAGGAAGGCAACCGCTTACCTAAAGCGAAGCGGAAAGAACTAGGAAAAGAACTATGGAGAATCCATGTGGACAACCTCTATGTTATAGGCACGGTGGGGATATCTCCGGCAATGAATGGTGTTACCGTTATTAAGAATAATTTCCGCAATGTCCCTGACGTCGCCCCGAACAGCGCAGCCTTGCAGAACCCGGGAATTGCCCGACCCGAACAATTCTTTTTTGAGTAAAGCCCGAAAGATTAGCTTTAAAATAAAAGCTATATGCTATTAGCATAAGGGATAACTTTTAAATCAATGACGATAAATCACCAACCGCGTTACAATATATATTTTGAACGGGATAATATCCCGGACGCACTTACCTGTATGAACACTTACGGCTATTGCGTCATTCGTAAGATGATTGACAAGGGAATGGTCGACGCGTTGAAAGATTCCATTGATGAAATTCTGGATCCAAAGCGCGATATGCCCGTGAATTCCAACCGCAATCATTTAGCGTTTGCCGAAGTGAGCAAACCTCTATGGAAACTCATTGAACACGCCCCTTACTTAAACTTTCTCCATCAAGTTTGCGCGACAAGGGACCTGTGCCTCCATCGTTCTGCGACTATTCTTAGAACCGCTGGTGAACCTTTTGGCAAGTGGCATACGGACAGTCGCGCTAACGTTAAAAAACCCAAGGTGGCCAGTGATCTCCTTAACTGCCACGGATTGCCAAGCGGTGCCTGGTTTTATCTAAACGGCAGCCACCCCGATTCCAGTGGGATCGCGGTGATAGAAAACTCGCACTCCCCAGACTGGGAGGGCCCTGAAGGATTTGAACTTACTCCCGACCGCAATAGCTTCCATCCCATCGGAGAAGCTGAAGATGCTGTATATAAGAGCATAGATGTTCCCGGCTGTATCGCGGTCATCGCCGACCCGGGTGATCTCATTTGCTTTGCTGACCTGACCTACCATACTAATATGGCCACGCATGAACGACGCTATTCCTGCGCCATCGGGTTTCGTCCGAAATCGATTAAAATCGATGCGCCCTGGCCACTACCCGCATCAGCTCAAGCGATGATCGCTCAACTGCCGGAACATTTGAAGAGCTATACAGAGGGCTATACCGGATATGATGGAGAATGGAAGGCGGATTAAAGATTGACTGTAACATAACTGAAATGTGTTGATAGTGATTTATACATTCGGCTGTAGTGAGAGGTTCGATTAACACATTATTTGACATTGAAATTCGATGAATTCTGATACTTACAAATATAGCGTTGTCAAAGGTTGGGGCCAGGGGCCCGAGGGAAAAGAGTTCGGTGGTGTCATTACGGATGCAGCCACCGATTCACAGGATCGCGTTTATTTGTCACGACGCCAATCTCCGGCTATTCTGGTCTATGACCGCGAAGGAAAATTCCTGAAATCATGGGGAGAGGATGTACTCTCCAATCCTCACAGTCTTTGGATTGATGAAAACGACCACATCTACTGTGGAGATACTAACGATCACACCATACGGAAATTTAATACTGATGGGGAGGTAATTCAAACCCTGGGAACACCCAATCAGACAGGTTCACCGGGTATGCCGTTTAATCGACCGACCAGCGCGATGGTCGCTTCATCAGGCGACATCTTTGTCTCTGATGGTTATGGTCAGCGCCGCGTGCATCGTTTTTCACCCGAGGGTGAACTGCTGCTCTCCTGGGGAGAGGAAGGGACAGGACCCGGCCAGTTTGTATTGCCTCATGGCCTCTGGGTGGACACCCGAAATCGCGTACTCGTAACCGATCGTGAGAACAATCGTATTCAACTCTTCGATTTCGAGGGTAAATTTATTGAAGAGTGGACAGATATTCTGAGCCCCAATTTCATATTCATTGACCGTAATGACATCGTCTATGTGACGGAGGCCCCGCAGCGGATAAGCCTATTCAACTTAGATGGAAAACTACTTTCACGTTGGGGTGAAGCGGGTAGTGAACCCGGTCAGTTTACTGAATTCCCTCACTGTCTCTGTGTCGATGCGCACGGTGATATCTATGTAAGCGAAGTACCTAATTTACCCAATCGACTGCAGAAATTCACCAGAATATAAATTATCATAATATTTAGTAATATTTCAGCGATCGATTTCTATTTAACTATCTTTGACAGAATTATATATAAAGCGGAATAATCTATAATGCTTTCCGAAGAACAAATTGAAAAATATCATTCCGACGGGTATCTCGCGATCGAAGGAGTATTGTCCGATAATGAACTCAGTGAACTCCGTCTGGTGACTGACGAGTTTTTCGAGAAGTCACGGACTTTAACGCAATCGGACTCAATTTATGATTTAGGACCCGATCATACCGCGAAGACACCACACCTACGGCGAATATCCTATCCGACAAAACAGCACCCGATTTACGATGCTATGATACACCATAAGGGTATACTTGATCGGGTAGAACAATTGATCGGTCCGGGCATAGGTCAGAACGGCGATAAATTAAACTTTAAATTGCCCGAACAGGGAAGCCCCGTGCAATGGCATCAGGACTGGGCATTTTATCCGCATACCAATGATGATTTACTGGCCGTGGGAATCGCTATTGATGACATGACACTCGAAAATGGCTGTCTCAAAGTCATTCCGGGATCACATAAAGGGCGTGTCTATGACCACCTACAGAATGGCTATTTTATTGGGGCCGTAACCGAACCCGATTTTACGGCCGAAGGGGCAGTACCCGTGCAAATAAAAGCGGGTGGGATCAGTATCCATCACGTGCGTCTATTACATGGATCGGCAGCGAATACTTCCAACATGTCACGGCGCCTGTTATTATTTCAGTATTGCGCGCTCGATGCCTGGCCCCTTCTCCACGCAAATACGGCGAGTGATGATCTGTGGGAGAATTTAAAGAATAAAACTTTACGCGGCGAGCGGACGAACCAACCAAGAGTGACAGCGGTTCCGGTCCGCCTGCCTCTACCCCGTGAATCAGGCGTGGGCTCCATCTACGAAAGGCAAACGGAACTCAAACGCCCCCTCTTCGACGCGACTGCGAAGGGGTAAGTGGGGGTTGGTTAGCATTTGTCTTGCAACCTAAGGTGGAGCGGGCTGTCCCTAGGACGATGCAGAGGTAGAGGAAGACGAAGATTAATTGTTTATCAATGCAATCGTCTAGCACCACCGCCCTCTCAAAAGGGGTGATAATGGGGCAGTGTGTTTAGCCAGGTTTGATTATCTGCATCTGCCGCTTTAGCCAGTTCGGGCCAGGTGGCGCGCTTTGCATTTTGGGTAGTCTCCATGTACTGTCTAATAATAGCAGCTATCTCCTTTACAGATACATCCGCGGAACATGCTTCTAATATCAGGTTAAAACCGGTGGAGGCAACAACCGCACCTGCTTCCACGGCGATGGGAATACGATCGAGAGTCAAACCTCCGGTGGCAAAGAGCGGGCAATAGTCAAACGCGGGTTCCCATCGATAACTTTTAATCAAGTCAGGATTCGATCCGGGCACCTTTACAAAATGAGCACCAGCAGCCACTTTTGAAAAAGCCTCTTCTATGGTAGACACCGCGGGAATCAAGATACGCCGCGACTGATACTGCTTCATACTATCCGCGCTAAAACCGACTAAGCTGACGAAGCCATCCACTTCCATGGCGTCCAGTTCTTCCAAGGTCAGGAGTTGCGGGAATTTCACGCGCTGTTTTTCGACAATCGCGGCATCACCGAGTGTGCTCCCGACCAAAAGATAGAGGTCTGGATAGTTTTCTCGGATCCAAGGGATCATCGTATTGGCATCGGGTCGCCGCAGCGTATATTCGATAACCCGCACTCCCGCCTCGAGGCACCCTTCAAGCAATTTCTTGGTATCGGGAATATGATCTCTGACAAAAGTCGGGAGAAAAGCCTGTTCGTGTAACGCACGATAGGTTTCAAATAGTCGGCTCATGAGGATTTAATATTCTCTTCGCATGTGTCGAGACCGGGAATTGATAGTTCCTCGGCCAGTCCTTCAAACCAGGTCATCACTTCTTCATGAAAAGGTATGCCATTCGCTCGACGCTCCTGTTCTTCCTCATACTCAATAAGGCCGGGATAGAGAACACGTTCTTCTCCCGACACTGGTTTTGTCTCTCTGATCATCTGTAACATGCGATCCATATTGTTCTTAAAAGTATCAAGCTCGGTGAATGCTTCGATATTGTAGGCCGTGAAATGATGACTTTGTTTTCGATCTACATTATCCACGTTCGAGAGCATATCGGGTAGCGATCCGGCTAAGAGCGGCCCCATAATATCCACGATCATCGCCAGCCCAGATCCTTTATGAGAACCCTGTTCACGTGTTCCGCCTAATGGCAGGAGTAAAAATTCATCATCACTTTCGGGCGTAAGGATCGATTCCTCAATTGGCACCCCCTGATTGTCGCAAATCCAACCCGGCCCCAGCATCGAGCCCAACCGGCGGGCTATCCAGATTTTATTCATCGCGACCGAGCAAGTAGCCGCGTCATAGAGAAAGGGTGCTTCATTACGAGCGGGAGCGGCAACGGCAATAGGGTTAGTCCCGAGGAGCGCTTTCGACGCGAAGGTCGGTACTACTCGGGCACTGGCCGAAGTCATAACCATGCCAATCATGTCCTGTTGGGCGGCGCCCATCGCATGATGCCCAATCGCTCCCGAATGTTCGCTGTTAAAGACCGTTACCGAACCGACACCTACCTTTTTAGCCTTGTCGATCGCAATCTGCATCGCGTGGCGCCCGAGAAACACGACCAGTCCATTATCGGCATCGATATTCGCTGTGCCCGGTGTTTCACGCACGATACGCCAATTCGGCCGCGGCTTGATTTTCTTATTCTCATAGCCATTACGATAATGGCTTAACATGTTCGATACACCGTGACTTTCCACTCCTCTTAAATCCGAAGTGACGAGTGTATCCGAGGCGATGGCCGCGTCTTCAGAAGATTCGCCCATCTTTCCAAAAAAGGCTGTCACCGTTCGGCGCAGTGATTTTTCTGAAACCCTTACCTGTTCTTTTATCGGGACTTTAAATCTTTCCAGCATCTTACAAGATAAAACTTCAATACCCTTTTTTATGAGAAACCAAGCAAATTAAAAATTATTAACGAAAATTATCCCTTGAGGATAATAATTTCCCCCAGAGGTAAATACTATGCATTCTGACGCTACCCTGAAAAAATACAGTTTTTATGACCCCAATAGTTAGCTTGCTAGATGAAACTTGCAATGGCTTAGTTTTAATGAGATCAAGCAATGTTAGTGTAGTAATATCATGAGTGATTTAAAAAATACTCCCCTCACCTCTCGCCTCTCACCGGAAGGCGTTATCCCCTTAGTCGAATTTGAAGGATCGGCTTATGAGTGCGGGAGAGAGTATGCGAAATTTACGATGAAGAATTATCCCGGTTACCGGGAATATCTCGACATGGCGAATGATTGGAAGTCACTCGACCCAGAATTGAAAAGTGTGGTCGATAAACGTGCTCCCTTCTTGCTCGATTTACATCGCGGTATCTGGGAAGAAGCGGGACCCCCTCAGAAAGCGCTCCACACTTCCCCTTCCAATTTGAGTAGGTCTCAAGATGGCTGTACTTCATTTGGTATTGCCGGTGACCAGACGGTGGACGGCTATCCCCTATCCGGCCAAACCAAAGACACGCCTCTCGACCGCATTGATCTCTATATCGTTTTGCGCATGCGATTAGAGGAAGGACCAACCCTCCTCGTCTTGTGTTACCCCGGTGAAACATTGGGCTATGGCATGTGGTCGACAGGGATGAGTCTTTATCGCAATAATCTTTATTCCACTGCAGGTAGGGAGGGAGGAGTTTCTTTCAAGATTTGGGGAATGATGACATTAGCGGGAAGTTCAATTGATGAATCAATTGAACTAGTGAATCGCTTTGGATTACAAGGTTTCGGAAACTGCTTGATCATGGACGGTAAAGGTGAGAGCGCCTCCATAGAATGGAATGCCGGCGGTATTGATGTCCTCCCTGCTGAGGACGGTATATGCACCCATGCTAATCACCCGATCGGTCCTGAAACCAGTCCATATCTTGGCGTGGATGGCTCGGAGTTGAGATGTTCGGAGCACCGCACCTTTGGCTTGCGGAAAAAACTGATCGCAGAGCGTGGCCGCCTGACACCTCAACTCGTATTATCAATCTTGAGCGATCATACAGACTATCCGAATGGAGGTATTTGCCGACATCTAGAAGAAGAAGGAGTCACGGATTCTATTACGACGGCGGCAGTTATCACTGAACCCACCCGCGGAAAATTGCATGTCGTTCGCGGCAATCCCTGCAGCAATTGGCCTGTCACTTACACATTGTAATATCGATTTGATTTCATATCCCCATGGTGAAAAGCAATGTGAGTCATAAACGCATAAATAGAGTGCAAATGTACCTTGTTTTTCTGTTGGCTGCAATCACCGCAGTATTGTCTGGTTGTTCGAGAAATAACGAAATAATTACTGCGGCGGACGATGACACAAGCAAACAGGTCACCGTTAACACCGAGGGCTTCAGTTTCGTTCACACTGGACCAATTCCTAAGACATTCAGTGAATCTCCGGAACTGACAAAACTTGTAGCAGCGGGAACGTTGCCTCCGATCGAAGAAAGGCTACCCGAAGAACCTATGATTGTCCCGGTGATCGAACGGATCGGCCAATACGGTGGTACCTGGAGGCGAGGATTTATGGGGCCCTTCGACCGTCAATCGATCGATCGGATTCTTCACGATCATTTGATTTACTATGACATTGATGGCCAGACCCTGGTCCCCCACATCGCGAAAGGATGGGAAATCAATGAAGACGGGACAGTCTTCACCTTTCATCTACGCAAAGGCATGAAGTGGTCTGATGGCGTGCCGTTCACCGCTGATGACTTTGTCTTCGCCTACGAAGAGATTACCGCGAATGACAATATTAATTTAAATAAACCCAGCTACCTGAAAGCGGAGGGACAATTATGTCGCATGAAAAAGATCGATGATTATACGGTAGAATACAGTTTCCCTATCCCGAACTTTGTCTTTATCGAGAACGTCGCCAGTCTGGCTGCGGGCGGCCAATCGTTTCGCAGATGGGAAGGTCCCTTGTTCGCACCCCGTCATTATTTAAGGCAGTTTCTCCCACAATATGCCGATGCGGATGAACTGGAGCGTAAAGTGAAGGCGGCAGGTTTAAAAAACTGGCGACAATTATTTCAACGTATGTGTTCGGTCCCCGAAAATCCGGATTTACCGGTTGTCGGTCCGTGGAAAACAGTCTCACCCATCTCGAGCGAGTTGTTTTCCCTTGAACGCAATCCCTACTATTTCGCCATCGATCCCGAGGGAAACCAATTACCTTATATCGACAAAATTGAGATGTACTTAGTTGAGAACATGGAAGTTTTTAACACGAGGGTCATTGCCGGTGAGGTCGACATGCAACACCGTCACGTTCAAATTAGCAAGCTACCGGCACTCATTAAGGAATCAAAAAACGGAGACTACCGCATACTTTATTGGCCGGCTATGGGAGGGTCTGAAGCTGCAATCTTTTTTAACCAAACCTGGGAGGGAGATCCGGAGATCGAAAAGTGGCTCCGCAACCGTGATTTTCGCATTGCACTCTCACTCTCTATCGACAGGGAAGAAATACTAGAATCTATATTTTTGGGTGAGGGCGAACCACGACCGTTTATTGCACTCCCCAATAATCCCTACTACCCGGGATCGGAATACGAAAAAAAGTATGCACAACGGGACTTGGTAAAAGCTAATGCCCTATTGGACCAAATCGGTCTGGAAAGAAAAAATAAAGAAGGGTACCGTTTGCGTACTGATTCGGATAGTCCGCTTACTATATATCTCGGTGTGCCCAGTCGGATGTTTCTGGATTTCGAAGGCATTGCTGAACTGGCAGTGATCCATTTTAAAGAAGTGGGTATTAAACTCCAACTCAAGATTGAAGAGCGAAGCCTATTTTCAATACGAAGGGCTAAAAACGAACACCATTTATTAATATGGGGGGCCGGGGGCAGTGAAAACCCCTGGATTTATCCGGATATACCCATTCCAACAAAAAGTGGATCGATGTTCGCGACGCTGGTCGGAAGTTGGTATGAGTCTGAAGGCCGTAATGGTATTCAACCATACGGTAATTTTAAACGGCTGTTAGATATCTTTGAACAAGGTAATCGCGTCCCTAAGAATAGGCGAATCGAATTGGGTAAGGAGATTTGGCGCATTCACGCGGACAATGTCTATGCCATCGGAATCGTGGGAAACTCCCCGGCCTGGAATGGTATTGTGGTGGTAAAAAATAGTTTCCGCAATGTTCCCGATGTCGCACCCAATAGCGCGGCCTTGCAGAATCCTGGTATCGCGCGGACTGAGCAGTTCTTCTTTGAGCGGTAGTGAACTGAGGCAGGGTGGAAGATGTCGGGCTACGCCCTCGGTTCAGGCTTCAGGGTTCAGGTAAGAGTAGTAAATGTTTACAGAATATTTTATCAAGCTTCTACAAGCTTCGTCTGCGTCATAGTCTTTGTTCCATAATTATTTAAGACTTTATTAAGGTGGAGCGGGCTGTCCCTAGCACGCTTTTTTAAATTACGACAAAATCAAACGCGCTAGGGACAGCCCGTTCCACCTCGTTAATTTAATTAATTATCAAGGAACGAAGACGAGGAGGCATAGGTAGACCCGTCTTCATCCCGCGGCCGCGGGACTACGTTGTGACAGACGAAGATTATTGCTTCTCTCATATATAGTGGCTAGCTGCTCCCTTGCACGCTTCTTCATTCATAATTTATGATAAGAAAGACAAAGTTTCATTGATTCATTCTAATTATACTGCTAACTGACAATAGCGGTTAAATAATTTATGTATCAGAAATCCTTCATCAGCGGCTCAATCCGGAAATAACTAGCGATATGGATATCAGTATTAACGAAAACTATCGAGCGCTGATCATACCATTTATAGTAATAACCACGACCTTAGCTTTTGGCTGTTCAAAGAGCAATGATTCCAAGACTTTGTCCGCGACAGATACCCCTGAACAGACAACAGTAAACACCGATGCGTTTAGCTTCGTTTACACCGGGCCAAAACCTACTTCATATAACGAAGCGCCCGAACTCGCGAAACTTGTCAGTGAAGGAAAGTTACCTCCGGTTGAGGATCGCCTACCGGAAGAACCTTTAATCGTTCCCCCGATCGAACGCATCGGACAGTATGGTGGCACTTGGCGACGTGGTTTTACAGGACGCGCTGATGCTCAAAACATTCAGCGAATAGAACATGATCACTTACTCTACTATGATCTCGACGGGAAAACGATCGTGCCGCATATCGCGAAATCCTGGGAGGTGAGTGAAGATGGGACCACCTTTACCTTTCATCTGCGCAAGGGA